>Ga0172376_10005844_pt1 | contig 13570 bp, 12 predicted proteins | sample Lak35m_FD_121114 | JGI IMG/M metagenome (GOLD analysis project Ga0172376, IMG submission 121114) | Freshwater microbial communities from Kabuno Bay, South-Kivu, Congo - kab_092012_35m | ecosystem: Environmental > Aquatic > Freshwater > Lake | place: Democratic Republic of the Congo: South-Kivu...
AACCCGGCGGTGGGTCTGGGCAGTTTTCTGGCCCAGCTGCTGCTGCGCCAGCCTTTGCAGAGCGCGGCCACACAGCAGTTCCACATCAGCGGCAGCTGGGCCGATCCGCAGGTGGAGAAGAAATAACCCCCGCGCCGCCTGCGGCGTCCCCCCCGGGGGGCAACGCGAGCGGCCTGGCAAAGCCAGTTCCGCCGCGTTCTGGATCGGGCACGCGCTCCGGTGCTGGATGTGCGTGTGTGCAGTAATCTCGCCTGTCACTGAAGAAGGAGTCGTCATGAAAGTCGCTGCCATCCAGATGGTCTCGGGCATCAGCCTGGACGCCAACCTCAGCGAGGCCCTGCGCCTGCTGCGCCAGGCCGCGGCCTGCGGCGCCGAACTGGCGGTGCTGCCCGAGTATTTCTGCTTCATGGGCCACCAGGACAGCGACAAGCTGCTGCTGGCCGAAACGCCGGGTCTGGGCACGGTGCAGGACTTCCTGTCCGACGCCGCACGCGACCTCAAGCTCTGGCTGGTCGGTGGCACCCTGCCCATGGCCACCGACGACCCGCAGCATGCGGCCAATGCCTCGGTGGTCTACAACCCCAAGGGCCAGGCGGTCAGCCGCTACGACAAGATCCACCTGTTCCGCTACGACAACGGCCGCGAGGCCTATGACGAAGCCGCCGTGCTGCGGGCCGGCGACACCCCCACCACCTTTGACTGCAAGGCGCGCGACGGCCAGAGCTGGCGCGTCGGCCAGAGTGTCTGCTACGACCTGCGCTTCGGGGAGCTCTACCGCCTGCTGGCGGCCGATGTGCTGCTGATGCCGGCCGCCTTCACCCACACCACCGGCCAGGCGCACTGGGAGGTGCTGCTGCGCGCCCGCGCCATCGAAAACCAGGCCTACGTCATCGCCAGCGCCCAGGGCGGTCTGCACGAAAACGGCCGCCGCACCTGGGGTCACAGCATGGTGATCGATCCCTGGGGCCAGGTGATGGCGCTGCACGCCACCGGCCCCGGCATCGCCATGGCCGAGCTGGACATGGCCGAGCTGCAACGCGTGCGCCAGCAACTGCCCGCCCTGCAACACCGCAAGCTGTGAGGTTGGCACACCCCGCGCCGCGCCCTGCGGTACGCCATCTCCCAGCGGGGGGCGCTGCGGCGGCCTGGGGCGTTTGCGTGACCACCGCGCGCTGACATGACCGAATCGGTACGCCCCGCAAAGCCCGTTCGCGCCGCCCTGCGCTCGCGCCGCTGGCTGCTCTGGGGTGCCCTGCTGGCGCTGGTGCTGACCCTGCTGGCGGTACTGGTCTTCCTGGCCACCGAATACGAGCAGCAGCGCGACCAGGTGGCACTGGAAACCGACGCCGCGGCCCTGGTCAGCGACATCCGCGGCGGCCTGCTGCGCAACGTGCAGACCCTGCAGTCGCTGCACAGCGTGGCCCACAGCGCCGACTCATGGGATGCCCCGGCAGCCGAGCTGCTGGCATCGCACCGCGAAGTGGTGCACCTGGAGTGGCGCGACCCGCAGTTCCAGCGGCTGGCCCAGCGCGACACGCCCTACCGCGTGCTGACCTTCGGCCTGCGCGACCGTTCGCTGGCGCTGCCCGACGTGCGCCAGGCCTGCGAGAACGCACGCCGCCTCTCGGGGCCGGCCTATTCGCCCAGTTACTTCTGGCCGCAGAGCGACGGCATGGGCCTGGAGCTGATCGAGATGTGCCTGCCGGTGGTGCGCTCGGGCGTGAACACCGGCTTCCTGGTGGCCACCTATTCGCTCACCGGCCTGCTGTCGGAGCTGGTCAACAAAGACCTGCTGCGCGGACGTGGCCTGGCCTTCACCGAACCCGACGGCACACGCCTGGCGCTGTACACCAGCCTCAACGACGTGCGCCGGCCGCTGGTGGCCAACGGCCTGCTCGATCTGCCAGGCCACACCCTGATGCTGCGGCTGGAGGCGCCGCGCGCGGTGTACGGCCTGTTCCCCAATGTGCTGACCGCCGTGGTCGGCGTGCTCTCGCTGTCGCTGCTGGCGGTGCTGGGCCTGCTGGCGCGCGACATCCGCCGGCGCCAGCAGGCCGAACACGAGCTGGCCGACGCCCTGGCCTTCCGCAAGGCGATGGAGAACTCGCTGGTGACCGGGCTGCGCGCGCGCGACATGGACAGCCGCGTCACCTACGTCAACCCGGCCTTCTGCCAGATGGTGGGCTACAGCGCGCAAGAGCTCATGGGCACCGGCCTGCCCGCCCCCTGGTGGCCCCCTGAACTGGTGGACGAGTACCAGCAGCGCCAGGCGGTACGCCTGGCCGGGCGCGACCTGCCGCGCGAAGGCTGGGAATCGGTGTTCCAGCGCAGCGACGGCACACGCTTTCCGGTGCTGATCATCGAAGCCCCGCTGATCGACGCCCAGGGTGTGCAGACCGGCTGGATGAGCGCCATCCTCGACCTGACCGAACAGCGCCGCGTGGAAGAACTCAACCGGGCCAGCCAGGACCGCCTGCAGGCCACCGCCCGCCTGGCCACCGTGGGCGAGATGGCCTCGCTGCTGAGCCACGAACTCAACCAGCCCCTGGCCGCCATCGCCAGCTATGCCACCGGCACCCTCAACCTGATCGAAGGCCCGGCGACCGACGTGCCCCTGCCCGAGCTGCAGCAGGCCATGCGCCGCATCGGCGAGCAGGCCGAGCGCGCCGGCCGCGTCATCAAAAGCGTGGCCGACTTCGTGCGCCGGCGCGAACAGGTGCGCGAAGCCGTCGCGCCGGCCGACCTGTTCGAGGCCATCGCCCCGCTGCTGGGCCTGCAGGCCAAGAAGCAGGCCATCCGCGTGCAGCTGGACATCGAGGCCGACCTGCCCCGCGTCATGTGCGACCGCACCATGGTCGAACAGGTGCTGCTGAACCTGGCCCGCAACGGCATGCAGGCCATGCCCGACGGTGACCCGCCCGCACGCTCGGGGCTGCGCGTGCTCACGCTGGGCGCGCGCCGGCTGCGCCTGCACGCCGAACCCGAGCAGCCACCCCGCAAGGCCTGGGTGGAGTTCGCCGTCACCGACCATGGGCTGGGCCTGAGCGACGACGTGCGCGAGAAGCTGTTCACGCCCTTCTTCACCACCAAGACCGAAGGCATGGGCCTGGGCCTGAGCCTGTGCCGCACGGTGGTCGAACAGCACGGCGGGGCCCTGGCCCATGAAGCGGCCTCACCGCGGGGCACCACCTTCCGCTTCACGCTGCCCGCCGCTGCCGCGCAGGGCGCCGGATAATCCGGCCATGACCCCAACGACCGATTTCAACCCGCAACGTGCCCTGGCCCTGGCCCGCGAGACCCTGGCGATCGAGGCCCAGGCCGTGACGGCCATGGCCGAACGGCTGGACGCCCGCCTGGCGCAAGCCGTGCTGCTGCTGCTGGCCTGCCGCGGCCGTGTCGTGGTGATGGGCATGGGCAAAAGCGGTCACATCGGCCGCAAGATCACGGCCACGCTCGCCTCCACCGGCACCCCGGCCATGTTCGTGCACCCGGCCGAAGCCAGCCATGGCGATCTGGGCATGATCACGGCCGCCGACGTGGTGCTTGCCATCAGCAACAGCGGTGAAAGCGACGAGCTCTCCGCCATCCTGCCCCTGATCAAGCGCATGAACGTGCCCCTGGTGGCCATGACCGGCCGGGCCCAGTCCAGCCTGGCCCGCCACGCCGACGTGGTGCTGGACACCGCGGTAGACAAGGAAGCCTGCCCCCACAACCTGGCCCCCACCGCGAGCACCACCGCCCAGCTGGCGCTGGGCGACGCCCTGGCCGTGGCCCTGCTCGATGCACGCGGCTTCAAGCCAGACGACTTCGCCCGCTCGCACCCCGGCGGGGCGCTGGGCCGCAAGCTGCTGACCCATGTGCACGACGTGATGCGCAGCGGCGCCGACCTGCCACGCGCCACGCTGGACGCCGACCTCATGACCCTGATGCGCGAGATCAGCGCCAAGGGCCTGGGCATGGCCGCCATCGTCGATGCGCACGAGCGCGTGCTGGGCATCTTCACCGACGGCGACCTGCGCCGGCTGATCGAACAGTCGGGCAACGGCACCGACCTGCGCAGCCTGACCGCCCAGGCGGTGATGCACCCCAACCCGCGCACCGTCCCGGCCGACGCGCTGGCCGTGACCGCCGCCGAACTCATGGAAGCCCACCGCATCACCAGCCTGCTGGTGGTCGACAGCGATGGGCGGCTGGTCGGTGCCCTCAACAGCAACGACCTGATGCGCGCCAAGGTCATCTGAGGGGTGAGAGGCCATCGGCCCTGCCGGTCCTGACACCCCAAACCACCGCCTGCGGCGCTGCCAATGCGCGCCGTCGCCCGCGCGACGGTTGTGCTTTGCGCCTTGCCGGCGGCACTGTGGGGCGGCCTTTCGGGCCCGCCCATTTCCCGCTCACCCTCTGAGGCCCGGCTCGGGTCGCGCGCGGGCGCGCGCCTCGGTGTGCAGCGTCAACGCTAGAGCTTGCCGTACTGCGTTTCGCTCAGCGCGCTGAAGTCGCTGTGCGACTCGGGCTGGGGCAGGTGGCGAAACGGATCGCTCTCCGGCGGGCCGCCGCGCAAGGGGGTCGGCACGCTCTCCAGCGCCTGGCGGAAAGCCTCGAGCTCGTCACGCCCCACCGGCTGCGCGCGACCGCCGCGCGACGGCATCACCGGCGGGATGGCGGTGTCGCCCATCAGCGGGGCCGGCGCCGAGGCCGCGCCAGCGCGCTGCGTCTGGGCCGCCACCGCCGCCTTCAGGGCAATGCCGCGCTGGTCGTGCACCGGCTTGCGGCGCCAGTACACCGACCCGATCTTCATGCCGTGCCGGGCCTCGGCGCTCATCTGCACCCAGCGCTCGATCTCCAGCAGGTACTCGTCCGGCATCACCTCCGCGGGCAGGGCCAGGTCGATCAGCACCAGAAAACTGTCGCCATTGGCGTCCAGCGTGAGCACCTTGAACTCGTAGCTGCTGGAAAGCACGCCGCCCCGGATCATGGACTCGCGCACCACCGAGAACAGCTGCTCGCGGCGCAGGATGCGGCGACCGCGGCGCGGCGAGATCAGCGGCAGCGTGGTCTGGCCGAAGCTGCGGCGCGGACGCGGCGCCTGACCCTTGCGGTTGGCGGTGTTTTTCTTCGACTGGAGCCAGTTGAGCAGCATCATGGTGAAACCTCTGGAGCGCCCGCGGCGCATGCCATCACTATCGGCCGGAAGGCGGCCGGGTTGAGCCGGGAACCGCCTGCCGGTCGCGGCCAGCCGATCAGGTGACCGCCACCCGCTTGGGCTTGTTGTACATGCGCCGCGCCAGCACGGCCGACATGGCCACGGTCAGCTCCAGCGCCAGTTCCGGGAAACGGGCGGACAATTCGCGAAAACGCAGCGGCGTGAGGCACCACAGCCGGCAGGCGCTGCCCGCGTTCACCGTGGCGCTGCGCGGCAGGTGGCTGAAAAAGGCACCCTCACCGAGCAGCGAACCGGCCCCCACCATGGCGATGCGGATGCGGTCCTTGTCGTCCTCGTAGTGCACGGTCAGGCTGCCCGCTTCGACGAAATACACGGTGCGGTCTTTCACACCCTGCTCGATCAGCACGTGCCCCTGCTGCAGGCTGACCGGTTGCAGGTAGTCGGCCAGCTGGCGCCACTGCGGCTCCGAGAGGTTCAGTGGCACCGCATCCAGCGCGCTGCTCGACTTCATGGCCTGCGCCAGGTCCAGGATGTCGTGACGCGCAGACGGGGACGGGGGGACGTTCATGCGCCGAACATAACCGCCGGGCGGCCTCTCGCGCAAGGCGGTGCTTACGCGCACTTACACATCCGCTCCCAACGGTCTGCGGCCGTGCACCAGCGGCGCCGCCGGCTTCACTTGCCGATGCAAAAACGCGAAAAAATCTCGCCCAGCAGGTCGTCGGCGCTGAACTCGCCGGTGATCTCGCCCAGCGCCCCCTGCGCCAGCCGCAGTTCCTCGGCCAGCAGTTCCAGGTGCTCGGCCTGCAAGGCCAGGTGTTCATCGGCCAGTGCCAGGTGCTCGCCCACGCGCCGCAGCGCCTGCAGGTGGCGTTCGCGCGCCATGAACAGGCCATCCCCCGCGTGCTGCCACCCGGCCAGCTGCAGCAAGCGCTGGCGCAGCGCCTCCAGGCCCAGGCCCTGCTTGGCCGAAATCACCAGTTCACCGGCTGCCTCGGCGCGCGCCTGCAACGGCTGCGCCCCCGGGCTGCACTGGTCGCACTTGTTCCACACCGGCAGCAGCGTCACACCCGCGGGCAGGTCGGCTGCAATTGCGGCGTCGGCCGCCTGGTAGTCGGCCCGGTCGGCGCGGCTGAGGTCGTGCAGGAACAGCACCGCGTCGGCCTGTTCGATCTGGCCCCAGGCGCGCTCGATGCCGATCTGCTCCACCTCGTCCACATCGGCGCCCTCGCGCAAGCCGGCCGTGTCGATCACGTGCAATGGCACACCCTCGATCTGGATGGTCTGCTGCACCACGTCGCGCGTGGTGCCCGCGATCGGCGTGACGATGGCCAGCTCGGCCCCGGCCAGCGCGTTGAGCAGCGAGCTCTTGCCCGCATTGGGCTGGCCGGCGATCACCACCTTCAGCCCGTCGCGCAACAGCGCGCCCTGGCGCGCCTCGTTCAGTACCGCGGCCAGGCCCGCGCGCAGGCGGGCCAGCTGTCCGGTGGCATCGGCCTTCTGCAGGAAGTCGATCTCTTCCTCGGGAAAGTCCAGCGTCGCCTCGACCAGCATGCGCAGGTTCACCAGCGCGTCGCGCAGGGCGTGGATGCGCTCGGAGAACACGCCGGCCAGCGACCGGCTGGCGCTGCGCGCCGCCGCCTCGGTGCTGGCGTCGATCAGGTCGGCCACCGCCTCGGCCTGCGCGAGATCGAGTTTGTCGTTCAGAAACGCGCGCTCGGTGAACTCACCGGCACGCGCCGGGCGCAGGCCACGCAACAGCGGCGCACCGTCGGCATCAAGGGTCTGTGCCACCGCCAGGCAACGCGCCAGCAGCAGCTGCAGCACCACCGGCCCGCCGTGGCCCTGCAGTTCCAGCACGTCCTCGCCGGTGTAGGAATGCGGCCCCGGAAACCACAGCGCCAGCCCGTGGTCGATCGGCTGACCGGCCGCATCCGGGAACGGCAGGTAGCTCGCTTCGCGCGCCCGGGGCAGCCGCCCCAGCAAGGCCGTCACGAAAGCCGCCAACCCCTGCCCCGACACCCGCACGATGCCCACCGCCCCACGTCCGGGAGCGGTGGCGATGGCGGCGATGGGGTCACGGGCGGCGGCGAGCATGGTGGGATTCTGCGACAGGGCGTTCCAGAAACAGCAAGGGCCCGCGGAAAGCAGGCCCAGCTGGAGAAGAGGCATCCACCCAGAATGCGGCGGAACCGGCTTTGCCGGGCCGCTCGCATTGTCCCCCTTGGGGGAAGCCGCGCAGCGGCGCAGCGGGTGGCTATCGCTGGGGTTACTTCTTAAAGAGTTCGAACGGCAGCGTGACCTTCAGCGGCACACCCATCTTGTGGTTGATGAAGGCCTGCTGCGCGATGGTCAGGATGTTGTTCGTGATCCAGTACAGCACCAGGCCGGCCGGGAAGAAGAAGAACATCACCGAGAACACCAGCGGCATCATCCACATCAGCTTGGCCTGCAGCGGATCGGGCGGCAGCGGGTTCAGGGCGGTCTGCACGATGGTGGTCAGCGTCATCACCACCGGCAGCACGAAGAACGGGTCCTTGGTCGAGAGGTCGGTGATCCAGCCGATCCAGGGCGCGTTGCGCATTTCCACGCTGGACAGCAGCACCCAGTACAGCGCGATGAACACCGGGATCTGGATCAGGATCGGGAAGCAGCCACCCAGCGGGTTGACCTTTTCCTCCCGGTACATCTTCATCATCTCCTTCTGCATCAGCTGCGGGTTGTTCTTCAGGCGCTCGCGCATTTCCATGATGCGCGGGTTGATCGCCTTCATCTTGGCCATGGAGCGGTAAGCGCTGGCGTTGAGCCAGTAGAAGGCGGCCTTGAGCAGCACCACCAGCAGCACGATGGCCCAGCCCCAGTTGCCCACGAAGCCGTGGATCTTCTCCAGCAGCCAGTACAGCGGCTTGGCCAGGATGGTCAGCCAGCCGTAGTCCTTGACCAGCTCCAGGCCCGGGGCCACGGTTTCGAGCACGGTTTCCTGCTGCGGGCCGACGAACAGGCGCGCCTCGGTGGCCTGGTTCTGGCCCGGGGCCACGGCCGGCAGGCCGGTGATGCTGCCCACGGCGTACAGGTTGTTGTCCACCTTGCGCGCAAAGTTGTCGCGCGGCGTGCCGTCGGCCAGCAGCCAGGCGCTGGCAAAGTAGTGCTGCACCATGGCCACGTAACCGTCGCTGGCGCTCTTGACGAACTCGGCCTTGTTGTCGTCGATCTTGCCGAACTCGACCTTCTGGTACTTCTGCTCGTTGGTGTAGACCGCCGGGCCGGTGAAGGTCGAATAGAAAGGTGTGTCGCTGCTGGCCTGCGAGCCGTCGCGCACCAGCTGCACATACAGCTGCGGGCTCACCGCCGCTTCACCGCGGTTGATCACCTCATGGCGCACGCCGATCACGTAGCTGCCGCGCTGCAGCGTGTAGGTCTTGACCAGCTGCACGCCGCCGACCTCGGCCGACTCGAAGCGGATCTGCAGCTCGTTCTGGCCCTCGGCCAGCGCGCGCGGGCCGTCCACCAGCGTCATGGGCGTCTTGTGGGTCGGGAAGTTGCCGCCGATCAGGCCGGTCTGGGCGATATAGGTGTGCTCAGGGGTCTGCGTCAGCAGCTGGATGGGGTCCGTACCCAGCGCGCCGCTGGCGTGCTGCAGCAGCTGCGCACCGATCAGCGAACCACCCTCGGTGTTGAAGGTCAGCTGGAACAGATCGGTGCTCACCTCCACCCGCGCGGCCGGGGTCACAGGGGCACTGGCGCCACCGGGCGCTTGCGCCACACCACCGGCCACGGCCGTGGCCGTCGGCACCGAGGCATCACCCGCTGCGGGCTTTGCGGCGGCAGGCGCCGTCACCGCGGGCGCGGGGAAGAAGGTCGGCTGCTGGCCGTTGTGGATCTGCCACTTGTCCCACAGCAGGATCATCGAAAAACCAAACACCACCCAGAGGATGGATCGACGGATGTCGTTCATGACAGGTTCTGCTTTTCAGGAGAAGAAGAAGGAATCAGGCGCGAGAACAGCCGCGGCGGCGCCTCGGGCACCGGGTCGCAGCCGCCGGCGCACCAGGGACCACAGCGGCCGATGCGGTGCAGCATGAGGTAGGTGCCGGCCAGCGCGCCGTGGCGCTGCAAGGCGCCAATGGCATAGACCGAACAGGTGGGCTCGAAGCGGCAGCTGTTACCCAGCCAGGGGCTGAGCAACAGGCGGTACCCCTTGACCAGCCCGATCAGGGCGCGGCGCGGCCACTCAGTCCACATCGCGGGTCTCCGGCGGGGGAACCGGCACGGTCACCTTGCCCAGCAGCTGCTGCAGCTCAGCGCGCGCGGCCTGTTTGAGCACATCCGAGGTCGCGCTGATGAACACCTTGCGGCTGAACTCGCTGCGCAGACGCACCACCCAGGCAGCCTGCGGCAAACCGGGCGCCACGGCGCGTGCGGTTTCGTAGATCTGGCGGCGCAGGGTGTTGCGCGTGACCGCGCGGCGCGCCCAGCGTTTGGGCAGCAGAACGCCCAGCCAGGCGTCGGCAGCCGGAAACAGAGGACGGCCGCCCTGCACACCCGCCAGCGTGGCGCGGTGCAAGGCGAAGTGGGCGGTTTTGGCCACGGGCGGGCCCGCCAGAACGGCCTGAAACTGGGCGCGGTTGCGGATGCGCTGCATCAGCCAGCCCCGACAGGGCGGGTGGGCAGGTGCATCCGGCCGGCCAGCATGGGCCAGAGCGCCTTCGGCCTCAGACGGCCAGGCGCTTGCGGCCCTTGGCGCGGCGGGCGTTGATGACGGCGCGACCACCGCGGGTCTTCATGCGCACGAGGAAACCGTGCGTACGGGCGCGCTTGATCTTGGAAGGCTGGTAGGTGCGTTTCATTGCCATGGCAGTGCGGCCCAGGCAGGGCCAGGGCTATTCAAGTTAGAGGGAAACCCGCGATTATCGCGCCAAAACCCGAAACAGGGCAAGCACTTGCCGTGCAAACCCGGTTTTTTGCGTAAACTTCGCGCCCCCGCCGGCCACGCCATGCGGGGTTTCCACGCCTTGTGGATAAGTTGGGCGGCGCACTACAATGCCGGCCTAGCCCTCTGTCATTTGTCCACAACACTTTTCCCGTTTCCCCCAGCATGATCGAGGGCCTTCCCGACGACCTGACGCCGCCCGCGGCCGCCCAACTGTGGTCGGCCTGCGTGGACCGGCTGGCCCAGGACATTCCCGAACAGCAGTTCAACACCTGGATCCGTCCGCTCGCCGCCACGGTGGCGCCCGACGGCTCCAAGGTCACCCTGCAGGTGGCCAACCGCTTCAAGATGGACTGGATCCGGGCCCAGTACGCAGCCCGCATCACCGCCTTGCTGGAGCGCCTGCACGGCGCCCCTGTGGTGCTGGAGTTAGCGCTCGCTCCGCGCGAAGCCACCGTCAGATCAACCCCTTCGCCCCGCACCGTGCAGGAGCAGGTGGTCGAAGAGATGCCCGACATCGCCCCGGCCGAGGCCGCCGTGGTGGCCGGGCCCAAGAGCCGCCTGAACCCGGCCCTGACCTTTGCCACGCTGGTGGAGGGCTCGGCCAACCGCATGGCGCGCGCCGCCGCCATGCACGTGGCCGGCAGCCTGGGCCAGCTCTACAACCCGCTGTTCATCTACGGTGGCGTTGGCCTGGGCAAGACCCACCTGGTGCACGCGATCGGCAACCAGCTGCTGGCCGACAAGCCCAACGGCAAAGTTCTGTACATCCACGCCGAGCAGTTCGTCTCAGATGTGGTCAAGTCCTACCAGCGCAAGACCTTCGACGAGTTCAAGGAGCGTTACCACTCGCTCGATCTGCTGCTGATCGACGATGTGCAGTTTTTCGCCAACAAGGAACGCACGCAGGAAGAGTTCTTCAACGCCTTCGAGGCGCTGCTGGCCCGCAAGAGCCACATCGTGCTGACCAGCGACACCTACCCCAAGGGCCTGGCCGACATCCACGAGCGTCTGGTCTCGCGCTTCGACTCCGGCCTGACGGTGGCCATCGAGCCGCCCGAGCTGGAAATGCGGGTGGCCATCCTGATCAACAAGGCGGCGGTGGAAAACGCCGTCATGCCCGAAGAAGTGGCCTTTTTCGTGGCCAAGAACGTGCGCTCGAACGTGCGCGAACTCGAAGGCGCGCTGCGCAAGATCCTGGCCTACAGCCGCTTCAACCAGAAGGAAATCTCCATCCAGCTGGCGCGCGACGCACTCAAGGACCTGCTGTCGATCCAGAACCGGCAGATCAGCGTGGAGAACATCCAGAAGACCGTAGCCGACTACTACAAGATCAAGGTCGCGGACATGTACAGCAAGAAGCGCCCGGCCAGCATCGCGCGGCCGCGCCAGATTGCGATGTTCATCGCCAAGGAGCTGACCCAGAAAAGCCTGCCCGAGATCGGGGAGCTGTTCGGCGGCCGCGACCACACCACGGTGCTGCACGCGGTGCGCAAGATCGCGGCCGAACGCCAGACCAACACCGAATTGAACCAGCAGCTGCACGTGCTGGAGCAGACGTTGAAAGGATGACGCCCCTGCGCCGCTTCGCGTCTACCCCCTCTCCAGCGGGAGGGGGAACGCCGCCAGTGGCCTGGCAACGCCCGTTCCACGGGCTGCCCCCGAAAAATGCCTTGTAAACCGGTGAAAATAGCTAAGTTTTGGCTTAACCAGCGTGCCGGCCGCCCGGCCATCCGAGACGAAAGACCCTGACATGATCGTTTTGAAATCCACCCAGGACAAAGTGTTGGCTGCGCTGCAGTCGGTCTCGGGCATCGTCGAGCGGCGCCACACCCTGCCCATCCTGGCCAACGTGCTGCTGCGCAAGACCGGCGGCCAGGTACAGCTGACCACCAGCGACCTCGAGATCCAGATCCGCACCACGGCCGAGCTCGGCGGTGACGACGGCAGCTTCGCCACCACCATCGGCGCGCGCAAGCTGATCGACATCCTGCGCACCATGCCGGCCGACCAGGCCGTGAGCCTGGAGCACACCGGCGGCAAGACCATCCTCAAGGGCGGCAAGAGCCGCTTCACGCTGCAGAGCCTGCCGGCCGAGGACTTCCCGCTGGTGCAGGAATCGGCCAGCTTCGGTCCGGTGTTCAGCGTGCCGCAGAAGACGCTCAAGAGCCTGCTCGGCCAGGTGTCGTTCGCCATGGCGGTGCACGACATCCGCTACTACCTCAACGGCATCCTGTTCGTGGCCGAAGGCAAGAAGCTCAGTCTGGTGGCCACCGACGGCCACCGCCTGGCCTTTGCCAGCGCCGACCTGGAGGTCGAGGTGCCCAAGCAGGAAGTCATCCTGCCGCGCAAGACCGTGCTGGAACTGCAGCGTCTGCTGTCCGACAAGGACGGCGCCATCGAGATGCAGTTTGCCTCCAACCAGGCCAAGTTCAGCTTTGACGGCATGGAGTTCGTCACCAAGCTGGTCGAGGGCAAGTTCCCCGACTACAACCGCGTCATCCCCAAGAACCACAAGAACATCGTCACGCTGGGCCGCCAGCCGCTGCTGGCCAGCCTGCAGCGCACCGCCATCATGACGAGCGAGAAGTTCAAGGGCGTGCGCCTGAACATCGAACCCGGCACGCTGCGCGTGGCCTCCAGCAACGCCGAGCAGGAAGAGGCCGTTGACGAACTCGACATCGACTACGGCGGCGACGCCATCGAGATCGGCTTCAACGTGACCTACCTGATCGACGCGCTGCAGAACATGACGCAGGAAATGGTGCGCATCGAGCTGGCCGACGGCAACAGTTCGGCGCTGGTCACCAACCCCGACGACAACGCATTCAAATACGTCGTCATGCCAATGAGAATCTGACCCCCCTGCGCCGCCTTCGGCGTCACCCCCCAGGGGGCGCCAGCAGCGGCCCGGCAAAGCCGGTTCCGCGCTGGCCTGGACGAAGAACCTGCGCACCACCGCCCCCTCAGCTCAACCCGCACTCAGCGGGTTTGGCGTTTCTAGAAGTCTGTGAGATCTGACATGTCCGAAGCCAACAAGCCCGCCGATTCCGGAAACGACGCCGTCCACACCGGTGAAGCGGGCGCCGACAGCTCCAATTTCCAGCCCAAGATCGACGCGCATCAGGCCGGCGCCAGCGAAGGCTACGGCGAAGGCGCCATCCAGATCCTGGAAGGCCTGGAGGCGGTGCGCAAGCGCCCGGGCATGTACATCGGCGACACGTCCGACGGCACCGGCCTGCACCACCTGGTGTTCGAGGTGGTGGACAACTCCATCGACGAAGCCCTGGCCGGCCACTGCGACGACATCGTCGTCACCATCCACACCGACAACTCCATCTCCGTCATCGACAACGGCCGCGGCATCCCCACCGGCGTCAAGATGGACGACAAGCACGAGCCCAAGCGCTCCGCGGCTGAGATCGCACTGACCGAACTGCACGCCGGCGGCAAGTTCAACCAGAACAGCTACAAGGTCT
>Ga0172376_10005846_pt1 | contig 13567 bp, 9 predicted proteins | sample Lak35m_FD_121114 | JGI IMG/M metagenome (GOLD analysis project Ga0172376, IMG submission 121114) | Freshwater microbial communities from Kabuno Bay, South-Kivu, Congo - kab_092012_35m | ecosystem: Environmental > Aquatic > Freshwater > Lake | place: Democratic Republic of the Congo: South-Kivu...
CAGAGACGTCGAGCCTTCGGAAGTCCATTCGGCCGGTGCGATTGCCGTCCATCGCGGCAGGTTCTTCTCCCAAACAGCTTGCGCGGCGGCAAGTTCGGGAGTTTGGGTTTCGAGCGAGGCTTTCAGCCCTGCAATGCGACCGTCGATCTGGGCCAGTTTTTCGCTCTGCCCCGGCGTGGGTACCCGCGCGAATGGGCCCCAGTTGCCGTCCGAATTCGCGCCTGCGTAAAGGCCCCGTTCACGGATATCCGCGAAAAAGGCTTCCATTTTGTAGAAGTCACGAGTGAGCAGCGGGTCGAACTTGTGGTCATGGCATTCGGCACAGCCCAAGGTGATGCCCAGCCAGGTGCCGGACACGTTTCGGACGCGTTCGGCGATGTACTTGGCCAGATACTCCCGGTCCTGCACGCCGCCCTCGGCACTCATCATGCCCAGGCGGTTGTAGCCCGAAGCGATTTTGTCCTTGAGTGTGGCGTTTTCGACAAGGTCGCCGGCAATCTGTTCACGCGTGAAGACGTCGAACGGCTTGCCGGAATTGAACGACTCGATGACGTATTGACGAAACGGAGAGACGCTCACGTCCTGATCGCCATGATAACCGACCGAATCGGCATAACGGACAAGGTCAAGCCACCACATGGCCATCCGTTCGCCGAAGTGGGGCGAGGCCAGAAGGGCGTCGACCTTTTTCTCGTAAGCGTGCGAATCGGTATCGGCCTGGAATGCCTCGACTTCGACCGGTTCGGCCGGCAGTCCCGTCAAGTCGAAATGAAGACGACGAACGAGCGTTCGTGTGTCGGCAGGTCCGGCGGAGGTTAGGCCGTTCGCCTGGCGGGAATCCTCGACGAGTCGGTCGATCGTCCTGGTCAGGTTCGATTCGTCTCGCTTGGATTCCGGCTGCCTGGTACCAGCGATAGGCTCGAAAGCCCAATGACCTTCGTAATCGGCACCCTGGCCGATCCATTTGCGGAGCAGGGCAATGTCCCGGTCCGAAAGCGACTTACCGGTTTCGGGCGGCGGCATTTTCAGGTCCGGGTCGGCGGAGACGATCCGGGCGATGAGTTTTCCCGCTTCGGGGTCGCCCGGTTTGACGACACCCTTTCGTTCCTTGCCGCCCAAAAGGCCTTCTTCGGTGTCGAGCCGCAGTTCGGATTCGCGCCGGTTCTTGTCGGGCCCGTGGCACGAGAAGCAGTTGTCGGAAAGTATGGGGCGGATATCCCGGTTGAAACGCACCTGGCCGGGCAGCGGGCGTGCCGGTTCCGCAGCTTCGACTCTCGACAAGTGTTTGATGGGCCCTGGCAACCCGAGGAGCCCGATTCCGAAAATCGCCAGAATGACCGATTCGACAAGTTTGGACATGATTGGGATCCGGAACCGGGGCGATCGATAGAGATTCGCGAAGGGGATACCCGTCATCAGGCGGGCAAGCGATTTCGAATAGCAAGCAGGATACCTCGGCGAATGGAATTCGCCATCGGGACGATGCGAAGGAATTCTAATTGTAACTTCCCGCGGAAGGTTCCGAAAGTGCCTGTCGGACTGTGAAGGGGGTCATTGGAGCCATTTCGGCCCTGTCATCGATGCCGCGCCGCGAGCCACCCCCAGAAAACTCGTCCCCGTGTGCTATGTTTCTTTCGATCGACACGCAAGATTCGTCGGTGCGAATCGAACGAACCTTTCGGCGGAATCGAACGTAAGTGGAATCAGCCCGGTTCCGTCGACAGCGCCCAATATCGCGGGATCGCCGACCACGGCCAATCCGATCGAACCACGGGATCCGATCGCGCATGCTTGCATGGATGGCCCATTCACGGCAAAATGAATGGATTGAGAGGGATACGTCACGGGATTCGGAAACGATCCGGATCTGAGGTGGAGTGGTCGCTGTGGCGGCCCATAATCGGAGAGACTGCATGAAGACCCCCCATCGCCGTCGTCGAGTGACGCTCGGTTTCGTCGCTCTGGAAGAACGCCTGGTCATGGCGGCTCCCGTGCTGGACCCGATCGCGAATGCCGCTGTTCCAGCCGGCAAGACTTTGATGATCCCGCTGACGGCCTCTGACGCCGACGGCGATGCCCTGAGCTACACCGTATCCGGCGATAACGGCGCGATTCTGGCGACCGTCAAGGCTGGCCAGCCGTTCGTCAAAATGACGATCGCCGGATATGGCGACATGGTCTTCCAGCTCTTTGACGACATCGCGCCGGTGACCGTCGACAAGATCACGGGCCTGATCGAAAGCGGATTCTACGACGGCCTGACGATTCACCGGATCGTGCCCGATTTCGTCATTCAGGGCGGCGACCCCAACGGCGACGGCTCAGGCGGCCCAGGCTTCAAATTCGACGACGAATTCTCCCTCGAAGCCGTTTTCTCTGGCTTCGGCCAACTGGCTATGGCCAACTCGGGCAAGGACACCAACGGTTCCCAATTCTTCGTCACGCAGGAACCTGTCCGATTCCTTGACTTCAATCACACGATCTACGGCCAGCTCGTGAGGGGCTTCAACGTGCTGACGACGCTCAACGGCGTGTCGGCTCCGGTCACGATCGAATCGGTCTCGGTGGTCACGGACTTCATGAAAACTATACTTAAGCTCAAGGCTCCCGCGACCGGTTCGACGAGCTTCACCGTCACCGTGACCGACACCAATGGCGATTCCGACTCGGAAACCTTCACGGCCACCGCCACGACGGATTCGAAAAACGATCCGCCGATTCTCGGCCCGGTGACCAATAAGACCACGCTGGTCGGCAAGCCTGTCGACATCGTCCTGAGTTCCCTCGATTTCGAAAACGATCCGGTGATCTACGAAGCCACCGTGATGGGCAGCCCCGCGAACGCGACCGCCGTGGTGAACGGAAACGTCGTGACCGTCACGCCGAAAGCGGGCTTCACCGGCACGTTCGACCTGCGGCTTAGCGTTCGACAGGTCGGTGCGACCGATCGGGGCAGCACACAGGACCCCCGTGATTACCAGACGATCAAGGTGACCGTCGTCAACGCGTTCGAAACCGAAAAGTTCGACATTTCGGCAAAAGAATCGACACCGGTCGAACAGTTCGTTCTGGTCGACTTCGTGCCGAACCTGCCGGTTGCGGGATCGGTCTACACAGCCAGCATCGATTGGGGCGACAATTCGACGAGCCAGGCAGTCATCGCCGATGCAGGCTCCGGGCACTTCAAGGTTTCCGGCTCGCACACTTATGCCCGATTCGGAAACTATCCGATTGTCGTGACGATTCAGGACACCTTCCAGAACGCCACCCAGATCGTCAATGCCAGCGCCGTGATCGCGGACGCGACAATTTCTGCCACGTGGGTCCAACCGGCCTTGCCCGGCGGCATCGGCATCGTGTCGGGCGTTCTTGCCGCCGTGACCGACGCGAACCCGACGGGCGTCGTCTCCGACCTGACGGCCGTGATCGCATGGGGCGACGGATCGACTTCGCCTGGCACCATCACGGTGGGCGAGGACGGCCGCTTTCTCGTCTCGGGAACGAAGTCCTATCTGGCAGTCGGCGTCTATAACGTCAAAGTGACTGTCACGAGCCTGGGCGGTTCGACCGCCGAAGCCACGGGTCAAGTCGCGATCGTCAACGATCCGCCGGTGTTCGCACCGGTCAATGATCAGTTCGTCGACGAAGGCGCGGCCCTGGAATTCGTCGTCAGTGCCACCGACCCGAACGCGGAACAGGGGCAGACGGTTCGATACCAACTCGTCGGACCCGTACCCCAGTTCGTTTCGATCGACTCCGCGACGGGGCGAATCCGCGTGACCGCGTCCGCGAAACCCGGAACCTACAGCTTGCTGGTGCGAGCGATCGATAACGGCAATCCCCCGAATTCAGCATTTCTCAACGTCGATGTCACCGTCGGCAACAAACCACCGGTGATCTCACTCGACGGTGCCATACCGGCCTTCCTCGAATCCGGATCGCCCCTGTCCCTGAACGGCGCGATCGCGGATCTTCCCGAATCCGGGCCCTGGAACATCGAAGTCGATTACGGCACCGGCGAAGGTTTCGTGCAGGCGATCTACTCCACGCCCACGAACTTCACGATTTATCGCATCTATACGAACCCGGGTTCCTACGCTCTGAAAGTAAGGGTCCGCGACGCCTCGGGGGCGAAGGCCGAGATCGGTTCCACGATCCTCGTCAGTGATCCGCCGCTGGTTCGCCCTGTGCGAGTCGTGGCGACACGGGACCGCTTCGCCAGGATCACGTCACTGCAAGTGTTCTTCGACCATAGCCTTGAAGCCGCATCGGCCAAGTTGCCGTCCAACTACGCCATCTTCATGAGGGCTGGCCGCGACGGCGTCTTCGGTACCGCGGACGACGCCCCGATGACCCGCTTCCGGCGCGTCGCCTTCGACCCGGCGACCAACAGCGTCAGGCTCACACCTGTCGCCCCGATCGCCCTGCGTGGCCTTGCCCTTGCCCGTGTTCGTATCTCAGGGCTGAAAGATACCCGGGGCCGCCTCTTCGACGGCAACCGCGACGGAACCGAAGGCGGCATTCTGAATATCGACCTTTCGCCGTCATCGGCGGAATCCGCCTGACGATCGGTTTCGCACGGAAGAACTCCATTCGACGGAAGCACGGGCTGTCGATGTCGCAAGGACGACATTGACGGCCCGTTCGCTTTCTGGCCCAATGTTCGATATGCACGATCCGACGAGAACTCACGATCCTGAAGATCCGCGAGGACGAGGCTTCCGCCGCCGTTTTTCCGTGGAATTCGTTCGATCGGCGATCGACGGAAACGTCTTCCGAATCGGCAGCGAACAGGTCCGACTCGGTGAATCACACGGGCGAGTGCTGGATGAAACCGTAATCGCGAAGGCATCCGTTCCCCATTTCGCGCGTGCAGCGATGGACGGTTTCGCCCTGATCGCCAAAGATACCGACGGGGCAGGGGTGTCTGCCCCCGTTCGATTGCACCTGATCGGCCAATCCCGCCCTGGCCGACCTTTTCCGGGGCAGGTCCTTCACGGTCAGGCCGTTGGAATCGCGACCGGGGCCCCAATGCCCGTGGGTGCCGACGCCGTCGTGCCTGTGGAACAGGCCGGAATCGAAGGCGACGCTCTTGAAGTCCGCACATGTGTCGCCCCGGGCCGACACGTGGGCGCCGTGGCCGAAGATGTCGCGGCCGGCGACGAAGTGCTCAGGCCAGGCCGATGCCTCAGGCCCCAGGATCTCGGCATCCTTTCGGCTTTGGGCGTGGATTGCGTCACGGTCGTCCGTCAACCCCGTGTCGCGATCCTTGTGACTGGCGACGAATTGCTGAATGCCGGGTCGAGTCCATCCGAATTCGCCATCCCCGACATGAATTCGCCGATGCTATCGGCCCTGATTCGACGCGACGGCGGCACCCCGGCCGTCTTCGGACCGCTGGCCGACGACGTCGCAAGGCTGAGTCGGGAAATCCGGGATCGGGTCGATGATCCGACGATCGACGCCATCTTCGTCAACGGCGGCAGTTCCACGGGGCCGGAAGACCATGCTCCGGCCCTGATCCGGGAACTCGGCACCCTTCTGGCCCATGGCGTGGCTCTGCGTCCGGCGGGGCCGACGGGCTTCGGCGTCATCACCGGCAAGCCCGTCCTGCTCTTGCCGGGCAATCCTGTCAGTTGTCTTTGCGCCTATGATCTGTTCGGCGGCGTGATCGTTCGAAAGCTGGGCGGAAGATCCGCGAAGATGCCTTATCCGGTCGTTCGGCGTCGGTTGGCCGCTCCGATCGTTTCCGCCTCAGGCAGGGTCGATTACGTTCGCGTGCGATTGAGCATCGATGACGAAGCCGAACCGATCGCGACTTCCGGCGCGTCGATCCTGTCCACGACGACGATGGCCTGCGGCTTCGTGATCGTGCCCGCGGAAGCGGATCGCGTCGAAACCGGCACGACCGTCGAAGTCCACCTTTATGATGCACACTGAGAGGGAAATGATGACGGATCGGGCGAACAGCAATTCGGAACGCACATCCGATTCGAAATGAAACGGAACGAGATTCATGATCCGGCGGAACTGAGATCCATGAACCCGATCGACTCCAGAGCGGCGCTGGTGCTCTGCGGCGGGGCAAGCCGCCGGATGGGATTTCCGAAGGCGATGTTGAAACTTGGCGAAACGACGTTCGTGGAGACCGTCGTCCGGAGCGTCGCCACAATTTGCCCGAAAGTCGTCCTTGTCGCGGCACCTGTGCAGGCACTTCCGAGTTTCGGGCCGGAAATCCGCATCGTGCGCGATGCCGTCGCCCACCAGGGCCCCCTAGCGGCGATCGCCGTGGGGCTTGCGGAACTGCCCGTCGAATCTCGCCAGGTTTTCGTGACGGGCACGGACACGCCCTTGTTAAGGCCTGCCCTGATCGAAGGTTTGTTCCGCATGGCCGAAGGCCACGATCTGGCGATCGCCACCGACGGGCAGCGACAGCAGCCACTATTGGCAGTTTACGAAGTCGCATTCGCCAGACGAAAAATCCGCGAGCTTATGGCCGCCGGGCGGTTTCGGGCTCAAGCGATTTCGGAAAATGCGAACGCTTTCGAAATGACGCCCGATAGACTGCGACAATTTGACCCTGATCTCGCAAGCCTGCGTAATTTTAACGAACCGGACGAATATCGGGCTTTGCTTGCAGAACTGGGGTTCGATGAGCCTGAAGAATTCCGGGACTCGCATTTCGAATCCTGACGATACGGTTCGCAAATGCCGAGCCCCATTTCGAAACTCGAACCGGCGAACGTCAATTGGCCATGATCTCTGTCACCAGAGGTGGGAAATGCTCTCGAAATTCCCCCGGTTTCGAAATCGTCAGGTTCGCGTCGTTCGAATCGGCCACTTTCACGACACCCTCGAGCGCCTTGACGCGGATCAACGCCATGCCGACGACCTGGTTCGGATGATTCCCTTCAACGGCTGATCGAATCTCACCGACCTGTTGCCCGGCCTGGTCCACGAGAGGGCGCCCGATCATGCGAGACGCTTCGACCGGTACATGATCCGAATCGAACACATAACATCGCAGAATCCGGTTGACGTGCCCCAGGGCATCGAGCCGGGCGACTGTTTCCTGGCCCAGATAACAGCCCTTTCGAAAGTTGATGGCCGTCGCGTCGCGGTCGATTTCCTGCGGCAGATTGTCCGATCGAATTTCGACCGGAAACCGTGGCCACGCCGAAAGCACTCGTATACGCTCGAACAGAGATGCATCGCCCCGCGCGAGCTTCACATCGGCCGCAGCCGCGATTTCATCCTCGAATCGGCTCGAATGCCCCACGCCGGTGATGATGCGGATGGCCGGAACCGCAAAGACGTCCGTCCGGATCAGTTCGACCCGGCCGATGCCAGGCCTTTCGAACGTGGCGCACCGTTCGGCCGCGTCCGCCCCGCTGGCGTCGAAGAATTCCTGAAATGCCCGGAGGGCTTCGTCGCCCAGCCAGAGCCGCTGCTCGTGTTTCTCCGTAACGACTTCGAAACGCACATCGTCGAACATTGTGTATTTGGCGAAATGTTCGAGTGCGAGTTGCTCGCCGCCCGGTTCGCAGCCAAGCAAAAGCGCGTCACCCGAATTCCGGATCGTGAAGAAGCCGAGCGTTTTGCCTTGCGGGCTCGTCACGAACGCTTCCGTGACTCGCCCGGGGGCCAGCGCCTTGATCTCCTGAGTCGTCAGGTTATGCAGGCTTTTGGCACGATCCGGGCCCGTGAATTCGATCATGGGCTGGTCAGAAATGTCGAACGTCAAAATTTGTCGCATCGTGGATGCCTGAATCGGGTTTGCGAAAAGTCCCGGCGAAATTCGGCGTGACGGATCAATCCGGGAATCGGGCCCGGACACCCCAGGCCTGGGGAACGACCAGCCAGCGGCCGCTCCGGTTGACTTGCCTTTCGATATCTTCGGGTTCGTCCAGCATGACGATATCGCATTCGTCCGCGATCTCGTCGGGCAAATTGCCGAGAAAACTCACGTTGGCGGACCGGCCGGCCTTTTTGAGAGGGGCGATCCAGCTTGTACCGGCCCCGGGCTTATGGGCCAGATCACGCATCATGGCGGCGAGAGTCGTCTCGCTGAACCGGCTCCAGATCACGAGCCTGCGATAGCGGACGGCCAGCTTGCGGGCGAGCTTGAGCAGGCGAATCGCGCGGCGCTCGTTCAGCCCCTGCGTTTCGTTCGCTACGAGCAGAACCGAATCGGCGGAGTCGTCGAAACGGAAGCCCCATTCGTCTTCGAACCGATGATGGACCCAGGCTTGCACGTCGGACAATTGCCGCGCCGCAATTTCGGTCGGCCCATCTTCGCCGGGAAGGCCGATGATGACCACGGGAACTCCCGCCAGCCAGGCGACTTCCCGAATTTCGTGCCGCACGCGTCTCGGATCGGCGCGGAAATGGGCTTCCAGTTCCACCCGGGTGCATAGACGGCTGAATTCCGGCCAGAACCCGCGGAGAAAACCCATGTTCGCTGCGAGCCCCGTCGGCTCGGGCACAAGAACGGGCAGGATAACGTCGCAATCGAGCAAGTCCCGATTGAGGTAGATACGCGAGCCGCGGCGGGTGTTCGACAAATAGGCCGAAGATTCCTCGGTTGCGGGATCGTGACTGACAACCGAAATCGAAGCTGGCAGAAGATGTCGGTATTCGTCAGCCTCTTCAGCCGGGCAAACGGCCCGGAATGCGGACTCGGGCATGCCGGCAGCGGCGAAAGCGGCGACCAGATCCGCCGCGATCGTGGCGGCGTCTCCGACGTTTCCGGAAAGCGGAATCGCGACGGAATCACCCGGCAAGACGACACTCGTCAGTGGAAAGAGCGAAACGGAATCCGGTCCGTCGACAATGCTCGCGACCTTTTTTCCGATCGCGGACCGATCCAGACTTTGGGGTGGAACGAATCGAGAAACGATCCGATCCGGATCGAGTCGTACCTGAGCGGAGCCGTCCTTGAACGCGATGATCACGTTTCCCATCCTGACCACTTTCGTCAATCGCCTGGCTCTTGCCCGGGAGTTCGAAAACTCGTTGCCCGCCAAATGCATGAAGTCTAGGATATGATAGATACGGCTGTGCTGGCAGGCAAGCCGCCCCGGGTCCGAAGGCGAGGCTGCCCGTGTCGAAAATCGGCTGAAGCGCGGGAACCGGAAATGGCTCCGAAGCGTCAATGCTTCAGGAAACCGAATGGCTGACGATCGAACCGACGAAGAGTGGGTACAGCGGTATCTCGCCGGCGAGTCCGAAGCGTTCGATCACATCGTGCGCCGAACTCAGGACCGTCTCTATCCGACTGTTCTCCGAATTGCCGGTTCCCGCGAAGAAGCCCTCGACGTTCTGCAGGAAACCTACCTGAAAGTCTTCCGGAACATCTCCCGGTTCCAGCACGGCTGTTCGTTCTACACCTGGATCTACCGCATCGCGGTCAACCAGGCGATCAGTTCGCGGCGCAAGCGGCGGTTGCCGATTCTGAACCTCTCCAGGTCATCCGAAACTGGAACACATGAGTTCGAACCGATCGACAAGGACGCCCCCCTCGCCGGTCTCGAGAAAATGGTCCAGGACGAACGCGTGAAAATCGTCGACGACACCTTGAGATCACTGCCGCCAGCCTGGACGGCCGTGCTCGTCATGTGCGACTTCGACGAACTGCGTTACGACGAAATCGCCGCCGTGCTGGACATTCCGATCGGCACGGTTCGAAGCCGTATCCACCGTGCGCGCGAGGAATTGCGCAAACGCCTGGAACCCCTCATCCAGGATGAACAGGAACCGCCGCCGCCGCCGCCGCCGCCTCAGGATTCGAAACCCGGACGGTTCAGTCCAAAGGCTGGCCGGCCCGGTCATTGAACCGGCGAGCCTTGCCCGCATGAATCGGAGCGAAACTAATGACAAATGCAGGGATTCGACCCAGTACGTACGGAAAGGCCGAGCGATGAACGAAACCGAGCAGCTCAGCCTGAGCCGCTATGTGGACGGCGACCTCAGCCCCCTCGAACGGAAAAAGGTCGAGGCGATGCTGGATGCCGATCCGGCCGCCCGCCGTATGATGGCCGAATACTCTCGAATGAGCCAGTACGTCAAGGAATTGCCGAGAGATCCCCTCAATGAGGACCTCGTGCCGCTCATTCGTGTAACGCTCGCACGCAAAAGGCGGTTCGCTACGCTTCCGGCGAAGTCGCCCCTGCTTGCGGGATTACTGGCCGCTTCGGTCCTGATCGCGACATTCACCATCTCCTACGTTGCCCTGCCACGCGGATCCGATCGAGGGGTGACAAGCGTCCCTGGCTCGAGAGTCGAGATCACCGGATCGAAGCCTTCCGCCGTTCGCGAGGAGCACTCGGTTGAGACAACCGCCGCTGACGATCACCTGCCGCCGATCGCCGGAACATCCGAAATCGCCGCGATATCGGCACCGCCCGAGTCGCCGAACGTCGCGATGGCACTGTCGCAATCCGCCACTCGCCTCGGTGAGCAGCAACTGGCTGAGAACAAGGTTCCCTCGCAACTCGAAGATCGATTCCTGCAATTTCGGAAAGCCACCGATTCGACCGACCGGAAACATTCCTTCCGGCTTCACGTGCCTTCAGCCAGCGAACGCCAGATCGATTCCATCCTGTCAGTCATCGGTCGATTCCGTACAACCGATTCGTCCGTTCTCGAGCGTAAAACCATCGGTGAAAACAAAAAATTGAGTTTGAGCTTCGTCGCCCTGATACCGACGGGCCGCATGGCCGATTTTCGGGCCGCGCTTCGTCGTCTGCCCGGAATCGACGTGGAACAGGACAAACCAGAAAGCTTCTTCTCAAAACTCGACGCCGGGAATTCGAAAGACATCCGATTCGTCGAAAGCGTCGAACTCGATCGCGCGACCAGATCCTTTGGCCAGACACCTCCCTCGACGGCTTCGGACACAGCACCCCCGCCTTTGAAAAAAAGCCCTGACCATGATGTTCCGGACGCGATCAGCCAGCCGTTGAAAGTCGAAGCCGGCAACGAAGCCGACTCAGGAACGCTAGACGAAGTCACTATCCTGATCCGGACCGACCCATTGAGTGTCGGCAAACAGGCCCCACCCACACGCCCCGATTGAACCGGAACGTCGTTCGAATCCCCCGTTCGGAATCGAATCCATGGCCCAGATGTCCGGTGCGTGTCACGATTCGGAACGTGCTGACCCACACGCCCCCGAATTGACCGAGCCCGCTCTTGGTCGAACGACTTCCGCGATTTTTTGGGGCTGCCGGAATCTGTCGGATTTTGTCCAGCAGCCTCTTTTTTCAGGCCCGCACTTGACAGATCAGCCATTCGCCCTGTATGTTTCGAGTACCTCGGGGCAGATAGCTCAGTTGGTAGAGCACAGGATTGAAAATCCTGGTGTCGAGAGTTCGATTCTCTCTCTGCCCATTCCCTGAAATGTTCCTTATCGGGTGAAGATCGCCCTCAGCGCCTCGGCGTAGAATTTCTGCCCCATCACGTTCGGGTGGTTGATCGCATTGGACAAGAGACTCTCGTAAGGCATCCCTTGCCGGTACGATTCGGCCCAAAGTGCCGATGAATCCGCGATCGGCACCTTGTTCTTCGCCGCGAATTCCTTCGAACCGGCAACGTAGGGCCGAGTCTCGCGGCCGCCGATTCCGTCATCCCCGAATCCCATGAAACTGCAATGCGTGAAGTGGGGCGTCATCACGATCCATTCGATGCCGGCATTCCGGAATGACTCCAGAATCGTTTCGTAATGGCTTACAATCTCTGCCTGACTCCAATAACCGTCATTTACGAATTCCGAGATCACGAGGTCCGGGCGAGCTCCCAGAACCGCCGATGCGAAACGGCTCGAGCCGGTTCCGTCCGCTTCCAGATAATCCGCCGTGCCATGCCCGGGCCAGGCTTCGGTCACCAGGGTGATCCGGGCCCGGGGATAACTTATCTTCAGCAACGTGACGAACTGTTCCTGCCAGCGGTCAGCTGTCGGGTTCGGCAGGTAACGACCGTCCGTCACGCTATCGCCCCAGGCGAGAATGCGCAGTTCTCTGCCTGACTTTAACTTCCGCACGATATTCGGCAAAAGTGAAGCCACCGTGTCCGAACGCCCGATTGGCCAGGCACTCGGCTCCGTCGACAACACCGGGAACAGATCGCCTGAATTCAACCCCGCCCGATACTCGGTGACGAAAACCCGTCCAAGAAGCTTTTCGCCCACAGCCGGAACAGGCGACACGGGCACTTCGTTCGATGGAACGCCCGCGCGAACGACGATCTGCCCGTCCGCTTGCTGTATCACGGCATCAAGCCTGCGTACCACATGCCGATAGGTCACTGTGATGGCATCGTTCTCGCCGATGCGTCCACCATCCAGTCGGCCAATCGTTCCCCAAATCGGGTCGATTTCGTAATCGATCCCCCGAAGAAGCACGGATTCGATCGATTCGACCGCCTCGAAGCCATCTCGAATTCGAACCACGAGCGATTCGGCATCGAGAGCACCGCTGACGACCCCTTCCTGCGCACTGACGCCTGATAGTCGCCGCCCCTTCAGCCAACCGAACGCCGTGGTGTCGAACAAGGGGATCGCTTCGAAATTGTCGGTGGTAATGGTCACGAACGGCGCAGGTAATGCCACCACGGCGGATCTCGATTCTCCACCCGCTTGCGTCGTCACGCGAATGCTCCAGCCGCCTTCGACCTGCATCGTCGAGGCCGCCGTCATCGAAGCGGGCAGAAACGTCGGCATCGTCAGGCGGCTCGCATTGCGGGCCGGCACGATGGGTCGAACAGTCGGCCGCTTCGCCGTTCGAACCTGCGGGCTCATCGGAATGGGTGATCGCCCGGGGCGGCTCGCGCCCTGGATTCTCGAAAGTCCTGGGATGGAATGGGTTTCGATTCTTTCGACGACCGTAAGCGCCATGCCGGCATCCAATCCGGCCGCTTCGACCGAATCCGGACCGGAAGTCATTCCAGTGAGAAGAGTTCGAGCCTCAAGTGCCGTTTCGCTGACCATTGGCCGAAAACGTAATCGTCGCGATCGTGCGCCCATGCGGTCGAGAACCTCGGAATCAGCGTCGCGAACGGGCGGCTCGTCGTTTCCCTGACGAACCCCGGCGACGTCTTCTTCGAGCGAACGCGGGCTCCGACCCGGCGAGAACTTCGGCACGACCGACTGACGATCCGAATCCACAAAGTTCGGCGTTCACGGGCAGCGATTCATCAAGACCCGGCAACCCGACATTCGACACCGAACCGAGCCGATCCTTGCGAATGCTTCAAACATATCTCATGACAGCCCAGGGACCCGTCGGAACCGATGGCTCCCATCCGTTCGATCCGTGCCGATCGGCAGAACCGATTCGACTGCCAGACTCTGACCACGCCCGATCACTTACACGATCGAACCGGGATGATCATCGACACGACGAGTCTTCGATAATGTTAGGACCCGCGTTCATCGAACGAATCAGGCGAGCGGAATGCGAATGCCCCCGATTGCCTCCAAGCGCATTTCGGAAGGGTGTGACCAGAATTTCTGGTGAAGTTTGGAGATTTGGGCTGTCAAGGCAAAAAACATGGACGGCAAAATTGGCTG
>Ga0172376_10005852_pt1 | contig 13562 bp, 13 predicted proteins | sample Lak35m_FD_121114 | JGI IMG/M metagenome (GOLD analysis project Ga0172376, IMG submission 121114) | Freshwater microbial communities from Kabuno Bay, South-Kivu, Congo - kab_092012_35m | ecosystem: Environmental > Aquatic > Freshwater > Lake | place: Democratic Republic of the Congo: South-Kivu...
CTATCCGCTCGGTCCCGGTCTGGAGATGCGCCTGGTGGTGGCGGCGCTGGTGGCGGCGGTCGCGGCGGTGCTCGCCGGCCGCCAGCGCAACCGGGCCCAGCTGCTGCAGCTGGCTCTGCTCCTCCCTCTTGCCGCCGTGCTGCTCGAGGCACTCAGCCGCCCTCTGCCGTTCTGGGGGCAACCGCTTCCCGCCTCCTCCGCTCCGAGCAGTGCCGACCTGCTCAGTGAAGCCCTGCTGGTGGCCGGCCTGCTGCTGGCCGGCCTGCTGCTGGCTCCGCTGATGGAGAGCTTCTTCGGCCTTCTCACCCGCGCCCGGCTGATGGAGCTGGCGGATCTCGAACGACCGCTGCTGCGGCGCCTCTCCACCGAGGCCCCCGGCACCTTCGAGCACACCCTGATGATCTGCGGGCTGGCGGAGGAGGGGGCGCGGGCGATCCACGCCGATGTGGCCCTGATCCGCACCGGGGCGCTGTATCACGATGTGGGCAAGCTGCACGGTCCGCACTGGTTCATCGAGAACCAGGAGGAAGGCCTCAATCCCCATGAGAGGCTCGATGATCCCCTCGCCAGTGCCGCCATCCTTCAGGCGCATGTGGATGAGGGGCTGCGGCTGGCACGCCGCCATCGCCTGCCCCGGCCCCTGGCGGATTTCATTCCCGAGCACCAGGGAACCCTGAAAATGGGGTACTTCTTCCATCAGGCCCGCGAGCGCGATCCTTCGATCAGCGAGCAGCGCTTCCGCTACCGCGGCCCGGTGCCGCGCAGCCGCGAAACGGCGATCCTGATGCTGGCCGATGGCTGTGAAGCCGCCCTGCGCTCCCTCCCTCCCGACACCAGCGAGGCGGAGGCCCGCACGATGGTGCGCCGGATCGTGGAGGCCCGCCGTGAGGATGGCCAGCTGGCCCACAGCGGCATCGGCCGTGCCGAACTGGAGCTGGTGATCCAGGCCTTCGTGCGGGTGTGGCGCCGCATGCGCCATCGCCGCATCCCCTACCCGATCCCCCCTCGCCGGGGCTACAGCGCCTGATCCGCCTTCAGTCGCGCCGGCGTCGCTGCAGCTCCAGTCGCAGGCGCTGCTGCAGCACCACACTGGCGGGCACCAGGGTGATCAGATTGGCGGCGATCAGCGGACCATCCCCCAGCAGCAGGCCGTAGAGCGCCCAGGCGGCGATGCCCAGCGTGAGCAGGCTGTAGGTGCGCAGCGAGAGGCCGCTCACATCCGCTCCGCGCAGGGTCTTGAGGGCCTGGGGGAAGAAGCTCACCGTGGTGAGCGTGGCAGCGGCATAGCCCAGGAGGGAGACGGCGGAACCGCCGGGGGTGGCCATGATCAGGCTGGGCTTCTGGCTTCAGCTTGCTGCAGAAGCGTCACCACCGTCACGCCAGAGCTGGCAGGACCGGCCAGGATCATGGCGCTCAGTCCCTGCCGCGCGATGCGCTCACCCTTCGAGCCCCGGGATGCCGGGTCGGTCGACCCCGGCCTGCGACTGCGCAGCGGTGGGGCACCGGCTGGTCCGCCGGGCTCCCCGAGGCTGCCGGCTCCCGGGGGGGCTTCGGCGGCGACCCCCGCCTGGCTGGGCTGGCTGCAGGTTGCCCTCAGCTCGATGCTGGCGGTGCTGTTTCTGGTGATGCTCATCCGCAGCCGCGAGCAGAACCTTGAGATGCAGCGCCTGCGCCAGCGGGTGCGGGTGCTGGAATCCACGGCCAGCGTGGATCGCAGCGCCGCCCAGAATGAGCAGCTGCGGGCGATGAGCGAGCGGGTGCAGACCGTGGAGGAGATCCTGGCCCGCCGCCTGGAAGCTTCCGAGCGGGAGCGTCAGCGGCTGGAACAGAAGCTTCTGGAGCTTCACACCCGCCCCCAGCTGAACAGGGTCACGCCCCCTCCCCCGCTGCCCTCCGAGCCCTCGGCTCCGGCCAGGCCACGCCTGCAGCGCACCGGGGCCGCGATGGGCGGTGGCGTGCTGCCGCTGCGACCGCCCCCGGATCTGCCCTGAGATCCTTCCCGGGATCCGCCTGGCAGGGAGCGGGTTCAGCCCTTCACCGCGTCGGCGGTGGCGCTGGGCAGGATGTGGCGCTGGAGCAGCACGAAGAGCACCAGCACCGGCAGAATCGATACCACCGATCCCGCCGCCACGAGCCGCCAGTCGAGCGAGAAGCTGCTCGCCAGCTGCTGCAATCCGATCGGGAGTGTGTAGAGCGAGGGTTCGTCGATGATGATCAGCGGCCAGAGGAAGTCGCTCCAAGTGCTGATGAACACGAAGCTCGCCAGCGTGATCAGATCGGCACGAGCTGCCGGGATCATCACATTCCACCATTCCCCCAGCGGCGTGCAGCCATCGATGCGGGCCGCCTCCTCGAGTTCCACCGGAACCGCCAGAAAGCTCTGACGCAGCAGATAGATGCCGAAGGCGGTGGCGGCCTGGGGAAGGATCAGGGCCCAGAGGCTGTTGCGCAGACCGATCTGCACCATCAGCAGGTACAGCGGGATCATCACCACCTGAAACGGAATCAGGATCGTGGCGATCACCAGCGCCAGCACCGGCTCCCGGCCGCGGAAGCGCAGCCGCGCCAGGGGATAGGCGGCCAGGGAGCAGAAGAGCAGGTTGGCCAGCACCGCCAGGGCGCTCACCACGGTGCTGTTGAGCAGGTAGGTCGCCATCGGATTGGCGGCGAAGAGCTGGCCATAGGCCGCCAGGCTCGGCTGGCTGGGCAGCAGGGCGGGTGGACTGGTGAAGATGTCTTCGGCGGGGCCCTTCAGGGAGGTGCTCACCAGCCAGAGCAGCGGCAGCAGCAGCAGCAGGGCCAGCAGCAGCAGCAGAGCCAGCTGCAGGCCCGCCGCCAGGGCGGAACCGGAGGTGGCGCGGCCGGATCGGGCCATGGGTGGGGTGGGGATGGCGAGGGGGTGTGCGACCGGGCTCACACCCGCGGCATCTCGGCCAGCGGCAGGGGAGCCTTCTGGGGATGGAGCGGCGCGCGCCGGCCGCCGGCCACGAGACGGTTGAGGGCGTTCACGAAAGCCTGGGCCGCCGCCACCACGATGTCGGTGTCGGCGGAATGGCCGGAATAGAGCACCCCATCGGCCCGCAGCCGGATCGTGACCTCACCCATCGCATCGATGCCCTCGGTGACGCTCTTGACGCTGAACTCCACCAGCTCGTTGGGCACGCCGGCCAGGTGATTGAGGGCCTGGCACACGGCATCCACCGGCCCGGTGCCGATGCAGGCGGCGCTGCGCTCCTCCCCCTCGGCCGTTTCGAGGGTGACGGTGGCGGTGGGCTGCATGCCGCTGCCGCAGCTCACCTGCACCGAGCGCAGCAGGAAACGCACCTCGCCCTGCTGCTGCACCTGCTCGCTCACGATCGCCTCGAGATCGCGATCGGTGATCTCGCGTTTGCGGTCGGCGAGTTCCTTGAATCGCAGGAAGGCATCGTTGAGATCTTCGCCTTCGAGGCTGTAGCCGAGCTCCTCCAGCCGGGCGCGGAAGGCGCTGCGGCCGGAGAGCTTGCCCAGGGAGATGCGGTTGTCGGCCAGGCCGACGGTGCGGGCATCGATGATCTCGTAGGTGAGGCGGTTCTTGAGCACGCCGTCCTGATGGATGCCGGATTCATGGGCGAAGGCATTGGCGCCCACGATCGCCTTGTTGGGCTGCACCGCCATGCCGGTGAGGTTGCTCACCAGGCGCGACGTTTTGGTGATCTCCTCGGTGCGCACGCCGGTGAGCGGCTCAGGGCACTCCGCCGGCCGGCCGAGGAAGGGATTGAAATAGCTGCGGCGCACGTGCAGGGCCATCACCAGCTCCTCGAGCGAGGCGTTGCCGGCCCGTTCGCCGATGCCGTTGATCGTGCACTCCAGCTGGCGGGCGCCGTTCTTCACCGCCTCCAGGAAGTTGGCCACGGCCAGGCCGAGATCGTTGTGGCCATGCACGGAGATCACCGCCTGATCGATGGTGGGCACGGCGGCGTTGATGCCGGCGATCAGGGCGCCGAATTCGGCGGGGGTGGCATAGCCCACCGTGTCTGGGATGTTGATCGTGGTGGCACCGGCCTCGATCGCGGCCTCGATCACCTGGTGCATGAACTCCGGATCACTGCGGCCGGCGTCTTCGCAGGAGAACTCGACGTCGTCGACGAGCGAGCGGGCGTAGGCGACCATCTCGCGGGTGATCGTGAGCACCTCGGCGCGGCTCTTGCGCAGCTTGTGCTCGAGGTGGATGTCGCTGGTGGCGATGAAGGTGTGGATGCGGCGGTGGGCCGCCGGTGCCACGGCCTCGGCGCAGGCCTTGATGTCGCCGGCGGCGGCGCGGGCCAGGCCGCAGATCACAGGCCCTTCGGGCGTGCCGACGCTGGCGGCGATGCGCTGCACGGCCTGGAAATCACCGCTGCTGGCGAAGGGGAAGCCGGCCTCGATGATGTCGACCCCGAGGCGCGCGAGCTGCTGGGCGATGGCGAGCTTCTCGTCGAGGTTGAGGCTGGCGCCGGGCGACTGTTCGCCGTCGCGCAGGGTGGTGTCGAAGATCAGAACCCGACCGGGATCGCGCGCCATGACAGAGGACCGGGGAATAAGGCGGACTGAGTATGAGTTGGAGCCATTCTAGGGGCGCGGGCCGCTCCTGGCTGCCAGCCGAGGCTCCCGCGGCGTGAGCCCTTCGCTGCCTGGCGGCGGCAGGGCTCTGGCCTGCCTCTGGGAACAGCCGGCATCGCCTCCGGCCGACACCCCTGCGCTCTCAGCCCTGCCGCTGAAACACCGGCTGCTGCTGGGCATCGGCCTTCTCGAGGCGGCTGCGCAGGCTGCCGAGATCCACGAAGCGGTCGGCGGCATTGCGCAGTTCGCGGGCCACCATTCCCTCGGTGCTGATCAGCACGATCCGCATCCCCCGCGCCCGCAGCACCTCCACCAGCCGCTCCAGATCCCGGCTACCGCTGAGCAGCCACACCTCGTCGCAGCGGTCAGCCACGAGCAGCAGATCGATCGCCACCTCCACATCCAGATTGGCCCGGGCGAACTGTCGCTGGGCCTCGCCATCGCCGTTGTTCCCGCCGCCTCCTCCGCCGGGAAGCTCGCGCAGCGGCCGGGTGCGCACGGTGAAGCCCAGGCCGGTGAGGGCATCCCGGAAGGGGCGCTGGTCGGAAGGATCCTTCAGGCCGGCGTACCAGAAGGCGCTGGCGAGCTCCACACCCTCCCCCTCGCAGGCCAGGGCCAGCAGGCGGCGGGGATCGAAGAACCAGCCCACCTTCTGCTGGGCATAGAACATACTGTGCCCGTCGACGGTCAGCACCCTCCGCATCCCCGCTCGACTCCCCAGACCGGCAGGGCGAGCCTAGAGGCAGGCTTAGAGTGCGGGGAGCTCGGAGGATCCATGGCCGCAGGCGATCTGGCCCTGGTCCTCCACGCCCACCTTCCCTACGTGCGCTCGGGGGAGCCCGGTTCCCTCGAGGAAGACTGGTATTTCCAGGCTCTTCAGGAGTGCTACCTGCCTCTGCTGCAGGTGCTGGAGGCGGCGGCGGCCGATCCCTCCAGCCAGCCGCGGCTCACGCTCGGTCTTTCGCCCACCCTGCTCAGCCTGCTGAGCGACACCGCCCTGAGCCTGCGCTTCCTTCCCTGGCTGGAGCTGCGTCGCCAGCTGCTGGAGGAGGCCCCCGAAGACTGCGCCGAGGCGGCCGCTGCGCTCGATGCCCAGCTGGCGGGCGTGGCGGAGCAGTTTCTCGCCTGCGGCGGCAACCTGCTGCCCCGCTTCCGCCAGCTCCAGCAGGCGGGGGTGCTGGATCTGATCACCTGCGCCGCCACCCACGGCTATCTCCCCCTGCTGCGCGATACGCCGGAGGCGGTGCATGCCCAGCTGATCACGGCCGTGCGGGAGCACCAGCGGCTGCTGGGGGAGCGGCCGCTGGGGATCTGGCTGCCGGAGTGCGCCTTCTACGAGGGCCTCGATCGCCGCATGGCCGCCTGCGGACTGCGCTACAGCCTCCTGGATGGTCATGGCCTGCTCCACGCTCAGCCCCGCCCTCGCTATGGCGTCTACGCGCCGGTGTGTTCCACGGCGGCGGTGGCCTTCTTCGGCCGCGACAGCGAATCCACCCTGCCGGTGTGGAGCGCCAGCCGCGGCTATCCGGGCGACGGGGCCTATCGGGAGTTCCACCGCGATCTCGGCTGGGATCTGCCCGAGGAGCGCCTCGAGGCAGCCGGCATCCGCAGCCGCCGCCCGCTGGGCCTGAAGCTGCACCGGGTCACGACCCGCCTCTGCTCCCTGGAGGAGAAGCAGCCCTACCGCCCTGATCGGGCGGCGGAGCGGGTGAAGGAGCATGCCGCCGCCTATCTGGAGGGCCGGGCCGCTCAGCTGGAGAGCCTGGCCGGCGCGATGGAGCGGCCGCCGCTGCTGGTGGCCCCCTTCGATGCCGAGCTGTTCGGGCACTGGTGGTTCGAGGGGCCGCGCTTCCTGGCCGAACTCTTCCGCCAGGGGGCGGCGGCCGGCGTGCGCTTCGTGCATCTGCGCGAGGTGCTGGCCGCCAATCCGGCCTTGCAGGTATGCCGCCCCTCGCCCTCGAGCTGGGGGAAGGACGGCTACCACGATTACTGGCTTAACGAGACCAATTCCTGGGTGGTGGCCGAGTGGCAGCGGGCCTCGCGGGCGATGGTGGAGCGGGTGTCGGGCGGGGTGGGCAGCGCCGACCAGCGCCGCTGGCTCACCCAGGCGGGCCGGGAGCTGCTGCTGGCCCAGAGCTCCGACTGGAGCTTCATCCTGCGGGCCGGCACCACCACCGAGCTGGCGCGCGAGCGCATCCATCGCCATTTCGATCGCTTCTGGCGGCTGCTGCACGCCGTGGAGACCGGCGAGGCACCGGATCCCACCTGGCTGGCCGGGCTGGAGAAGGAAGACGGCATCTTTCCCGGGCTCAACGCCGCCGACTGGGCGGTGCTGCAGGGGCGCTGAGGGCAGAGCAAGGGGTGGCGGGGTCCGGGATCGGGTGATGTCCCGGAGGCGACCGGTTCGTAGAGGGCGTGTGAACGGTTTGCCTGGCTTCAACAGTCGTCATACCGAGCCGAGCCGCCTGCATCAGCAAGCCCCAGTTAGCATTCATGTAATGAATGAAAATCATTCACTCCATGAATCCTCTTCCTCGTCTGGTTGGCGCTGCCCTTGCTGACCGCTTGAAGGTGATGCCTGCGGTGGTGGTCACGGGCGCGCGGCAGACCGGCAAGAGCACCCTGGCCGAGCAGCTTGTGGCCGGAGAAAGGCGCTACAGCACGCTGGATGACTTCGACGTGCTCGCTGCCGCCAGGCACGATCCGGAGGCGCTGGTGGGAGGCAACGCGCCGATCACGCTGGATGAGGTGCAGCGCGAGCCTTCGCTGCTCTGTGCCGTGAAGCGGGCCATTGATCGGAACCGCACCGCGGGTCGCTTCCTGCTGACCGGTTCGGCGAATCTGCTGCAGATGCGGCAGGTGAGTGAATCGCTTGCCGGCCGCGCGAGTTATCTCACCCTCTGGCCGCTAACCCGCCGGGAGCAGCTCGGACTGGGAGTTGCCGGCCGCTGGGAGGACCTTCTGGAAACCCCCGATGAAGACTGGCCCGATCTGCTGGCCAATGGGGACGGGCACCAGGCGGACTGGCGGGCGCTGGCGCAGCGGGGCGGTTTTCCCACACCGGCGATCGAGCTGGTCAGTCCCGCCGAGCGAGCCATCTGGTTCGACGGCTATGTGCGCACGTATCTCGAACGCGATCTGCAGGATCTCGCCTCGATCAGCTCACTGCCGGATTTCCGCCGGCTGATGCAGGCGGCCTGCCTGCGCCTGGGGCAGCTGCTCAACCAGACCGAGCTGGGTCGCGATGTGGCGCTGCCACAGCCGACGGTGCACCGCTGGCTCAATCTGCTCGAAACCTCCTACCTGCTCGTGCGCCTGCCGGCCTACGCCGTGAACCGCACGAAGCGGCTGATCAAGGCCCCCAAGCTCTACTGGGGCGACACCGGCATCGCCCTGCACCTGGCCGGTGCCGAACCACAGGGTTGCCATCTCGAAAACCTGGTGCTGAACGATCTGCTGGCCTGGCGCGACGCGCGCGTCGCCCGGGCGGAGCTGGGTTACTGGCGTACCACCCTGGGCGAGGAGGTGGATGTGGTGATCGAGGCCGGGGGCAAGCTGCTGCCGATCGAGGTGAAGGCCACGGCATCGCCAAGGCTGGCGGACTGCGCCCACCTGCGCAGCTTCCGTGCCGAATACGGCAGTCAGGCCCGCACGGGTCTGCTGCTGCACACCGGCACGAGCCTCGAATGGCTCACGCCGGATGTGCTGGCGGCACCGTGGTGGCGGGTGCTCTGAGCAGGCCTGTCGGTGGATCCGAGCTTCCGAACGGCGGGCTGAAGCCGCCTGGAGAGTGCCAGCCTCCCCGCAACCCTGCCTTCGTTTGCGGCTGAGCCCAGCCTCCGCCAGGCGCTGCAGCAGTACGAAAGGAAGCAAGGCCCTGATCGCCGGTACCTTGTCTGCAGGGGTGAAGACGGCGTTGAACACCGACCGCTGGTTCTACGGGGTGTTCCAGTCGGCGCCGGATCTCATCCGCTGGCTGCTGGTGCCGCCTGAGGTGAGTCGCGCCGGGCAGAGCGTGCCGCTGGAACTCGATCGCCAGTACCGCTTCTCCGCCCCGGAACTCAAGGCCGGCAGCCATCGGCTCGATGGTGTGCTCTGGCCTCTGGGCAGCGACACCGGATCCCCGGAGCTGCCGCTGGTGTTTCTGGAGGTGCAGATGCGCGCCGATCCCGGCTTCCATCACCGCCTGGCGGCCCAGACCTTCCGCTTCCTGCAGCTCCACCCACAGGTCGAACACTGGCGGGTGGTGGTGATCACGCCGCACCAGCGCCTCAACCTGGGCCCCACAGCACCACTGCGCAGCTTCCTGGAGGGGGTGCAGTGGGTGAGCCTCGCTGAGCTCGGCCAGCAGCAGAACCTCGATGCGGCGATCGACCTGCTCACCCTGCCGGTCAGGCCCGAGCCGGAGCTGGGCGAGCGCTGCCGGCGGATCCTGGCGCAGCGGAAGGATCTGGAGCCGGTTGTGCTCTCTATGCTGTTCGAGCGCTTCTCACAGCTCAGCCGGGAGGAGATTCTGATGATCGTCGGATTGCCGCTGCAGGAGCTGCGCCACACCCGCGCGGTGCAGGAGATTCTTGAGGAGGGCCGGCAGCAGGAGGCCGCGGCTCTGGCGATCCGCCAGCTGGTTCGTCGTTTCGGCAGCCTGGATCAGGCCAGCCGCGAGCGCCTCGCTTCCCTGAGCCTGCCGCGCCTGGAGCAGCTGGCGGAGGATCTGCTTGATTTCAGCGGCCCCGGCGACCTGCAGGCCTGGTTGGCCGCCAACGCGGGCGACTGAGCCAAAGGCGCTGATCCCCCATCGGCCCTCTCGCCACAGCGCAGGCAGCGCTCAGCCCTGCGCCAGCCGCTCCGCAACCCTGGCTTCGTTTGCGGCTGAGCCCAGCCCCTGCCAGCTGCTACAGCAGCGCGAAAGGAAGCAAGGCCCAGATCGCCGGGATGAACTGAGCCGATCGCCCCTGAACGACCGGCAAACGCATTCACAGATGACAGCCTCGCCAGGGCGGCAGCTCTGCTGCGACGATAAGGCTACAGCACAGCAAAGCCGCAGCGGACTGCAGGCCTGTGCAAGTGACTGAGGTGCCTACCCCCCTCGCTCCCGCTAGAAGGAGGCAATATCTATGAATACAAAATTAATCAAAATGAACAAATCAAATGCTGTCTCTTTTGGCGCGCTCGCATTTCTGGCCTCGGCTTTGGTGGATGCTGGTGGAGTAAAAGCTGTCATTGTCACTGTCGGGGGGCAGCAATATGATGTGACAACCTTTACCGGTAGCTACAATTCCAATGTTTCTAAATTTGCAACCCCGGCCAACGGCGGCGTGATGCCATGGTGGGGCGATTCCTCCTTGGCTACGCAGATTGCAAATGCTGTGGGGAATAGTCTTGGGTTCCCAAGCTTCACGATTTTTGCCCCTTTTATGCATATAATTGTAACCCGAGTGCCCTTTCCTATCAAGTAGGATCTATTAATTATTCCACCTCAAGCCCCCCGCCATCACAGATACTCTTGATAAATCCACTTCATTTGCGTATGCCCAAGCCGCCTTGGTCACTCCGTCGTCAAGTGCTGTGCCCGGCCCCTTGCCCATCTTTGGAGCAGCCACTGCCTTCGGCATGAGCCGTCGCCTGCGCCGCCGCATCTCAACGCGATCTTACAAACTCTGAGCATTTTTTCTATCGCTCATGACCATCCCAGCCCTGCTTCGGCGGGGCTTTTTTGTGCCGCGGTTCCCACCCCCCAGCTCCACCCTTTCGCCATGTCTCCCCGCAGCCTCAGCCGCCTTGCCCTGGCCTTCGTGCTGCTGTTCGCCACGCTCGCTCTCACCTCCCTGTTCCCGCTCCAGCTGCTCGATCCCGCGTGGCAGGGGCGCGTCTCCCGCACGTTGCTCGACAGCGCCAGCCTGCCGCTGCTGGCCCTGGCCCTGCTGCAGATCGGCCGCTGGCTGGATCCCGCCGATCCCCTGCTGAAACGCCGGCAGTGCTCCTTCAGCCGCCTGGCCGGTGCCGCCGCCCTCGGCTTCCTTTTGCTGGTGCCCCTGCAGATCAGCGCCAGCCTGCGCCTGCAGCAGGCCAGCGGCAGCGAACATTCCAGCCAGCTTGCCCGGGCCGAGCGGCAGCTCGCCGGCTTCCGCCAGGCGGTGCAACAGGCCAGCAGCAGCGAGGCCCTCGCCAGCAGCCTCAATCAGCTCGGCGGCCCGCGCCCGGCGCCGGCGCTTCTCGCCCTGCCGCTGCCGCTGCTCAAGGCCCAGGCAGCAGCCTCACTCGATCAGCTGGAGATCTCGATCCGCCGCCAGCGCGACGCCCTGCCCGCCAGCAATCCGCTGCGCCAGATCCCAGAGCTGATCCGGCCCTGCGTTTCCTCGCTGATCGTCGCCTTCGCCTTCGCCAGCATGGCCGGGGTCAGCAACAACGACGAGGAAGAGGAGGAGGATTCTTTGCTGGATCAGCTCCTGTTCCGGTTCCAGGCCCGTCGTCTCAACCCGCGGCGGCGCTTCGGCACCACGGGCCAGCTCTCCGATGCCGACTACCTCCGCCAGCTCCACGGGGAAGACCAGGAGTGACCTCCGCGAGCAGTCACCAGAGCAGCCGGCAGGGAAACACCTCCAGCGCCGGATCGAGGCTCACCAGGCTGAATCCCTCCAATTCGGCCTGAGCAGCCAGCTGCCGATCAAGAGCATCAGGCGACGAACTCAGGGCCTCTCTCCCCGGCAGCGGGCGGCTCCCCCGCCAGCCAGCGGGTCTCTTTCGACAGAGCAGCCGCGAGCCTTGGATTCCAGCCCGGCAGGCTGCGCCAGTCCGCCAGGCTGTAGACGAGCAGATCACAGGCCAGCGGCAGGGAGGCGGTGTGCCAGCGGCACAGGCGCTCCCAGATCGGATCGGAGCACTCCTGGAGGATCAGCAGCAGATCGAGGTCGCTGCCCACGCCGGCATCGCCGCGGCCATAGGAGCCGAACACACCCACCGCCAGCAGATCAGGACTCGTGCGCCGCTGCGCTTCCGCCCATGCCTCAGCCGCCCGCAGCACCTCAGCGGCGCTGGGCCAGCGCAGCACGGACCCAGGAGGTGACGACACCGGCATGGAGAAGGGCCTGCTCGCTCTGCAGTCTGCCGAAGTGCTCGCCCGGTGTGCCCTCTGGATAGCTGTCTGGATAGCGGGTGGGGATGTAAAAGCCATCGAGCAGCCGCAGCCTGTCCTCCAGATCGGCCGGCGGCTCCGGCTGCCAGTGCTGAGAGGGCAGCGCATTCCAGAGGCGGGTGAGGGTATGCCCCCAGGCTTGCTGGCCGCAGGCGAGATTCAACCCCATGAGCGCCTTCTCCACCGCCTGATGCGCCGCGAAACAGGCCCATTCATGCCGCCCGGCCTGCATCGACTGCTCGGCCTGCTCGAGATCGCGCCGGGCCTGCTCCAGCCAGTCGGCTGATCGATCCGCCACCGAGATGGAGCCCTGCTGAGGAGAGTCTACGGAAGCCGCGCTGGATCACCCACGCTTGCAAGGGCGCCAGCCGGGAGGGAACTCGGCCAACGGAAGCACCACCTTCGCACCAGAAGTGAATGCCGTGATCGAGGCGGGGGGCAAGCTGCTGCGGGGGGAGCAGTCCTCCAGGGCCATCAGCCCCGGGGCGACTCTCCTGCGGCCGCCGCTTCGAAGCGGCGGTTCACCTCCTTCCAGTTGACCAGGGGCCACCAGGCCCGGATGTAATCGGGCCGGCGGTTCTGGTAGTGGAGGTAGTAGGCGTGCTCCCACACATCCAGGCCCAGCAGCGGCGTGCCGCGCTCGATGCCTGGCAGGTCCATCAGCGGATTGTCCTGGTTGGCGGTGCTCGTGATCGCCAGGGTTCCATCCGCCCGGCGGATCAGCCAGGCCCAGCCGCTGCCGAAGCGGGCGGCGGCGGACTGGTTGAACTGCTCCTGCAACCCCTCCAGCGAGCCGAAGCTGCCCTTGATCGCCGCCAGCAGCGGCTCCGAGGGTGCACCGCCCTGGCCGGGGGGCGCCATCACCGCCCAGAACTGGCTGTGGTTCCAGTGGCCGCCGCCGTTGTTGCGCACCGCCGCCGGGAAGTCCGAGATCCGGCCCTGCAGGGCCTCCAGGCTGAGGCCGGCGAGGGCAGGACTGGCCTGGATCTGGGCGTTGAGGTTGGCCACGTAGGCGGCGTGATGGCGGTCGTGGTGGATCGTCATCGTGGTGGCATCGATCGCCGGCTCCAGGGCTTCGGCGGCGTAGGGCAGCGGCGGCAGCACGAAGTCGGCCCGGGCCGGCGCGACGCCGCCCAGCAGCAGGAGCAGCGCCGACAGGCAGGCCAGCAGGGGCCGGATCAGAACGCGGGATGGCATGGATCGGCCCGGTGGGAGGAACAGGCAACCAGCCTGCCCGAGGCCGGGCGCGCACGGAGCAAGGCACTGCCCGCACCGCATCCGGAGAGCCGCTGGGGCGTGCAACACGCTTGCGATGGGGTCCTTCGGACGGAAGCATTTCAGGGACTCCAGCCAAGCAGCCGCATCAGCCCTCGATCTCCAGCACCAGACGGTTGTTCCCCCGCTGGGCCTCCGCCTCGAGGATCTGACGCTCCGGATCCACGATCACCTCCAGCCGCTGCCGGCCGGGCCCAAGGGCCAGCGGCATCGTGACGCGCTCGGCTTCCCCTGCGGCCAGCCAGGGCAGGCGCAGGTAGCGGTGGTCTGAGTAGCGGTCGTTGAGCACCACGGCCACGCCCACCTCGCTGGCATCGAGGCTGCCCTGGTTCAGCACCGTGAAGCATGCCTCGCCCTGCTGCCAGCTGAGATCCTGCACCGCCAGATCCGAGCCCAGTGTGCCGATGCGCTGCAGCGGATAGAGCACCAGCCAGGCGATCGCCGCCAGCGCCGTGCCGGGGTGCTCGTGGTGCAGGTGGCCGCCGTGGCGCAGATCGGTGCTGCAGCCGTGCAGGTGCAGATGGGCCTCCGGCGCCGGCACCGTGACCCGGGCCAGCTCCGGCTGGGTATCGAAGAA
>Ga0172376_10005853_pt1 | contig 13560 bp, 15 predicted proteins | sample Lak35m_FD_121114 | JGI IMG/M metagenome (GOLD analysis project Ga0172376, IMG submission 121114) | Freshwater microbial communities from Kabuno Bay, South-Kivu, Congo - kab_092012_35m | ecosystem: Environmental > Aquatic > Freshwater > Lake | place: Democratic Republic of the Congo: South-Kivu...
AACTCGGTTGTGAAACGCTGCAGCGGCAAAAATATTTGGGGGGCAGCCCCCTGAGAAAATAGCTCGATGCCAGGTAAAATTTTCTCCGTTCAAAAGCCACCCATTGAGGTGGCTTTTTTGTTGTCTGGCTGGTTGCTTTGTTTATCTCCGGCTGCGAATGGCATTTACGGGAGCGCGATTTAGCTGGAAGCCGTTCTGGTTGGCATACCGCCTTTGGTTGAGGTTTGATTGCGTTGATCTGAGTGCTGCTTTTGCCTACCACAGCCTGCAATCATTATTTCCTATTTTACTGATAGCTCTCTCCCTTGCGGCGAAGCTTTTAGGTCGTGATGAGGGTTTGTATGAACGCTTGCTTTCACTTATGGCTACTATTCTGCCAGAGACTGCGTTCCCCCTATTCGCTTCAACCCTTGCCGCATTCCTGAGGCAGGGTTTTGGTGCGGGACTTCTGGGGGTAGCTGTCCTGGTGATGACGGCCAGCAACGCATATCTCACGCTACAGCGTGGTGCCGATCGCTTGTGGTGGGACCGCCCTTCAGAGATGGATGGATTGTGCTGGCAGAAACTGGTGATCCGTTATGTGAGGTTACGTATCAAGGCCTTTGGTTTGGTTGTCCTGTTTGGATTTCTGATTGCTATCGACCAACTCTTCACCAATATGCGTCTGTTTGGCTCCGCTGGTTTGCGTGATGGCTTGCTCAACTTATGGCCGTGGGCCGCTCTGATTCAGCAGCCTGTTTCCTGGGGCTTGGATCTGGCTATTTCCCTGTTGCTCAGCATCAGCGCTTCCCTGTTATTGCTCTGGGTTTTGCCATCACGCCGAATTAATTGGCGCCCCTTTTTGCCCGGCGCCTTGGTGATTGGTATTTCACTCACCTTCTTGAATCTTTTGCTCGGAAGGGTGCTGCTGAGCCTGGGAGTGCGTTTCCAGGCCTATGGACTGGTTGGGGGCGTCTTGGTGTTGAGTCTGTGGGTCTGGTTGGTGGGAGTCATCATCTACTACGGCCAGTGTCTTTCCGTTGTTCTGCACCGTCGCTCCCGCGTCAGGATGGGAATGCCCTGAGGCCCCCGGCCAGCGAGCTGAGATGCAGCGTTCAAACACCTGGGTCTGGTTGCTGCTTGTGGCCCTGCTTCTGCTTGCCCCAGGCCCGGCTGGCCGGCTCCTTTTGGATCTGGTCGGGGGGCTTACCCTGGTTCTGATGCTGTTGCCTCTGCTGCTGGGGGCTGCGGGTTTTGTCGCCTGGCAGGTGCTTCAGAGGAGGTTACGGCCCTGTCCGGCCTGCGGTTTCACTAGCAACGCCACAGATCTCTGCCCCGCCTGTGGCACCCCCCTGGATGGCAGCTCCGGCCCAAACTCAAGCCAGGACCCGCTAGATGCCAGCAATATCACCATTGACGTTGAGGTCGTTGAAGATGATTAGCCCATGGGGAGGCCCGCCTCTGCCAGCTCGGCCAGCCTGCGTTCCCTCAGATATAGAAACAGGCGGGCGCCTGAGGTTGGCTTGCTGGACGGAATGTTGCTCACGGGGAATCGCTGAGGTGAATCGGGGCATCACCTTCTTCATTCCACACCATTACCTCCCCTTCAACCTTTGTAAGTAGGGCCTCGCAGCGATCCAGGTAGCCCCGGGCCCGTCGATAGAGACCGGCCATCTTCTCCACGTCGAGGTCTTCGGCCTGCAGGGCCGCCAGGGTGAGTTGCAGGGCAGTGTGGGCCTCGTTGTAAGACAGGTCTACGGAAGTCAGATCGACTTCTCCAGGGCTCGTTTTGCTGCTTTTGGCCTTTGGCATGGCTCAGGATTCGACCACAGTGGGGGACCCTTTAATCTCGCGCACTTCTGTTTCCACCTGGCCATCGCATAGCTGCACCGCAAGCCGATCCCCTTGCCTCAGCTGCTGAATCGAGCGCACCAGCTGCCCATCGGCGTTGTGCAGCAGGCTGAATCCCCTGGCCAGTTGATGCTGGGGCGCGAGGGCTCTTAGCAGCTTCTGCGCATGCAGCAGGCCTGCCCGGCGCTCTGCCAGCATGGTCCGCGGATGCAGGCTCTCCAGCCGTTCACGTAGGTGGCCGAGCCGTTGACGCTCCCCCTGGAGCCGCGACCTTCCCAGCTGCCCCAGATGGCGGGCCTGTTGTCGCAGGCCTTGGCGGACAGTCATTCGGTCGGGCAGCAGGGCCACTATGGCGCCCGTCGGAGTCGCTGCCCGCAGGTCGGCCACCAGGTCGGCGATGGTTATGTCATCCTCATGTCCGATGCCGCTCACCACGGGTATCGGGCAGTGGGCCAGGCAGTGGGCCAGCTCCTGGTGGTCAAAGACCGCCAGATCCTCCCGACTGCCCCCGCCGCGGGCGAGAACCACAGCTTCGATGCCCAGGGCGGTCGCCTGATTGCCGATCCTCAGCAGGGCCCCTGCGATCTGCTGGTGCACGGGCCCCTGCACCGGAATTGGAACCACCAGCAGTCGGGTGGCGGGCCAGCGCTCGGCGGCCGTGCGCAGCATGTCGGCCAGGGCCGAGCTGGGGCAGCTCGTCAGCAGGGCGATGCGTTGCGGGAAGGGGGGCAGGGCCCTTTTACGGGCAGGATCCAGGAGACCTTCCCGGGCCAGCTGGTCGCGCACCTGCTCGAACTGGCGCAGCACGCTGCTGAGGCTGGGCCGGATCTCCAGCGCCTGGACGCAGAGGCTGGCCCGGCTGCTCCAGAAATTCAGCTTGCCCACCACCACCACGCCATCCCCATCGCCGGGCAGGAAGCTGAGCCGGGGCAGCTGGGAGGCCCACACCACCGCCGTGATCGAGGCCTGACCGTCTACCAGGGTCATCCAGAGATGGCCTTTCTTCAGCTGGGGTCTGCTGACGGTGGCATCCAGCAGAAAGCGCGGGGCAAAGCCGCGCTCCAGCAGGCTTGCCACGGCTCCGTTCAGCTCCGCGACGCTGTAGCGCGGCATGGTGGGGCTATCGCCCGATCCTGTCATTGCTGAAGTTGGCGGTAGCAGTGCCACCAGTAGGCGCTGACCAGGCCCGCCCCTAAAGCAACGGCCTGGCCGATCGGTTGGTCGATCCGGATAAGGCCCGCACCGCAGATCACCAGGGCACTGCTGAGCAGCCTCGAGCCATCACGGCGGTTCTTCACGTAGAAGCGAGCCAAGCGCGGCGTTCGGGAAGCTGCCAGTCTGAACCAGCTCTGGGCCCGGCCCCTTGGGGCTGGCTACGGCAACCGGCTCGCCCTGGTGTCGGGGTTGGACTTGGACTTGGACTTGGTCAGGGCAGTGGCCTCGGCCTGGCAGGGATCCTCTGGCCAGGGATGTTTGGGGTAGCGGCCCCGAAGCTGCCTGCGCACCTCCTGGTAGCCGCCCTGCCAGAAGCCGGCCAGGTCCTGGGTGATGGCCGCCGGCCGGCCGGCCGGGGTGAGGAGCTGCACGGTCACGACCAACCGGCCCTCAAGCACTGTGGGGTTGGTGCTGGTCCCGAAGAACTCCTGCAATTTTGCGGCCAGCACCGGGAGGCCGCTGCTGTAGTCCAGCTCCACCCTGCGGCCGGAAGGCACGGTCAGGCCCACCGGCAAGATCCGCTCCAGCTGGGGGCGCAGGCTCCAGGGGCAGTTGCCCCAGAGGGCATCCTCCAGGGGAATTTTCCGCAGATCCTCCCGACTGCGCAGCCCCAAAAGCCACGGCTTGAGCCAGGTTTCCAGTTCGGCGAGCAGCCAGGCGTCGCTGCGATCGGGCCAGGGATCGCCAAGGTGCTGGTGGGCCAGGTTGAGGCGGTGTTGAAGCTGGCGACTGGAGCGATCCCAGCCCAGCGCTTCCAGCCCCAGCTGCCGCAGCCCATCCAGCAGCGCCCTGCCGATGCCATCGGGATCGGCATCGTGCCAGCTCTGGCGTTCCAGCACAAGGGATCCCAGGCAGAGACAGCGTTCGCTGCGTACCCTCTGGGCACCCCTATCCCAGTGACTGTGGAACTGGATGCGTCCCGGTCCGCCAGGTTGCCGGGCCAACTCGCGCAGATGCTCCGGATCCAGGGCCAGTGCCAGTTGAATCCGGGCGTCCTGCCCCTGGCCGTCGAGCTGGGCAATGGCCAGGGCAGGACTTGCCATCAGGGGGTCGTCGGGATGGAGAACGGCACCGCGGCCCCCGCTCAACAGAAACCAACCAGGTCTGCCAGGTCTGGCCAGGGCCAGCCGCTCCGGATAGGCGGCGGCCACCAGTTGGGCAGCCGAGTCGGCGATGCTGCCAACCCCTTCCCCCCTGGGAGCAGTTCCTGGGAGGGGGGGATGCTGGGGTAGCAGGCGCACCTGGCGCTCCAGCTGGGCCTGTAACTGCCTCAGCTGGCGGCGGCGGCCATCGGCTGGGCTGCCGGCCCCTGCCAGCCAGTCGAGGCGGCGCAGCAGGTCGCAGCCCACCTCCTGGCGCGGCAGGGGGTCCCGTTCGCTGAGCAGCACCGCAAGGGCGCAGGCCAGTTTGGGTTGGCCGAGTTGCTTGCCGAGCAGCAACATCTGGGCCAGGCGCGGATGCAGCCCCAGCTCGGCCAGCCTGTGGCCGTGGGGGGACAGCCGCCCCTGCTCCTCGATGGCCCCTAGCTGGAGCAGTCGCTGGCGAGCTTCCTGCAGGGCCTGGGCGGGCGGCGGATCCAGCCAGCACAGGCTGCTGCCCAGGGGGTCGCCCCAGCGGGCGAGCTGCAGGGCCAACGGCATGGGATCGAGCTCCAGCAGTTCCGGTGGGTCGAAGGCTGGACGTCGCTGCTGGTCGGCCGCCGACCACAGCCGTAGGCATCGGCCCGGGCCCAGCCGTCCCGCCCGCCCTGCCCTCTGCTCAGCGCTTGCCAAGCTGGCCGGCACCGTCACCAGGCCGTCCATGCCGCTGCCGGGGTTGAAGCGGTTGCGGCGGCTGAGGCCGCTGTCGAGCACCAGGCTGACTCCAGCAAGGGTGAGGGAGCTCTCGGCGATGGACGTGGCCAGAACCACCTTGCCCGCGGCCTGCGGGGCCGGGCCTATGGCCCGGCCCTGGGCAGCCAGTGGCATGTTGCCGTGCAGGGGCACGCAGTCGACCGCCTGTCCCCAGGTGGTGGCAGCGATGGCCCGGCTGCAGGCCTGGATCTCCCTCAGGCCCGGCAGGAACACCAGCACGGTTTCGCCAGGGCCCCTTTGCTCGAGCCAATGTTGCTCCAGGGCGCGCACCACCTGCTGCTCCAGTCGCTCATCGCCCCTGGGGGTTTGGTAGGTGATCGTCACCGGGTGGCAGCGCCCCTCACCGCTGAGCACTGTGGCGCCAGGAAGTTGCTGGGCAAGGGGAGCCAGGTTGAGGGTGGCCGACATCACCACCAACCTCAGATCAGGCTTCAGCAGTTCGCGGGCCTGGCGCACCAGGGCCAGGGCCAGGTCGGTGTCGGCTCCCCGTTCGTGGAATTCGTCGAAGATGAGGCAGTCCACCCCTTCGAGGCCCGGATCGGCCTGGAGTCGCCGCAGGAACAGTCCGTCGGTCAGCACCTCCAGACGGGTTGCAGCCGAGGTGCGCGATTCCAGGCGAATGCTGTAACCAACCCGCTCGCCCACCGATTCACCAAGCTCGGCGGCCAGCCGTTGGGCCGCCGCTTTGGCCGCCAGACGGCGGGGCTCCAGCATCCAGATCCGGCCGATGGGGTTGGGGCAGGTGCTGCCGGGTGGGGGCTCCAGCAGGGCGATGGGTACGCGGGTTGTTTTGCCGGCTCCGGGCGGGGCCTGGAGCAGCACCGTGGCCCCAGGACCACAGGCCTTGAGCAGCGGTCCCAGGAGGGCGTCGATAGGCAGGGGAGTGGGCGTCGTGGTGAGGATCAGCGCACGTGACGAACCCCATCGACGGGGTGGTAAGCCTCGCCGGTGAGCTCCTCGTAGACGATGGCCGGCAGACCGGTTTCAAACATGGTCTGCAGAGCTTCCTTGAGGTAAGGGTTCCAGCCGCCGGTGCTGACTTTGCCGTGGCGTACGGTCCAGTCCCAGGTGCCCTGCAGGTCGCGGGGGATACGACCTTCCCGGTCTCGGCGGGCAACCAGATCCTGGGATTCAACCAGGCCCACCAGGATCGGATCCTTGCCGTAGGCGGGGGTGATGCTGAGTTCCAGCCGGATCGGATCTTCCTTGATCAGCTTGAGGCGGAAGCGCGGCGGCAACTTCAGATTGGCCAGCACAGCTGCGACGATTTTTGTCCGTTGGTCCACCTTCTCTCTCCGCTGAAAAGCAGTTGCGCAAGCACGAGCCTATTCAGCTGGGGTCACCTGGTTAGGCAGACTGCTCGTTATCACCGTTGAAGCGCACGGTGAGCAGGTCCTCGTCAGTGAGCTGGCCATCGGCATCGAGGAGCTCCGGATGGATGGTGAGCAATCCGGTGCGATCGGCAGGGGCTCCGAGGGACGACGGGGCACCGATTGTGCCGTCCGCATCAGGATCTCCCGGCCTGGGGATTGCCCTGAAGCCCTGGCCCATCACTTTGAAGGCCTGCCACAGCAGTGCCAGGAAACAGGCCAGATAAAGCAGGGGGAGCAGCTGGGAGACAAGGGCATGCATGGCCAGAAGGCAGGCCGGAACATCAGGTTAGGGGGGCTTGTCTCATTCAATGCCCGCTTTTCGGAGAGATGGGCTCGGCAACGGCAGCTGGGCTGCCGCTGTTGGCGAGCATCCAGGCCCAGAGGGTGGTGCAGGCTGCACCGAAGGCAAGGAAGGCGAGCAGAAGGCGGCTGGTGTCCATGCTCTGAAAGAAATCTTTACCTAATTTAGGCCCCGGGCGCCGCAGGTGTGGCCCCTTGCCTACGGTTCGGGGAGCTTGATGGCAATAGAGATGGCAGCTGGATGGCGCACCCGGCCCTCGCTCCCCTCCGGCCTGTTGGCGGCGGGACTGCTGATTTCCGCAGCGGTGCCGCCCTGGGGGTGGGTGGCTGCCCGGGCTCAGGGTGCGGCTTCTGCCAGCTTGGCCCGTCAGTCTTTCGTGGCTGCAGCGGTTCGCCGGGCCGGCCCGGCGGTGGTCACAATCGACACCGAGCGCACCGTGCTGGTGCCCGGGGGCGGCATGGGCGGGTTGCCGCGGGGACTGCTGAATGATCCCCTTTTTCGCCAGTTCTTCGGCATGCCCCAGCTGCAGCAGCCTTCCCAGCGCACCGAAAGGGGCCAGGGCAGCGGCTTCATTTTTCAGGCGGATGGTCTGATCCTCACCAATGCCCATGTGGTGGAGAAGAGCAGCCGGGTGACGGTGGGCCTGCAGGACGGCCGTCGGGTGGAAGGCTCGGTGGTGGGTCTGGACCGGCTCACGGATCTGGCAGTGGTCAGGCTGGCCGGCCCGGGTCCCTGGCCCGTGGCGCCGCTTGGCAATTCCGACAGCCTGCAGGTTGGCGAGTGGGCGATTGCCGTGGGCAATCCCTATGGCCTCGACAACACGGTGACGATGGGCATCATCAGCAACCTCAACCGCAATGCCAGCAAGCTCGGCATCACCGACAAACGGCTCGATCTGATCCAGACCGATGCGGCCATCAATCCCGGCAATTCCGGGGGGCCCTTGCTCAACGCAGAGGGGGAGGTGATCGGCATCAACACCCTGGTGCGTACCGGGCCTGGCGCTGGGCTGGGCTTTGCCATTCCAATCAACCGGGCCCGGAACATTGCTGGCCAACTGATCGCCAACGGCCGTGTCGCCCACCCGTTCATCGGAGTTGGACTCGAGGCTGTCAAGCCTGGCGATGGCAGCGGGCTGGGCCAGGGGGTAAGGGTGATGTCGGTCCAGGCAGACAGTCCGGCCTTCCGGGCTGGCTTGCAGAAGGGGGACGTGATCCTCTCTGCAGCAGGAAGACCAACAGCCAACCCGACCGAGTTGGTGGCTGCGGTCGAAAGGGCTGGAGTGGGGGGTAGCTTGCCCCTGAGCGTCAACAGGGCTGGCCGGCAGTTTGAGATAACGGTGGTGCCAGCCCAGATTGGCGGCTCCCTTTGACTGGGGCCTCCTGGGCCAGTTGACTCAGGCCTCCTGGACCAGGTGCTGGGCCAGCCCGGGGGCTATTTGGGCTGGCGTGCCGAGTTGTTGGCGCATGACCCATTGGGTGGCAGCCTTCTGGCTTTGCCAGGCCTGCAGGAGCTGCTTGGCGATTCCCTGGAGGGTTTGCGGATCAGCGGTGGCCTCGATGGCCCGGCTCATGCGCTCCAACTCGAATTGCTGACCGAGGCTGAGGGCGAGGGGATCAGACATGGCACGCAACACGGAGGGCTGTTGGACTCGCCAAAGCTACAAAGTGTTTCAGTTGCGGTCGTAGCGATTGCGACAGGGAGATGGAACCTGTGCGCATTTGCTGTTGTTGGATCCCTTCCGCCGTTCTTGCGGGGATTCAGGAATGCTCCCGGAGTTGTTCAACGCAGCGGGTCACGCAGGCGCCATCGTCCAGGGAGCAGGTTGTGATGCACTCGAAGTAGGCATCCATTGAGTCGATGGCCTGATCTGGTTCAGCTTGGAAGTCCTGGAGACCCACGCCGAAGCCGGAGTTGAAGTCTGAGCTGAATTCAGAGTTGAATTCAGAGCTGAATCCCTGGTTGGCTGCGCCGAGCTGGCCAGCGCCGATGTGGTTGAGTCCCATGATCTCCTGCAGTGGCGATGTCTTGTCAGCCTATGCAGACCAAACCAGGGGCACCAGGGAAATGAGTTTTCCTGCCTAGGCAAGGGTAAAGTTGTATGTCTGCCAGCTGCTGGATCGCATGCGGACTGGATCGCATGCGCAAGTTCAGCTCCCCTGGCCCTGGGGTTTGCGGGCGTTCCTCCTGGCGGCCTTGCGCTGGGTCTCTGCGGCCTGGCGGGCCAGCTCGGCCTCCTCATCTTTCCTGCTCAGGTAGTAGGCATAGTCGCCCCGATAGAGCACCAGCTGGCCATCGCGGATCTCCACGATCCTGTTGGCCACCCGTGAAATGAAGTAGCGGTCGTGGCTGACCAGCAGAGCGGCACCCTCGTAGTCGATCAGGGCGTCTTCCAGCATTTGCTTGGCTGGGATGTCGAGGTGATTGGTGGGCTCATCGAGTACCAGCAGGTTGCAGGGGGTCAGCAACATCAGGGCCAGGGCCAGCCGCGCCTTTTCACCACCGGAGAGCTGGCCTGCTTCCTTGAACACGCTTTCGTTGCTGAAGCAGAAGCTGCCGAGAAGGGAGCGCACCTGGGTCTGGGTCCAGTCGGGCACGATCTCGAAAACCGTATCGATGACCGTCTTGGACAGGTCCAGCGCCTCTGCCTGGTTTTGCTCGAAGTACCCGGGCAGGATGTTGTGTTCGCCGAGCTGGGCCAGGCCTCCCTCGGGGCGTTCGCTACCCATGATCAGGCGCAGCAGGGTTGACTTCCCCGCCCCGTTGGGTCCCACAAGGGCGATGCGGTCGCCCCGCTCGACCTCCAGGTTGGCGCCAAGAAAGAGGATCTGGTCGCCGTAGCTGTGGCTGAGGTCGCGGATCTCCGCCACCAGTCGCCCCGAGCGGGGGGCCGGGGGAAAGCGGAACCGGGGCCCACCGACACTCTCGATCGGGGCCTGCACCCGCTCAACCTTGTCGAGCAGTTTTTCGCGGCTCTTGGCCTGGGTGGAGCGCGTGGCGCTGGCCCGGAACCGGTCGATGTAGGCCTGTTGGGCGCTCAACTCCTTCTGCTGCCGCTCGAAGGCTGCCTGGTTGGCCTCCCGCTCGAGCAGCTTCTGCTCTAGATGCTGGCTGTAATTGCCCAGATAGGTGCGTGACACCCCCCTTTCGGTTTCAACGATCTGGTTGCAGACCCGATCCAGGAAGGTGCGGTCATGGCTGATCACAACCAGGGCTGCCGTCTGCTCCACCAGATAGCCCTCCAGCCACTGGATCGTCTCCATGTCCAGGTGGTTGGTGGGCTCGTCCAGCAACAGCAGATCAGGCTGCTGCAAAAGGATCTTGCCGAGGGCAATGCGCATCTGCCAGCCGCCGGAAAAATCCCCCACCAGTTGGTCGGCCCCCTCCGGAGTGAAGCCGATCGTGGGGAGCAGCTTGTCAATTCGGGCATCGAGCTCGTAGCCGTGCAGGGCCTCGAAACGGCTGTGCAGCCGACCCAGCTCGTGGATCAGCAGATCCAGGTGGTCCGGATCGGTCGCGGCCTGCTCGCTGGCCATGGCCAGCTCCACCTGGTGCTTGCGGCCGAGCACCTCAGCGGCTTCGCCGAATGCCTGAAAGAGCTCTTCGCGCACGCTCCGGTCCGGGTCAACGTCGAATTCCTGCTGCAGGTAGGCGACGCGAGGCTCACCCTGCTTCACAACCAGGCCGCTGCTGGGCTCCTCCAGCCCTGCAATGATCTTCATCTGGGTGGATTTGCCTGCTCCGTTTACCCCCACCAGGCCGATCCGGTCGCCAGCCTTCACCTCCCAGGTGACATCGCGCAGGACCTCGCCGGTGGGGTAGATCTTGCCGATTCGTTCAAGGCGGAGCACGGGAGGGGGTTCGCGGGAGGGGGGGGAACAAAGGGGGTTGGCTGGGCCGATCGGGGCCTGGTGCAGACTCGATTGCCGCCCACCCTCAGCTGGCCATGATCAAGCGCCTGGAGCAGGTGACGGCCCTGGTGGTGGCAGCTGGGCTGGCGATTGTGAGCTACTGGCTTTTCTTCAGCTGGGCGGGTGGCGAGCGGGGCCGCACCCCGGCAAAAAGCCGCAGCTCACAGCCCGCCTCGGGCCTTCATCAGCCACTGCTTGCTGTCAATGTCGTCGAGGGACGCGATGTAACTGCGAACCTCCTGGGCCGTAACCGGCAGGTCGAACGCCTGGCCCAGCTCCACGATCCTCTCCAAGGAGCCGGTGGGATCCTGGAGGGCCTGCCGGAAAAGTGACTGGGTCAGGGCATGGTCCGCACTGATCCTGACGTAGAGCTCCTCTGCGTTGCTGGCTTTCATCACGGAGCTCCCATCACCGACAGCGGAGTAACCCAAGCCTAAGCGCAGTGAAATGTCAGGCAGCCTGGCGGGCATCGTCGCTCTCGGGGATGCCGCATGCGGAGGCATCTTCCATGCTGCGGGCATCAAGGCAGAGCACCTTGCGCAATTCGGCGTAGTTGGCCGCCAGGGCATGGCGGCCCTCCTGCTGGGCCCCATATTCGGCCCGCTGGAGCACGTGGTGAAGGTGGGTCAGCAGGTAGGTGCTGATCACCGCCGATACGAGCACATCGCTGCGCTCAGCGGTGAGACGTTTGCGGCGTTGGGCTGGCTTGGCGATGGCTGTTGGGGATTGGGGCACGGGGCTCACCTCCGAGAGGGCTGATGGGGGGCTGATGGGTGGATCAATGCCTTCAGCATAGTCATGGATAGTATCCTTTAGCATCCCTGTATTCTGTGTGGTAACCGGGAGGATCTTCCAGAGTTCGTCCCGGCCGCTCCTGGTGCCCATCCCTGCTTCGATTTCTTCAGTGGCCACGCGGCAAACCTCCTCCAGTGGCAGGGCCAAGTCGCCCCGCATCCAGGTGGTTCTGCCCGAAGATCTCTGTCGGCGCCTTGCCGATCTGGCCGATTCCGAGTCACGCACGGTCAGCAACATGGCCAAGGTGTTGATCCAGCAGGGGGTTGAGCGGCTCGAGCGCTCCCGGCCTCCCAACTCCGGCAGCGGCCAGGCGGCTCTTGAGGCGGCCCGGTTTCGAACGGATCTGGAGGAGCGCCAGCGCCAGAGGCCCCAGCGCCTACGCGGCGCCCCCCGCCGGCTGCGCCTGCATCGGCCAGGCTGAGGCCGGTGCGGGTGGGGCTGGTTCTCAGGCCTGGGGTTTGGCGCAGAGGCCCAGCACGGCAGCTTTGCTGGCACCGGTTACCGAAGGTGCGTTGCCGCGATGGCCGCGGACGTGCCACCAGGCCAGCAGGGCAAAGGCCAGGGCTTCGCGCTCCGCCTCTGCGATGCCCAGCTCCGCCAGCGGCCGTACGAGCACGCCGCGGCAGCGCTCGACCAGTTGGCCCATCAGCAGACTGTTGCGACATCCCCCTCCAGCCACCAGCATCTCCACCGGCTGGGGCCCGTGGCCCAGCTCCTGGCCCACAACTGCCGCGCTGAAACCGGTCAGGGTGGCCAGGGCATCTGCGGGCGGCCTGTCTTCGAGTTGGGCCAGCCGCTGCTCCAGGTCGGCCTGGCCGAAGAGTTCCCGACCGGTGGATTTCGGTGGCGGGAACTGGAAGTAGGGCTCCCGAAGCCACTGCTGGATGAGGTTTTCATCGCTGCGCCCCTGCCGGGCCCAGGCCCCGTCGGCGTCGTAGGCCAGCTGGCCACCGCTGAAGTGGCGGGTGGCCAGATCCAGCAGGGTGTTGGCGGGTCCACAGTCCCAGCCCCGCACGCTCTGGTGGCGTTCGGGGCCGCTGGCGGGGGGGATCAGGGTGAGATTGGCGATGCCGCCCAGATTCAGCACTGCCCTCCAGCCGCCGCAGCGGCCCAGCAGGGCCTGGTCAGCGGGCGGCACCAAGGGCGCACCCTGGCCGCCCAGGGCCAGGTCGGCGCTGCGGAAATCAAACACCACCGGCCTGCCGAGCAGCTCGGCCAGCAGCGGGCCCTGCAGCAGTTGCCAGCTGGCCCCGCGCCTGTCCGGCCGCGGCGGCCGATGCCAGATGGTTTGACCATGGCAGCCGACCAGGGAGGCCTTGGCGCCCGGATCACAGGCCCGGGCAGCCCGGGCCTGCTCTTCGGTGACCGCTTCGGCCAGCTCCAGCAGTGCCGCCGAGCCCAGTGGCTGTCCCTGTCCAACGGCGATCAGCTGGTGTTGCAGGTCGGCGGGGTAGGGGCTGAAGTGGTGGGCTTCCAGCTTCCAGCGCGGCTTGCGGGGCGGGCCCGCAAAGCTGGCCAGCACCGCATCCACGCCATCTGCGCTGGTGCCACTCATCAACCCCAGCACCCGCATCAGAGGCGGCTCACTTGTTGGGTTGCGGGGTCATGCGCAGGTAGGGCTTGATCTCTGTGACTCCCTTGGGAAACTTGGCCCGGGCATCTTCGGTGGAGATCGAGGGCACCACCACACAGTCCTCCCCGTCGGTCCAGTTCACAGGGGTGGCCACGGAGTGGTGGTCGGTGAGCTGCAGGGAGTCGATCACCCGCAGGATCTCCAGGAAGTTGCGGCCGGTGCTGGCGGGGTAGGTGATCTGCAGGCGCAGCTTCTTGTTGGGGTCGATGATGAACACCGAGCGCACCGTGAGATTGTTAAGGGAATTGGGGTGGATCATCCCGTAGAGATCGGCCACCTTTTTTTCGGCATCAGCCAGGATCGGGTAGTCGACGCTTGTGTTCTGGGTCTCGTTGATGTCGCAGATCCAGCCGTTGTGGCTCTCGGCTGAATCCACGCTCAGGGCAATGGTTTTGACGTTGCGCTTCTGCCATTCAGGACGCAGCCGGGACACTTCACCCAGCTCGGTGGTGCATACCGGGGTGTAGTCGGCGGGGTGGGAGAACAGCACCACCCAGCTGTCGCCAGCGAAGTCGTAGAGGTTGATCGGGCCCAGTTGGGAATCCTGGGTGAAGTCGGGAACCGTATCGCCGAGTTGGAGAGTCATGGCAGCAGGGGAGGATGGAATCCAGTTCAAGATCGTGCCACAGGCCAGTGCTCGGCTGTGGTA
>Ga0172376_10005854_pt1 | contig 13559 bp, 12 predicted proteins | sample Lak35m_FD_121114 | JGI IMG/M metagenome (GOLD analysis project Ga0172376, IMG submission 121114) | Freshwater microbial communities from Kabuno Bay, South-Kivu, Congo - kab_092012_35m | ecosystem: Environmental > Aquatic > Freshwater > Lake | place: Democratic Republic of the Congo: South-Kivu...
ACACTGATGTGTATCGCAGTTATTTCAACAGATTGTTTGGGCACAAGTACGATGAAGCCATGCGTGCCACAGACGAGCACGGTCGTACAGACATGCTGCCAGTGAGTTGGGATTACAGGTTCTCTAACCTCTGCAATTTCAAATGCCGTATGTGTGGAGACATGCTGAGTTCGGCCTGGGAATCAGAACAGCGGCAGCACGACATGATCAACTGGAGCAATCCCAAGAATGCCTGGATGCGGCCAGACATTCGTAGAGAAATAAGTAAGTTCCAAGACACCGAAATCGAGCAAGAGTTCTCCGCAGCAGTGGAACAACATCGAGTGGAAGAGATATACTGGGTAGGCGGCGAACCGCTTATGTATGAACAGCACTGGCGATACATGAAAAGGATCATTGAACTTGGAGATGGACCCCGACTTTATGCTAGGTATAATACTAATCTGTCTAGGATTGACTATCGCGGTGTCAATCTATATCGTGATATCCTCAGCCATGTCAGAGACTGGCAGATCTGTGCCAGCCTCGACGGAACCGGAGCCACCGGAGAATACATCCGAACTGGACTTGACTACAACCAATGGCGACAGAACTTTGCCCTTGGACTGGACATATCCAAGAATCGCCGCCAGATGCGAATCGACTTCACGCTCACGCTACCTGGACTATTTGAAGTCAGAAGAATCCAAGAACTCGCCCGAGAGTTTGACGTCGACATCCTAGCCAAAGTGGTGTTTGGATTTTCGCCGGACATCATCATGAGTCCTCTGGCCCTGCCACGAGATTTGTTGCATGATATAGTTGATGACCTCTGTGGAGATCTGCCCACAGGGGCACTGAGAGATGTGCTGGAGCAATTGAAAGTCCGGCCCACGTTCCAAGAACAATGGCCAGATTCTTGGTCGGCAGGTCTTGCGAAAGGCAAAGCCCGTGTGTTAAAATTAGAACACATCCGTGGTGATACCTTCACCATGAGTGATATATTGAAACAACATCCTGAGATACATGCCTGGTATGAAGATATTAGAACAGATTGAGATAGATCTCCGCAGCAGACAAGATGTCGTGAAAACTGTATACATTGATGTTTACGACAATTCTCTGTCTCGCAAATGGCTCGGGTCTCTCAATGATCTATTGAGCAAAGATTACCATCTTGAAAAAAACTACTGCTTCCTTGGATTCGCCGAGGGCGAACGCCACGGCGAGGTCATCCTAGATCAAGTGAATCGCAGCATCGAGGCCATCAATGTTGCTGGACTTGGCTATGTTATCAATGATTATTTTTCCATGGAAAATACCATCGAGTCAGGTCCAGTGGGACCCATAGGCACTGGCTCCAAGGGCCGCAGCCTTATACACAGTAAATTTAACAACCTACACAGATATTTTGAAGATCTACAAGGTGTCAGTGGCTCAATGAGCCCATACTACAAAAAGGCCGATGCTGTCACACGCTGGCACATCCGGCAATTGAATCTGCTGTGTCATGAATTTGAATCCTGGGCTCTCAGTTATCGCAAATTGATACAAGCACCAGAATGGCAACGCCCCAGCCAACTCATGTGTTGGTTGCATGCCCCACGATTCCTATTGGATGAACAGGATTATGAACTGTTTGGCATAGAAACCATCAACAGATCCTTGGGTGGAGTGTTCGTGGGTGTGAACAAGGCAGTGGGCAAGCATCACTGGGAAGTGTTCCAGGACGAAGGTCGCGACAGCCGAGTGGACGAACTCATCACAGATTCTTTACGCAGCCAATCCGAAGCCGCGGGAGATTTTGACATAGAATGGGCCAACAACCCTGGCAATTTTGAGTGGCAAAAAAAGCAGTTGGTGGAATTCCGTGCATGGTTGTTACGCAATGGATTCGAGCCTGAAGATAAAACCCTGACCATAGGCCATCCACAGATTGGGCAGGTGGATCTCACCAGATCATTTGACTCAGAAGATTATCGTGCGATCTGGCAGCAGTTAAATAATCACCTAGATGTGCATGCTGTGCGTAGCAGCACAGCCCAGGCTGTGTATGATTATCGATGGAACGACCAAGATTTCATCTCACAACAAGTGGAAATTATCAACCAAGGATACCGCAATGAAATGGCTTAAAAATATCATCAACCGGATCAAACTAGAAATACGCTATCGCAAAAAATTAAAAGAACTCCGCAAACGAGATCCTTTCATCTATAAATGAAACACACACTAGGCATCAGTGCCGGCTTCCATGATGCTGCTGTTGCAGTGGTTCGTGAAGATGGCGAGATTGTATTCGCTGGGCATTCAGAACGCTACAGCAAAATCAAGAACGATGCACACATCCATGCAGATCTTTTGCGAGAATGCTGTGATTATGACATTGACACCATGGCATTCTATGAACGGCCATGGATACACAACATACAGCAATGGTGGTCCGGACAAAAAAAATACAGCATGTGGTCCACACCGGATGCCATACGATGGCATCTTGGTTCGTGGTATCAGTGGCCAGCCCGGCGAGAAGTCTGCTATCCACATCATCTCAGCCATGCTGCTGCAGGTTTCCAGACATCACCGTTTGATCGTGCTGCAGTGGTGGTCATCGATGCCATCGGAGAATTTGACACAATCTCTATATATCGTGCGGCCTATGGCGACCAAGGTCGAGCACATTATCGCCGGATGTGGCGGCAGCGGTATCCTCACAGCATAGGCTTGTTCTATTCGGCTATAACAAAAGCAGTGGGACTCAAGCCCATGGAAGAAGAATACATCACCATGGGCATGGCGGCTTATGGCACGGACCTGGGTGCAGGATGGATGCGAGAACAATTCATCGACGATGTAGAAACAGCCAAATTCAAGAAAAATCTACACATCGGATTTGACCACGATGATCTCACTTTTACCAACGACGAAGACATCGCCGCCGCTGCCCAACGTGTCACGGAAGAATTGATCATGGCAGTGATACGCCGTGCCCACAAGTTGGTTGACAGCAATAATCTGGTTTACATGGGCGGTGTGGCACTGAATTGTGTGGCCAATGCCAGACTAGGACAGATTTACAACAATATCTGGATCATGCCCAATCCCGGAGATGCTGGATCCAGCCTGGGAGCTGCGGCTTTGGCACACGGTGGTAGATTGACGTGGCGAGATGCTTTCTTGGGACACTGTATACCCGGTGCCTATCCTGTAAAAGAGCTCTTGGATCATCTCATCTCTCACAAGATCGTGGGTGTGGTGTCGGGACGAGCCGAGTGGGGACCCAGGGCTCTGGGCAATCGCAGCCTGTTGGCGGACCCCAGAGGTCCAGACATCAAGGACCGTGTGAACCAAATCAAACGCCGGCAGAAGTTTAGACCTTTTGCTCCGGTGATCTTGGAGGAAGCGGCCAGCGAGTATTTCTTGATGCCACCTTGTTGGCAGGAGAGTCGATATATGCAGACCACGGCCATCTGTCTGGAGCCTGATAAGTTCCCTGCCATATGTCATGTGGATGGCAGCAGTCGAGTGCAAACAGTGCCAGCAGATGATTCGGGGATCCGTCAGTTGCTTAAACAGTGGTATCTCTTGACTGGTTGTCCCATGCTGTTGAATACTTCGTTGAATATACGTGGAGAACCCATGGTCAATGACCGGGCAGATGCTGATCGATTTGAAAAACTTTATGGTGTACGTGTTTGCAGTTAGAGATAAGTTTCTAACTCGCCGCGTCGTCGTAAATCCTGAGTGACACAGGATATTCCACCATCCCAAAAATATTTGTGACGGAGGTCTGAGATTATCGGAGTGATTCCATGCTTTTCACAATAATCAAATACTGTTTGATTGTAGCCAGAAAATATCACATGTTGTTCGTCTAGCACTAGACAGTTCACATCAAACACAGTTTCCTTGGCGTATCCAACCCAGGTGTTAAGATAAGTGTCAACAAATTTTGCAAATTCTGGCGAAGGACGCACACCAGGAAGATACCATCGGTCATCCAAGGATTCATAACGGAATTTACCAATATCCTGTGCGGCTTGTATAGTGGCATCATTGATCTTCAATACTTCCCATCCAGGAAAATCCTGTTGATAATTGATATCCTGATCATGCATGGTGCTGAGTATCACGCCTGGTTTGAGTATGGCAAACACTGCATCTCCATGCCCATTGGTTATGGCACGATGTACACGATACCGAGAATCAAGCACGTTGTCTCGTATCCAGTACATCTGCTCAGTGGTCATCCATTCAGAATTGTCAAAAAACACATCTGTGCCCACTCTCACAATGCAACTGGCCACCGAATCTACCATGACATGGTCAGGGTTATATCCTTTGCCGTGCGGACTGATCACAGTGCCCGGAGTCAGTGTTTCAATTTGGTTGCACAGGGGATCCAATTCTGTCATGTATAACACTCTCAACAATTTTTCACCCATGGAGATCTGCCAGTCACGTGGAGTCAGCGGAGGTAAAGGTACAGTGTCGTTGTTTATCTGTGCGTTTTGCCAGTGCTGTTTGTTGGGCAAGTTGGGCCGATGCACAGTCACACCATGCCTTTCAAGCAGTCGTTGTAGACTATCAAGATCTTCTTGGCTTTCCGTAAGGATTTGTTGTATCTGGTTCCTGACTTCTGTGTCCTCTACGAAGTCAAAATAGTCAGGAGAATACACACTGCCTACCAAGACTTCTTCCAATGGTTGCCAACTGGTATAACTTTTTATGATATGAGACATGATAACCTTTGTTGGATGTTATTTAATGCTGTCCTGTGAACACTGTTGAATAATTGTTGGTTGTGTTTGATATCCGGCAAACATTGCTGGAACCATTCATGCATGTCTTGGGACTGTATTTCAAGTATGGACTTACGAACTGCCAACCATCGTTGGGTATTATCCACTATCTCATCGTAACTGTTGTCGATGGCATGATCAAACGTTCTGTAGCCTTGTTGTCTTAGTGTGCGTAGGCTATGCACGGTACCAATGATCACAAATGGCTGCCCGAATTTTATGGCCTTGTAGGTTTTTTCCGTGAGGAACGCTCCACCACTCTGATCCGCATCGAACAGTGTTTCTATCACCAGATGACAATAGGAATTCTCGTAAAGACTTTCTGGCACCCGTCTGTGATCGTTGTGCGATTGATCATTGTTGCTGTCGCAAAAATAAGGACCGTTGTTGACAAAATCTCTAACAGCATCTTGCCATCCTGATATACTATCTAGTTCAAGAGGGTTGTCTTCCTCACGGTCATCAACGGTACACTGAGTATTGTAACTCCATAGACTGCGATCCAACACACCCAATCCAAGCAAATCGGCCATGCATGATGCTCGCCACCATTTGTGTGTGCGATTCAGTGCAGTGAATTCATAAGATCTCGGTTTATCGGTAACATCAAGCATGGCTTGTCTACGATTGACGTATTGGAAAAAATATTCGTGATCTGGAAAATAATAAAAATTTTTCAGTCCTGCGGCGGCAGTATTGGCACTCACAAACATATAACTATCCGGCGGTAGATGGTGATCATCGCACAAATGATCAATCCGCTGTTTGATCCTCGCAGGATTGTCCCCTTCATGATAATAAAAAAGTATGCGTATCTCTCTGTTCCGTACACGTGACAGCAACTGGTCTGACATCAGTGCGATATAATCACAGTCAAAATCATGCCAGGCCAGTGCCACAGGATACCACGATCCTGGAGGTGCTTGATCTACAACATGTGCCCTAAATGCCAAGTTGAATCGTTGTAGATACATCAACAGCCGCAAAGGCAAGGTCCTGGGACAGGTATGATCAAACTGGTCAGGTTTAAGATCTGGCTGTGCCAGATTGGGATATCCTAGATCTACATTGTAACCCAATGAATCATAACAAAAATTAATCATGTGTGATATGAGATCGGAGATCGACTAGCATGTCTTGTAGTTCTTTCCACAATATGTTTTCAAATGCTCCTCCATAAAAATGCTGGAAATTATGCTCCAATATGGGAATCGTGGATTGATAGATTTTCTGCAGTTCCTGTGGCGATTGACTGTCGAGATCTTTCAGCAACTGAGATATTTTGTCAAGCCTGAGATCATCATCGGTTTCATCATCATAACTTTCGTCCCAGATATCAGAGAATGTGCGGAAACCATAGCTTTTTAGGTATTGTAAACTGCCAGCAGAGCTGACCATTACAAAAGGCATCCTGAGGCAGATGGGTTTGAAAGTCTTTTCAGTGAGATGATGTCGCCGACCGTGGAACACAGTTTCTGTGACAACATGTGCCAGACTCTGGCTATTCTCTTGGAACAGACTAAGCCAGCAGCTATGCATAGGATGTCCTACTTCATTGTTAAAACACCGTGGAAGATCTGCCTGCTGGAAAACTGGTACCATCGCTGGATCCAAGTCGGCAGCCAAATCAATCACATCAATATGCTCTGCAGGACATGTCCGAGGGAAACTGATCAATGCATTGCTAATATTGTTTTTCAGTAGTAGATACATCAGCACGATACGGTGATTCCTTTTACCTCCAATGATCCTGTTGGCACTGACAAAACTGTGTTTGATTTTTCTTTCTTTTGGTTCTGGCATTAAGAACGTTCTATCGTATCCACGATACCAATCCATGGCTGCCCAACCATGGAAAAAATAATAAAACGGTCGCCAGCGATATTGGCTACATACTTGTTCAACAAACTCACTATCGGATTCGCTGGTAACAATTGCACTGTGATTTACACCGCGTCTATGATTTAAGTCTCGATTTCGTTGGATCACATCATCAAACAAGGGTTTGTGTATGTCCAGATGTATTGGTTCTTGATCATGCAAGAATATATAATTAGATTCTGTGACATCATGACCAAAATTGAACAGTGCATCAGGATCGGATCGGCCCGGCGGATCACAGAAAAACAGTCGGGTCAAGGGGATGTTTTTGTTTATGTAAGGCCAAAAGGTATTGCTATAAATCTCATCAACTCGGATCATGTTTGACGTTTTTTATCTAGGAAATAAACCAGGTTTGTTTCTGCATGAACGATCAGCGGATTCAATACAGCATGCCTGTGCCCAAAGTCGCACAAGATTCTGCTGGATCGTAGATTACTTATGTGATTATACTGGCTTTGATTTCCTTTGGGAACCACCACCATGGCAGGCTGATCAACGACATGCCTGGACCAGCCAACATCAAAAAGATTCTGGCACATACCTGGTACCTCGATCTGGCTACCAGGATACCAATTATCACCCTGCTCCTGTGATACAGCGATTGCCCGCATCAGAGTCCTGGCACATACCAGCAGGCACAGACACACATGAGTTTGATTTCTCCTGGCATCCTGATCCCACAGAACCTGCCATGCGATATCAGTTTGGCACCCAGCATCAGCGCACAGGAGGACCTGTCTATGTGGTACCGGATGCACAAGATGTCAAGTTTGTTGATCATGATCGTGTGACCAAATGGTCCTGCGACGATCACTGGGCGATACCCCCGGGCCTAGATCTCAACAAGTTTGACTGGACCTGGCATCCGGATGATCGTGATCCTGCTTACATCTATCAGTTTGGAACGCAACACCAAGCCACTGGTGGCCCAAAATATATCATGCCCGGTGCTGCCGAAATCAAATATGTGAATTTCCAACGTGCCATAAAGATACACAAGGATCCACATTGGATCGTGCCAGAAAACATAAACATAGAAGCGTTTGACTGGACCTGGCATCCGGATGATCGTGATCCTCCTTACCGTTATCAATTTCCCACACAGTGGAATCGTGCCGGTGGTCCAGAATATCAAACACCCGGAGCTCAACACATCAAGTTCGTCACAGTGCAACAGTCCCGCATGTTGCCCGCCACAGACCGCTGGCACATTCCTCCGGACATAGATATCAACAGTTTTGATTTTTCCTGGACACCCGATCCCACGGAGCCTCCTTACGTGTATCAATTTGGCACGCAGTGGCAGAAGACCGGTGGACCAACCTATACTGTACCCGGCGGCGAAGAGATCAAATACATTAACGCACCTAGATCTCGCAAGATCCATCGCGATGATCATTGGGAGATTCCATCAGGTGCTGACATTGAATCATTTGACTGGACCTGGCATCCGGACAGCACTGATGCTCCATACATCTATCAGTTTGGCACCCAACATCAAAGAACTGGTGGACCCAGATATGTCATACCCGGAGCCACAGAGATCAAGTACGTGGATCAAATACGCATCAAGACGCAACAAGTGGCCACGGCCATCATTGAAATAGATCATCTAGACGGCAATGCCGGCAAGATCTCGGATACTGTGCGTACCAGTAGATATTTTGACAACTATCTTGACACCCTGCGACGCATCGCCAAGAACATTGGAACAGATCACGAGTTTGTCTGGGTATGCTCGTCCATCTGTGATTACACCGACTTTGATTTTTCTTGGCACCCTGAACAATGGCAGGCTGGCATGCTGCATGTTTTTCCTTCGGGCGATCAAAAGTTTGGCGATACTTTTTTCATGCATGTGCCCACTTTCCAATACCGAGCCGACGTCTGCCAACTGCTGGAATGGTATGACTTAAACTTTATCACGCACACATCGGTGCCGCGACACAGCATGCCCGTGATCCAGCATGACGATGACTCACATGTAGAACCAATAAAAACATCATCTTGGTCTGGACCATTGGCCTTGTTCACCAATAGATCAGTGGACCAGAGCCTGCTGCCCGTGGTGCCACTGTGGCGTGAAAAGACCAAGACCGTGGTGCCTTTGGATGCGGGTGGTGCTGCTGTGATAGTACCTCGGGCAGCAGTTCCATATGTGAAAACACAGGTCTATGACTACGACTACATCGATCGCAGCCACACAGACACACTGAAAGATCAACCCTTGGACATCGTGTTCATTTCCAACGGCGAGCACGGTGCCGATCATCATTGGGAGATCTTGAATCAATCTGTGCCCACACAGCAGAATCGCATACACAGAGTGGATGGAGTGAACGGTCGAGTGACAGCTTATCAGGCCGCAGCACGGCTCAGCACCACGCCATGGTTTTTTGCTGTTTTCGCCAAGCTACAGGTCAATGCGGATTTTGATTGGTCATGGCAGCCTGACAGATTGCAACAGCCCAAGCACTATATCTTCCATGCCTACAATCCTGTGAATCACTTGATCTATGGTCACCAGGCCATGATCGCATACAATCGCAGCATGACCTTGACCAACGGAGCACAAGGCCTGGATTTCACCTTGGACCAAGCACATGAAGTGGTGCCCATGTTGTCGGGCACTGCCTACTACGACAACGATCCTTGGATGACCTGGCGTACTGCGTTCCGTGAGGCATTGAAACTACGACACAGCCTTCCTGACGTGGAAAACGAGTATCGTCTGGGCAAGTGGTTAAACAAGGGCGAAGGTGTCAACGGATCTTGGAGCATGCAAGGCAGTCAAGATGCCGTGGAATACTACGATCGAGTCAACGGAGATTTCAACGAACTCCGGCGGAGTTATGAATGGTCGTGGCTGGCATCATATGCCATGGTATTGCATCCTGAACTGTTCACGCAGTCCAAGATCTGATCCGCTATATAATCTACCTGTAGGTCAGTAAGTTCAGGATAGATCGGCAGACTCAACACACGGCGACTCAAGGCCGACGAACACGACAATATATCGGGCCCAGGCCACTGGCGGAACACGCCGAGTTCATGCAAGGGTTGTTTGTAGTGTACCCGGGTTTCTATGTTCTTTGATGCAAGATTTTTCTGCACCGTGTCGCGTTGATCTATGTCGATCACAAACTTATGATATGCATGATCACCGAAGTTTTCTTTGTTGATCAGGCAGCGTATGCCGGAATTCTGTAATCTTTCCATCCAATATTTGCATATCACTGCCCGGCGCTGTTGCCAGGCATCTAGATGCCGGCACTTGACCAACAACAAGGCGCAATCTAGTTCGCTCATGCGACTGTTGGTACCAGTGCTATCATGCGTGGTCTTACCGTTGTCTCTCCATGCCCTGGCAAAGTGTAGGAGGTCTGAATCGTTGGTGACCACAGCACCACCATTGCCATAGGCTGCTAGATTTTTCATGGGGTCAAAACTGATCGCTGATGCTCGGCCCATGCGCACACAGCCTGCGCTGAGCCAGTGCTGTGCGGCATCTTCGATGATCACTAGATCGTCGACGATCCATCTGCGCCACTGGCGTATCTCTCCAAGATGTGCTATGTCTGCACCATACAGCCCCACCAGCACCACGGCTTGGAAACTTAGATCCTGCGGCACATCACGGAAGTCAAACAGTCCTTGGTTATCTGTGTCAACAAAGTGAATGTCCCAGCCTGCACGCTGGAATGCGTTGGCCGTGGCTGCATAGGTCAGGCTGGGTATCAACACACGTGGTGGCATGGCACTGGCATGGACGGCATAGTATTCGGCCATGCACTCCAAGGCCGCGGTACCTGAGCCCACTGTGATGGCATATTTGGCACCGTTCTTCTTGGCCAGCCACGACTCGAACTCTGCGGCATAGTTACCATTCATTAGATAACCCGAACGCAACACCTCATCGGTGGCATCCAGGATCTCTGAACGTAGATTGTTATACTGTTTTCTTAGACCAGTAAACGGAATTGACAAACCATTCATGGTATTGCTGGAAGCCTTCTTCTATGTCAACTTTGGGGTCAAATCCTAGATCTCTGCGAGCGGCGTCGATGTTCAAGGCTCCACGACTGGGGAAATCTGGGTCGCGATCTCTCACTTCTACATTGCCACGTCCTGCGATGCGCACCGCGAGATTGGCCGCATCCAACAGGCTCCATGAATGGTTCTTGGTTATGTTGTAGGTGTGATTGTTGGCCTGAGATCTCATGGCTGCAGCCACCACACCGTCGGCCGCATCTTCTACATAGGTAAAGTCCAGAGTTTCTTGCGGACCATTGACTTTGAGAGTTTGTCCTCGCATGGCCGCCAGCATGAATTTGCTGATCACGCGATCTTTCACATCCAAGGGCCCGTATACGGCACTGGGGCGTATGATCACATGATCAAAGCAACCTCTGCGTGTGTAATCTCGTACCAGCCACTCTCCGGCCAGTTTCATGATGCCATACTGCCCCTGTGGACGGCACGGTGCATCTTCGGTGACATCGTCGGTGAAATCACCGTAGACCATGCTGGATGATATATAGACGAATTTGCACACACGATGATTCTTGGCTGCTTCGCAGAGATTCAGCAGTCCTTCGCTCATGGCTCTACTACCCAGCTGCGGGTTCACATTGACCACTTTCTGCCTGGGAAAACTGGCCATGTGTATCACTATGGCCGGATCATATTCACGCATGACCCAGTCCACACCTTCGCGATCTGCTATGTCGATCTTGTGTGTCCGATTTTCTATTTCGGGTATGCGTGCCCGGCGTTCGGTCATGAGATAGTTTAGTTCGTCTTGCGGGATCATGCCGTAGTCCGTCTGCGTGTCTATCACTGACACTTCATGCCCTTGATCCAACAACCGTCTTACTACATGGGTTCCTATCAATCCCAGGCCACCGGTCACAAGTATTTTAGATTTTTCCATATTTCAGTAGATACTCCGTTAGTTGTACACTTTCTTCGATTTTGCCACATATAGTTATCCGGTGCCCAAAGGTGGACAGGTCTGGGTATACATTGTAGCATAAATCCTGGGCATGTTGCATCACCCACTTTCCTTGATCAGTCTGTTGCCATTCGTAAATGGGTTGGGCTACGTAGATATCTACATCATCCACGTCACCCATGGAAAAGGAATGGAAAGTAATCAACATCACTATATTATAACAGAAATGTTGTTAGGATGCTACAAATTCGGCACCCATGGGAAATATGGTTGCTATGACCAGGGCACAGGCTCTGGCCACTTCTTGATGTTCCCGTTGTGTTCCATTTGCCGAACGCAGTTCAATGAAGTGTATCCATGATCTCAAGGTACCATTCATGTACAACCGACTTTCTGTAAGACCTTCGGGCAATACTGCACGGGCCTGCTCTTTGGCTATGCCATTCTTGATGGCCCAAGCATAGGCGTCCTTCACTGCAAACAACACACGTTTCTGGGCACGTTCCCATTCGATCTGTAGCAAATGGTCCTGAGTATCTACGGAGTTCTGTCGATTGGTAGGATCTTGTAGCCTTGCTTCTCGCAGAACGAAATCGAGTTCTTGAGTAGGGTCAGCATATCGCTGGCTGAACTCCTGGAAACTGAAACTTCTGTGTCTAAGTATCTGTCGTGCGATGTCTCGGGTGGTGGTGATTTCACAGCAGGCTGACACCATCTCCAGTGGACTCCAGTGCTGGTGTCGGACCAGGTATCTGATGAGTCGTTCTGACGTCTCAGTGTTGAACTGATTGGCAGGATTGGACACACGGGCACAATACGCAACGAGTTCCTGTGCGTCTGTGATGCCCAGATCTCTGTATTCCAGTGTGGGTTGGCTGTGGGATACCAGGCGAACATGCATCACATGCCTTTCAACAGTTTGTCAGTTTCAGGTTGTACCGCTGCTGCAATGGCCTCCACATCCAAGACCAGTTCCATGCTCACGATGTTTTCTTCGTTTTCTGAAATAAAACTACTCACAGCAGCTTCGATTGAATCATCATCGATGCCTTGCTTTCGCAGGGTGCGTAGATTGATGCTTTTTTGTCTACGATCGTGTGTTTTAAATATTACCTTTTTCACACAGGAGATGGGACAGTGATCTTTGTCAACATCGTTAACGATGTTTTCCCATCTAGTCATGAAGTCATCATCAAGCAGCATCAGCGGCACGGACCTTCTTGGCACGTCCTGCCTTGGGTTTGGGCTGCCCACCAGCCATGGCCTCTGCTTCGGCCTTTAATCTGGCACTTTCTGCCAGCAATCCACGTGCTTCAGTTTCCATGCGTTGTGCCTGTGCCAGCCTATCACGTGCCAGCTGTGCGTCATCCAGAGCACGGGCCGCATCTGATCCTGCCACTGCAGCACTGCCGGCTCGGATGCCATCCACGGGTGCACCAACTTCACGTCCAAAGTCATCTCTGCGTCGTGCTTTGCCAGTGATGCCACGGTTGGCGTCAATGTCGGCCATTTCTTTGATGGCCTGTTCACCCATCTTCATCTTGCGGATGATGCCGTTCATTTCGTCCAGATTCACATGGCTGGATGCGTTGGGAGTGACCACTACCTGCTTGGCCTGCACTTTCTTGATCATGCCTTCGGCATGCAGAGTTTGAAGCATGGGACGACCATCTGGCAGGAGGCTGCGGAACAGAGCATCGCCAAGATTTTCTGCTTCCTGGCCCACCGGCGACTCTATGACCTTCATGATGGAGTCATGCATGCTGACCTGCAACACGTCGGGGTAGATCACCAGGGCCATGTGCTCTTCACCTGGTACTTCGCGGAACACTATGGCCACCTTGCGGTCGCCGTGTTTTCCAATATGCTTAATCATTTTGTTCTCCTTGTTGGGTGGCCTGCTCGGCCTGTTTGATCACTGAATCCAAGAACACCGACAG
>Ga0172376_10005855_pt1 | contig 13559 bp, 5 predicted proteins | sample Lak35m_FD_121114 | JGI IMG/M metagenome (GOLD analysis project Ga0172376, IMG submission 121114) | Freshwater microbial communities from Kabuno Bay, South-Kivu, Congo - kab_092012_35m | ecosystem: Environmental > Aquatic > Freshwater > Lake | place: Democratic Republic of the Congo: South-Kivu...
AGCACCCAAGCAAAAAAGCGGGTTCCATGGGTACGTGAAGAGACAGTGAAGTTTTTCGAGAACCCCTGGAAACCGCCTTCCCAAGCCATTCTTGAGAAGGGTCGAACGGTACGCTCACCACAGCAGCAGACAACATAACAGGCACCGCTGGCAACGACAGCATCAGCGGTAGTTTGCAGTTCAGTGGCGGTAATTTGGATAACGCCAGCACTCTGACGGCGGGGGATCAGTTGGGGGCGGGGGCTGGAACGGCTGACGTATTGAATATCACTATTTCGGGTTCGTCTGTAAATAGTGGTGGTTATACCAGCACGCCTACCGTTACCGGCGTTGAAACCTTGCGCGTGAATAACGTTGCTACAGATACCAGCAATGCTGTCACTCTGGATTTGAGCCTGGTAGATAACAGCCTGACCTCAGTCGGCACTTACTCTTCAACCGCATCCGCCGTAACCACCAAGTTTACTAACGTAGCGTCTTTGGTTAATGTTGAAATGGGTGGCAAGGGTGATCTGAATGTCGGGTTTAGCTCGGGAGTCGTTTCGGGTGCGGCAGATAGTTTGAATGTCACCCTGAACGGAGTAGGTACGAGTTCTTCGCTGCCCAGCACGTTCACGACTTCAGGTGTTGAAACTGTAAAGTTCACCTCCAGCACGTCCAGCAACTATGTGAAACTGGCGGATACGGCTGCCAAAACGGTAACGGTATCGGGTACCAAGTCAGCTTATGTAGACATCAATGGTGGAAGCAATACCAACCTGACCAAAGTGGATGCCTCCGCTGCAACAGGAAATGTGTCCATCAATGCCACGGCATCAACCGGTAATGTCAATCTGATCGGCGGTACGGGCAGTGATACCTTCTACATGGGCGGTAACCTGACGACCAGTGACACGGTCAGTGGTGGCGATGGTACGGCAGATACCCTGGCTGTCAGACTGGATGGCAGCACTTTAACCCTTAACTCCAGCTATACCAATATTTCAGGTATCGAGCGGGTTGCACTAACGGCAAACGGTGGTAATAGCACACCGAGTGTGGTCGATGTTACCGGTCTGTCGGGTATCACCACGGTGGCTACGGGCAATGAGTCTGTATTGAAATATAGTTTTGTTGGAATTACAGCTCTATCCAATGTTGCTGATGATGTCAGCATCGGGATCAACGGTTACACCATTACCCAGGATGCGAATTTTGCAGGAAATGACGCCAGCAATATTGCATCTGGCCTTGCCACAAAAATCAACGCAGATACGAACCTGAAAGCTTTGGGGATCAGCGCAACGAATAGCTCAGGTGTGCTGACCTTGACTGCCGCCAACGGTGTAACGGGTGTCAACCTCACTGCCTTGCCGACCTATTCAACCGCGCCTACCGGCACAGCGACAGGGACCACCATCAACGACTACACCTTCAACAATCTGCCCGCCAATACCACGCTTGAAGTGTTTGGTGGACAGGGTGGAAACGTGGCAGGAACCGTCACTCTGGATGACATCGTTACCAGCTACAAGGATTCTACCGGTACAGCGGATGCAATGACCGTAAATCTGGTGGGTGGGGATTCCACGCTGAACTACACCGCCAATTCGATAGGAATCGATTCAGGTATAGAAACCCTGTCGTTGAATTCAGGTGGCACCTTACAATCGACCAGCACAAATACCATCACAGCTTTGGCTGCTAGTGCAACCAATCTGAAGTCGCTGACCATTACCGGTGACTCCAATCTGACGATTGGAGGTGTGGGGGGGACTAATAGCAATCTGAAAACCATCGATGCCAGTGCCTTGACAGGTAAACTGGACATTACCGTGACGGAATCCAGTAGCGTTACGCTAACCGGCGGTACGGCCAATGACACCCTGCGTATGGGTTCCACCCTGAACAACGGTGATTCCATCGATGGTGGCAGCGGCACCGATATTCTGACAGCCAATGTAGGAGGGCTGACCAGCACAACGGGCGCCCTCAACATCAAGAATGTGGAACTGGTGAAGTTGGTGGCGAATGCCGATGGCACCGTAGATGTCAGCAACATCTCGGGCGCCAGCCTGATCAGCTTGAGTGGTGCAGGTTCCATCAGCGCCACCAAGTTACCGGCGGGAGCCAGCTTGGGCCTGGGTAACGACGCATCCGGCACCAGCACGGCTTACAGTGGCACCCTGACGGCATCACTGGCGGATGCGACCGGCACGGCGGATACGCTGACCCTGGTCATGAATACCACGGCGGCTCAAACAGCACCAACGGTTAAAACCAGCGGGATTGAAACCCTGAACCTCAATGGCGGAGTGGATTCCAGTGGTTCCGCCCTGAGCCTGGCCGGTCAAACACTGAATTTGTCGAGCTCAGATGCCAAAACCGTTAAGGTCACGGCGTCCACGTTTGCAAACAGCGGTAGCGACACTATCAATCTGGGTACGCTCAACAAGGCAACGACTACGGTCGATGCCAGCGGCGTGAGCGGCGCCGGATTCAGTGTTGCCCTGGGTACCGGTATCAGTTCGGCTGCTACGATCAGTGGCGGTGATGGCCTTAATACGTTGGTTGCATCAAATGCCATATCCAGTGTCCCCGTCACCTTTAATGTGTCAAAGGGCTTTGATGGCAGCGATGTGATCACGGGTGGAGCGGGTAACGATGTACTCAATGCAACGTTCTCCAATACTGCCGGTGTAACGATAACGGCAGGCGCCAAGGTAACAGCTGTCGAAACCATCAATTACACCGTCAATGGCGGCGTGGTTGCTGAATTTAGCAATGCAGCGGACTTGAATGATAATGCGCTGAAAACCGTTACGGTTGCAGGCGGTAACAGCAGTTCACAGTTCAAAGTCTCCACTGCTGCTTTCAGTGGCACCGCCTTTGCCACATTCGATGCGTCAAGTTTTGCAGGCACTTCCAACATCGTTGTAGCCGCTGGTGCACTCGATGGCACTGAAACATTCAAGGCCGGTTCAGGCACCAGTGACATATTGAATGTCAATGCTAGCTCGACTGCGCTAGGCGCAACCAACACGATCAGCGGTTTTGAACACATCGTGGTGACATCCGATCATGCTAATGCCTCCTTGAGCCTGGCGGGTGCTACCGGTGTGACTAATGTCTGGGCCAAGAGTGGCTCTGCTGACAATGTTGAATTTACCAAGGTACCGTCTGGTGTTACCGCCAACCTGGGTTCTGTCAGCAGCCAGAAACCGGGGGCTACGACACTTAACGACGGTGGTGTTCTGAAAGTCGGTTTGGCCAGTTCCAGCGGCAGTGCCGATGCACTCACCGTAAATCTGAACAACCAGCAAGCAAAAACCCTGGGTGCAATCGATATTCAGGTGGATGGTGTTGAAAACCTGACCCTGAACGCCATCAGTGACGCCAAAGTCTTCTCCATCAAGGCAACTGAGTCCACCAATACGCTGGATCAGAATGTCGTATTGACGGGGGGTAAATCCGGTTACTTCGTCAGTCTGGCGTCTGGTGGTTTGAACTCATCCGTCAAGTCTGTCGATGCCAGCAACTTCTCCGGTGATCTGGTCATGCAGGATGGCGCACGTACCGGAACCGGCGCCATGACAGTCACGGGTGGTGCAGGTAATGATGTCCTCATCATGAAAAGCGCGAGTGATGTGATCGATGCAGGCGCAGGCACCGATACCCTCAAAGTATCGCTGGCAGCGGCTCAAGTGGTCACCGTCAATCTGGGCAGCACGGCTGATCAGTTGTCGGTGGGTGTACAAGCCGGTGCGATACAAAAAGGCTTTGAGAACGTCGACCTGTCGGGTCTGACCGGCGCCGGGGTGGGTGACATAACGGCTTCGTCCAATGGCTCCGTGATCGTAGGCTCCAGTAACGCAGACATCATCACAGGTGCAGCAGGCGATGACGTCATCACAGGTGGCGCCGGAGGCGATATCATCAGTCTGGCAACAGGCTCTGATACTGTCGTATTCACAGCAAACAACGGTAGTGACACCATTAATGACTTCAAGGCTGCTGCGACCAGCAGTGGTGGAGACATCCTCAACTTCACAGACTTTGCTGATTTTGGGATGGGTAATGGGTTTGTGGTTACCAATGCAAACGTGGCAAATGGAACTTCTGCTATTGTAGATGGTAATGTGGTATTGGTCGTTGATTCCTCTTGGGCGTCCAGCTTCTCTACCGCTGATCTCAACTATGGAACTGGAACTAGCGCAAACGATTTGTCTATAACAAACAATGTTGAGGCAGTTGTCATCGTCGCAGGTAGTACTTCAGCCAGTTCCGCCAAGATCTACTATGTGGATATGGATAATTCTACGGCAGTGGATTCTGGTGACACCGTAACCTTGGTCGGTACGATCAACTTTACTTCCAGTACGACAAACATCACTACGGCTCTTACCTCCCAAAACTTCCAGATGAATTACGACAATATCATCAATGGAACGTCGGGAGCCGAGGCGATCAGGGATACCGCTGGAGACGATCTGATCACCGCAGGTGGTGGCAATGACACCATCTACCTGACGAACGGTGGTTCCGATACCTTGGTCTTTGGCTCAGCCTTGAGTAATGGTACTGATACCATCTACGGCTTTGGTACGGGAGCGGGCAATGTGGGTGACATACTCGACTTTGGCGCCTTTGCTACTTTCTCAGGTGCAGGGTTTGTAACCTCTGACACTGACTTGGTCTCCAACGGTATGACCGCCTTGGGAAGTGATGGTCAGGTAGCGTTGATCGTCAACAGTACCTTGGCTTCAAGTTTCGGTACGGGTGACATCATCACAACGAGTACAGCTGCAAACAAAGTAGGTGTTGCTGATGACATAGAGGCCGTTGTCATCATCGCAGACAGCACTTCAGCCAGTTCAGCCAAGATCTACTATGTGGATATGGACGCAACGACTGGTGTAGGTGCCGGTGACACCGTAACCCTCGTAGGTACCCTCAACTTCAGTTCGGATACGAACATCACCACTGGTCTGACTTATGCCAACTTCGACATGAGCTAATCCCCTGTAGCTCAAGGGTATGCCTTATACCCAATAAGGACATGAAATTCCCCGGTGCAGATAAACCTGCACCGGGGTTTTTAATACAGATCGTATCTGATCGATGTCATCCAAACAAAACAAAACGTCTCCCAATCTGCAACAGCTTTCTTCCCTTTTACACAGTGATCGTCAGGTGGATGCCCTGTATCAGCGCGTCCAGTCCCGGAATGACTGGCAAGAGGCAAGAAAGGTTTTGCTGACCTGCGTTCCCTTTGAACAGACCGGTTGTTGGCGCTACTTTGCCTTCAAATGTGATGTGCTGGTACATACCACAGAATACCTGCTGGCGCTGGAGGCCGTGGATGAAGCCTTGAAACGCCATCCTGAACTCGGTTCCGAGCAACTCCTGGTACAGCGGGCCGCCATTCTGTATCACCTGCGCCGTTATGAAGAAGCCTTGCAGGATTGCGAAAAGGCACACCGTTTGGCCCAGAACTTCATGCTGGCCATCATCCAGCGGGCCTCCATCTTGATGGCCCTGCTGCGTTTTAGCGAAGCCGAAACGGCTTTTCAAAGCGTACTGGTTCATTTGCCCAAGGATTATCAAACCAATTTCAATTATGCCTCCTGTCTGTTTGAAAGCGGCAAACTGGATGAAGCAGAAAAAGTATTAAAGAAACTGGAAAAACTGCAACCCGGCCGCCCGGAACCGTATCGATTGCACGCAAAAATTTGTGCCAGTCGTGATGGACGCAAAGCCGCCATCGAATTACTCGAACAGGCGCTACAAAAAGCGCCAGGCTATTTACCCTTATGGGAAGACCTTGCCGGTTATGTGGCTGCGGAAGGGGATAGCGAACGCTTTGCCCAATTGATTCAGACCGGTGAAAACAAACACCCCAACAGTAACCGCTTATTGCTGGCAGAGGCGCGTTTTTACAGTAATCTGGGCTTTTTTGAAGAAGCAAAAGCCTCGGCTCGAAAAGCAATCCAGCGGGTCAACAACGACCCTGATGGCCCCCTGACCCTGATTCGTATCCTGCTGGATAGTGGAGAATGGCAACAGGCCAGTGGAATGCTCCTGGCCTTAAAAAAAATGCTGCCGGATGACTACCGGGTGCATGATGTAGAAGCGCAAATTCATGAACGCCTGCATCAGTATGGAAAAGCGGAATTAGCATTGCGGGAAGCGGTACGCTGTTCCCCGCGTGATGTCAAACTCGCGTATCGCCTGACGACCATTCTCACCGAAGTCGGCAAGATGGACGAAGCCAAGGCGCTGTTAGAAAAAATCGGATTATTACGGGGAGAAACCCTGGGTCTGGTTTTCAATCGTCTGACCACCATGGCTAAAACGCTGGATTGGTCACGCTATGACGAAGATTTGGCTTTTGTCATGGAAAAGCTGACACCTCAATCAGCTATTGCACTACCTCCCTTGTCCCTGTACGCGCTACCCGGCATCGAACCTGAATTTCTGCGCAGCCTGGCAGATGAAATCGCACAAACCCACCTCAAAGCCTCAGCCGAACAAGTCCGCAAACTGGAATTTCCGCCGCGTCCGCTTCGCAAGGATAAACTGAAAATCGGCTTTGCCTCCATGGATTTCAGGCGTCATGCCCTGGCGCATCTGATGATCCATATCTTTGAAACATTGGATCGTGACCGTTTTGAAGTGGTGGCGTATTCGTATGGCCCGGATGATGGCTCTGACATGAGGGCGCGGTTGATAGCGGCTTTTGATGCGTTTCATGATGTGCGAACCATGAGCGACGTAGCAGCGGCCCGCAAAATTGCCGAGGATGGTATTCATATACTGGTGGATCTGGCGGGATATACCCGCTGGAGCCGGGTGGGTGGTATTTTCGCCCTGAAACCGGCGCCGATTACGGCACATGCCCTGGGGTATGCTTTCACATTAGGGAAAGGGTTGGTGGATTATCAAATCACAGACCGATGGGTTGCACCGCCCGGAGAAATAGCAGAAAGGGATTTTTCCGAAAAAATAGCTTACGTACCCTGCGTGTATCCCACTGATCCCAAAATTCCCCCAGGGCCGCCATCCACCCGCACCACCCACAACCTGCCCGAACAGGCTTTTGTTTTTTGCTGTTTCAATCAGGCATACAAGATTCATCCACAACTGCTTGACGGCTGGGTCAGTATTCTCAAACAGGTTCCTGCAAGTGTTTTCTGGGTATGGGATTCTTCACCCGGCGTCGATCAAAATATCAAGACTGAATTTGCCCGCCGGGGAATCGATCCTGAGCGCATCATTCCCGCCCGGGCCGTTCCCCTGCAAGAACATTACGCCCGTTTGCAACTGGCTGATCTGGCTTTGGATACAACGCCCTATTGTTCAGGCACCACAGGTATCAATGCCCATTGGTGCGGCGTTCCGTTATTGGGTTTTCATGGGAACATTCCCTCATCACGCGGCTCGACAAGCCAATTACAGGCCCTGGGTTTACCCGAATTGGTGGTGAGCGGAGGATATGATGAATACATCCAGCGCGCCGTACATTTGGCAACGCATCCCGATGAACTCAAAGATATTCGCACCCGCCTCAAACACAAAGTGGCAGAGGGGAGTATTCTGTTCGACCCCACCGTATATGCCCAAAGTCTTGAAGACGTGTTTGAACAAATGTGGGAACGCCACGAACAAGGCTTACCACCGGATCATCTTTATGCGAATGGGAGTAAGGTCAACGACACATGTCTCCCCTCTCCCGTACTCGGGGGAGGGGCTTTTTCGACAGATGTTAACCCGGAACTGGAGACAGTCAATATAAGCTGGGAAGCGTCAGCGTATTCCACCATTCCGGGCCAAAAAGAAACCGGTAAGCCGCTGGATTCCGCTAACACCAACCCACCCAGCGACGACCCGCCAAAAGCTGCAACCGAAAACGCTGAAAACGCTGAAAACACAACAAAACCCGATAAACCCGCACGGCTTCAGCGCTTTCTCAACACACTTGGCCAATTTGAACAAGCCGCTCATTACGCAAAAGCTGACACAGCCAGCCAACTCATGCGGGAAACCCTGCAAGCCTATCATGCGTATAGCGAAGACGGCAGCCTGGCTTTGTTTGAATCACCGGCCTTTGCCGATCAGATTTATACCCGTTATGCCGCTGCCATAACCCAATGGGCTTTACGCACCGACCTCAATCTGAGTTACCCGGATTATTTATTTTTATGCCGGCATAAACCGACCTGGGCGAGCCTCTTTACCGCCAGCGGATTTAGAGCCATGACTCATTTTCTGGACATACAAGCATCCAGTCTCGATGAAAAACGCCAGTATAAATCCGAACAACTCCCGGCATTGGTAGGCTTGTTGCGGCTGGATGATACACCACAAGACATTCTGGAATTTGTACTCACACAAGAACATCGGATTGCCTTGCCGGCCATTATTGGTTGGTTGAATGAACGTCAGATATTGACAAAACAGGGAGAAAACAACCGGGCGCGATTATTGACCACCAGCGCCCTGTTTGCCGAAGCCCGGCTACCCACCGATGAAATCGAAGCATTACTCGATCCTTTGGCGGTTGCATGGATGTATTGCAGTTATGCCGTCACACCCGATCGCCACGATATAAAAATCGGGATGAATCAGTTTCTGCGTCAAAACGTACTGACTCCCTGGCAAAATCAACCCTTACCCGCACGCCCGGAGCGAACGCGCCTCCGCCTTTTGGTCATTCATGAACGCTGGACACAGGGTCATGCCATGTACCGTTGTTTTGCGCCACTCATGCAAGCCTTGAAACCCCATTTTGAAATGTGGAGTATCGGACGCAAAGCGCATGTAGCACTGGAAGCTTGCGATATATTTGAACAGCCTTTGATTTGGGATGACCTTCCATTTGAAAATCTGGTGGAATACATTCGGGAAACCATTGCCCCGGATGTGATTTATTATCCCTCCATAGGAATGTCGCTGCCCGTCATACTATTGGCCAATCTCCGCCTGGCGCCTGTACAGTTTGCCAGTCTCGGACATGCCGGTACCCATCACCTGGCCGATACGATCGATTTTATTTGTGAATTTGGCCTCAAAGCCGAACACCAACCCTGGTTTGCCGAACGCTTGTTACCGGTATTACCCGATCCCGTTTATCACCCACATTCCGGATTACCCGACAAACTGCCTGAATACACACGCGCTGAACATGAACCCGTGCGTATTGGTGTACATGGCAAAGTCATGAAACTGAATCATACGATACTGGATATCATCATCCAGGCTCGGCAACAAACGACACGCCCCACAGAAGTCCATTTTTTCCCGGGAGAAAGAGGCGCTGAGCATGATGGCCTGGTCAAAGCCATACGTTTACAGATACCCGATGCAATAGTCCATCCCCCGTATTCGTACCCAATATTTCTGGAACACCTTTCCAGAATTGATGTATTTGTGCAGACCTGGCCATTTGGGAGTAGCAATTCTTTCGTCGATTGCATGATTTTGAATAAATCCTATATTGCACGCACAGATACCGAGTTGTTACCAGCGGGTTTCAAAAGTGTTTTAACATCATTGGGGCTGAAAGCGTTACTGACCGAATCCCAAGATGAAACGCTTGCCAGATTAGTCGATTTGATTGAACACGCTGAATACCGACAAGCGATACGTTCACGATTACAACAACCGGATGCAAAGGTATTGCTGTTTGATCATGCCAAAGCCAATGGATCATTGGAAGATAGTGGCAAAATAATTAGTCATTATATTGAACGATTGCTGGGCTGATCTGCTATCAGACCACTCCCATTTCACTGCAATTTATATAAATAAATCTGTTGGGGTGAACAACGTCAACCCCAATACGACGCACCAACCTTGTTATGTCATGCGGTATTCCCCCGGTTATATCGCATGGCATCCCATACGACCTGTTGGGGTTCCTTACATCACATCAACAATAGAACTTTTTACAGTGAAATAAGAGTAGATATCATGAATACATTGAAAGATTCCATAATTAATGGAATTAAAGAGGCGGCTTATATCCGAGGAACTGATATAGCAGTGGAGCTGGTTGATGAGACCGTTTTGCTTGAATCTCCGGCTGAGAAAAAGCGTTTTCAGGCTTGGTATTGTTTATTAGAAAATAATATCAAGGATTTTGAAACAGCATCCAAGCCACTAGAACCCCATCGCGCAAAGTTTATGGAATTAGCTCGGACAATGCAGCAATCGGTTTTTTCCTGGAATGTGTTGATTTAAGTGAAAATTTTTGCGCAAATAGATAACTACAAGAATGAGTTTTATTTTGCTCTTAAAATTAGAGTAACAGAATATAAGCTTATTGAATTATATAATAGCGGTGAAGTAAGTGGAACTGTGCATACTTCTGTGGGGCAGGAAATTATTCCTGTTCTTTTATATCGCTACCTAAATAAACACGATTGGATATTTTCAAATCATCGAGGACATGCGCATTTTTTAGCTAAAACAAATGATTATTTTGGTCTTATATCTGAGGTGCTAGGTCGTAAATGTGGAGTATCATCAGGGATAGGCGGGAGTCAGCATTTGTTTTCAAATGCTTTTATTGCAAATGGGATACAAGGAGGCATGACCCCTATTGCAGTTGGGGTTGCATTATACAATAAAATATCAACATCTGGTTTTATTGCAGTATGTCACATCGGAGATGGTACTATGGGGCAAGGCGTAATTTATGAGGCATTTAATTTAGCGTCGATATGGAAAGTTCCGATTCTTTTTGTAATTGAAGATAATGGTATAGCGCAATCAACGCCAGCATTAAAAACGCTATCAGGAAGTATTGAGAATAGATTCAAAGCGTTTGGAATCAAGTACTTTTTATCTACATCTGATGACTGGGAAGAATTAGACAAAAATTGTAAAAATTCCATCGAATATGTACGTTCAGGAATGCCAGCTGCATTGCATATTAAAACAAATAGATTGCTAGCACATTCAAAAGGTGATGATAATCGCCCTGTAGCATTAATAGATGATCTTAATAGTAAGGATCCAATAAATTGTTTACTGAGAGAATTTCCTTGGGCGCTGGATTTACAATACAAGATTCAAAAGGAATTAAATGACATAGCAAAACGTGCTCTTGAATCGCAAAAACAAGATTGTTCGCCACATTGGAATTCCATTTTCCGAGAGTCAATTAAGTTCGAATCGTACATATCAACCGAAACAGAAAAAGTATTAACACAAATTACTAGTGCCATAGAGCAATGGCTAAGTAAATGCCCTAATGCCCTCAAAATAGGTGAAGATATTGTTAATATGCCCGAAGCAGGTTATCGTCCATATGGTGGAGCATTTAAAGTCACAGGAGATATATCAGATAGGTACCGGGAGAGAGTGCTAGGGACACCAATCAGTGAAGCCGCAATTGTAGGATGTGCGACAGGAGTAGCAATTGCAGGAGGAAGATCATCTGTCGAGATAATGTTCGGTGATTTTAGCACACTAATTATTGATCAATTATTGCAGCATGCATGTAAATTTATGGAGATGTTTGGCAGAAAAATACCAATTCCATTGAACATAAGAACACCAATGGGAGGACGTCGCGGTTATGGTGCTACGCATTCTCAGAGTCTGGAGCATCATTTTATTAGAATTCCTAATCTAAATGTCTTTTCGCCGAATCATCGTTTGAATATTGGTGATTTGTATGCGAACATATACTCTCTTGATGAGCCCACTTTTGTCGCAGAGCATAAGCTAGGATACTATTTAGACTCTAAAGTAGAAATGCCGCAAGAATATTATTACTTAGTAAGTGATGAAAAATTTCCTACAATAATATGTAGGCCAGTTGACAATAGTCCGGAATTTACAGTATTTACTTATGGCTATGGGCTTTTCCTTGCAGAAAAGGCATTAGCTCTTCTAGCGGAAAAAAGAATTTGGGTTGAAATCATTTGCCCATCTAGGCTAAATCCAATTAATGCAGACCCTGTTCTGAAATCACTACTTAAAACTAAAAGATTTGTTGGTTTTGAAGAGGGTTCTGCTAATCATGGATTAGCAGCTTCCATGTTGTCTTATTTAAACTGCGAAGGAGTGTTTCCATCTGGAGGAGCTATTTTGTTAGGTAATGATTCTTACATACCCGCAGCTTCTGCTGCTGAAAAAGATATTTTGCCTGACGAAAATATACTATTTGAAAGAGTAGTTCAAGCTTTGGGAGAGCATTATGCGTGAGTGGATTTTTGTGGGGCGGGAAAATGCAAACGATGATGAAGTAAAAGTTATTAAAATTCTGAGAGATTTTGGCGGCAAAGTAAAGAAAGGTGAAGTAGTTTTTGAGGTTGAGGGTTCTAAGAGCATAGTTGAAATAGAAGCTCCCACGGAAGGTTTTTTCTTTTCATTAGTCAATATAGATGAAAAAGTAGGCGTAGGTGCAAAAATAGGTTTGCTAACTGACGATCCTGATTTTGATATTGCAACGATTGAAAGCAATCCGGATGACTTGTCTAGTATAAATCAAAAAATAATCGATCATGCTAGTAAAGAAAATTTTGTCAAATTCCATGATTTAATGCCGCAAGATGTATTAGCCAAAGTGAGTGACAAGATATCAAGACATTTAAAGTCAGCAAAAAATTTGCCGAAAAAGCTAGCTGCAATTGGTGCTGGTCGTGGATTATCTCAACTATGCGAAGTGCTAACTGACCAATCTGATTGGAATCTGGTCGGGTGTTATGATGATTTGCGATGGAAAAAAAACCCGTTACCTCTTGGATTTCCTATATTGGGGCCTGCCGATACAAGCACAATCATTCAAGATTATGAATCTGGGGTATTCGATGGTGTTGTTATAACAGTTTCAACGTCTATTAAGTTTAGATCAGCTATTTTTGCTCTACTACAAAGTTATGGCATTGAGTTTCCATCTTTAATTCACAAAAGCGCAGTTGTCGATAAAAGTGCAAAAATTGGGATGGGTAATCTTATTATGCCGTTTGTGCACATTGGACCGTTTGCTTGTGTAGGGAATAATAATTTTATTTCCAGCTTTTCTAACATTGAACATCACTGTATTTTGGGAAGTAATAACACATTTGGTCCGAATGTGGTTTTTTCAGGTAATGTAACAATAGGATCAGAAAATAGATTTGGAACAGGGATCTATGTAGAACCATCTATTAGTATTGGAGATGAATGCATCATAGCATCTGGTGTTGTATTAACTGATAGTATTGATTCAAGGAAAGTGATAAAAAAGTTACATTCTAGCAAAATTGTTGATAGGTTCAGATAAAATTATTATTCCCATCTAACCGTGAAAACTAATGCTATTACGAGCCCGATTGAAATCAGCGTTCGATGCTTCATGGATTGCGGCTCTGGACGACTTGAAAACAAACGGCATCGACAAAAAGACAAAAACAACAGCGCACGTCACAGCCCAGCTACGGGATCGTTGATTCACAGAGCGTCAAAACCCAATACGCCAGCGACGATCGGGGCATCGATGGTGGCAAAAAAGTGAAGGGGCGCAAGTGCCACATCGTCGTGGATATTCTCGGCAACCTGCTCCCAAAATGCGTTTGAATTTTTGCCAG
>Ga0172376_10005856_pt1 | contig 13554 bp, 13 predicted proteins | sample Lak35m_FD_121114 | JGI IMG/M metagenome (GOLD analysis project Ga0172376, IMG submission 121114) | Freshwater microbial communities from Kabuno Bay, South-Kivu, Congo - kab_092012_35m | ecosystem: Environmental > Aquatic > Freshwater > Lake | place: Democratic Republic of the Congo: South-Kivu...
GAAGACTCGGGCGGAGTCAGCTGGGATGGGGGCGGATCGGCCCTCAAAGAGAGGGTGATCAGGGCCGGAGCAACGCCCTCGTTCGTGACCAGCAACTGGACTGGCGAGCGTTTCTGCACCCCCAGGCTCACCACCCGCAGAGGCCCCTTGGACTCCAGTAGCTCGCCATCGGGGCCGAAGACACTCATCTGCATCAGCGGCGAGCCATTCACCCCCAGCACCAGGCGATATCCGGCAGGCAGCCGCACGGGGAATAGGCGGGCACCGCCGGCCTCCACCTGGGCCGAAAGCACCTTGGTCTCCAGGGGCTGGGCAACGATCGCCTCGATCTGCACGTTGGCCAGACCCTGCTCGGCTGCCGCATACCAAAGCTGCCGGAAGGGTTCAGCTGGGATGTCGGCTCCGGGCCGGCCCGGCAGCAGGTTCTGGGCGCTGCCCGAAACCAGCTGGCGCAATACGGCCGGACTGAGTCCCTGGCTCACCAGGGACTGCTGGCGCCGCTCCCAATCCCCGTTGGTGTAACTGCCCAGGCGGCGGCGAATGTCAAGGGGAAGTTGCTCCACCCGGGCCAACCACTCCTCGGCAAGCTCGTTCCACACCTTGCGCAGGGGAGCCTCCTCAAGGGAATCGCCCGGTAGGCGGCCACCCCGCTCGGGAAACTGGGCGAGCAGGCTGGCATCCACGAGTTTGAGAAACCAGCCCCGGTCAATCTGCAGGGCCCGCAGACGGTTCAGCAGCTGCTGACGCTGATCGACCTCCGCCGGCGGCAGGCTGGCGGGCAACTGCAGGGCCGCATCGGGAGTGGTCAGGGCCACCCGGCCGCGGCTCAGCCACCACCAACCGAGGGCAGTGCCGACCACGGCCGAGAGCACCAGGGCGATCACCACGGGCCAGATGCCACCTTCGGCGGCCTCCTCCCTCTCCTCGAGCCGGGTGCGCGGGGTGGCGGCTGGAGCTGGAGCTGGAACTGGAGCCGGTTCGGGCCGGGGCGGCGGGGCAACCAGCACGGGCAGCACGGGCGCCGGAGCCACCGGGCGGTCTGCCACCGGGGGCGGCACCAGGGCAACGGTGCTGTCGGCCCGGGGCACCGGCCCGGTGCTCTCAGGCATGGCGAGAGCCTGGAAAGCCGCCAGAGCCTGGGACGCGGAAGCGAAACGCTCCCCTGGCTGGCGCAGCAGCAGACGGCTTATCTGGACCTGCAACTCCGGATCTCCAGCCAGGGAGGCAGGCCAGCGCCAGGCGAGGCTGACCGGATCCAGCAGCCTGGCCGGCGGCTCGCCACTCAGCAACACCAAAGCCACCACGCCGAGGGCATGCAGATCCATCCAGGGCTCGCTCTGCTGCAGCTGGGTGCGTTCCGGCGGGGCATAACCAGGGGTGGCCTGGGCCGCACCGGCCACCAGACCGAAATCAATCAACACCGGCAGGCCATCGCTGTCGCGGCGCAGCAGGTTGGCGGGGCTGAGATCACCATGCACCAGCTCCTGGCTATGCAGCGCCGCCAGCACCGGCAGCAACTGGCGCAGCAGCAGCAGCACCTCGCCGGCACCAAACACCAGCTGGCGGGCGGCTCGGGCCTCCAGCAGCTGCTGGTAGGTGCGGCCTGCCTGCCACTCACGCACCAGCCACAGCCCCTCGGCCGTCTCGATCGCCGCCCCCATGCGCGGCACCTGGGGATGGAGCACCCCCTGCAACTGGCCCCAGCGTCGACGCGCCTTGACCAGATCAATCCCCCGCCCCAACAGCCGCAAGGCCATCGGCGCCTCCGCCACCAACAGGTCGCTGGCCCGCCAGAGCTCCCCTTGAACGTCAGTTCCAGCGGCGTGGCTGAGCCGCTCTTCCAAGCGATAACGCTCGCCGATCAGCTGACCCTGCTGCGCCGCCATCAGCCCACACCTGCCAGGCAGCGCTCAGGTTGGCGCAGACCCTTGCCAATGAGCCAGTCGGCGTCATAGAGCCGCGACCGGTACCGATCCCCGCTGTCACACAGCACCGTGACGATCGTGTGGCCCGGGCCCAGGCGCCGGGCCGTCTCCACCGCCGCGGCCCCATTGATGCCCACCGATCCCCCCAGGAACAGGCCCTCACTCCAGAGCAGCCCATAGATCATGTCGAGGGCAGACTGGTCGTCAATGCGCACGGCATCGTCGATGGGGGAACCCTCCAGGTTGGCGGTGACCCGGCTGTTGCCGATTCCCTCTGTGATCGAGCTGCCCTCGCTGACCAGTTCACCGCTCTTGGCCCAGCTGTAGAGGGCACTGCCATGGGGATCGGCCAGCACGCAGCGCACGGCCGGGTTCTGCTCCTTGAGGTAGAGGGCCACACCGGCATAGGTGCCACCGGTGCCGGTGGCCGCCACCCAGGCGTCCACCCGGCCGCCGGTCTGTTGCCAGATCTCCGGACCGGTGGAGCTGTAGTGGGCACGGCGGTTGGCCAGGTTGTCAAACTGATTGGCCCAGACGGCACCGGGGGTCTCGGCGGCGATGCGGCCGGAGAGCTTCACGTAGTTGTTGGGGTCGCGGTAGGGCACCGCCGGCACCGTGCGCACCTCGGCGCCCAGGCTGCGCAGCAGGCCGATCTTCTCCGCCGACTGGGTGTCGGGAATCACAATCAGAGCCCTGTAGCCGCGGGCGTTGCAGAGATGGGTGAGGCCGATGCCGGTGTTGCCGGCCGTGCCCTCCACCACCGTGCCACCGGGCTGGAGCAGCCCCTGCTCCTCCGCCTCCAGCAGGATGCCCAGGGCAGCGCGGTCCTTCACCGAGCCGCCGGGGTTCATGAACTCCGCCTTGCCGAGGATCTCGCAGCCGGTGAGCTCACTGAGGCCCCTGATCCGGATCAGGGGCGTGTTGCCGACGGCGCCCACGAACCCCGAAGTGATACCGGCCATGCCCAAGTGCTGTGCGTGGCGAGATCGTAGGCAAGCCCTTAGGGTCGAACCTGATTTCAGCCCGAATTGGCGGCAACGGGATGGGACATGAGCTGGAGGCGCGGTTTACCCAGGTGCGCCAGCGGAGCCTGGCCCTGGTAGCCCCCCTGCAGCCGGAGGACCTCTGCCTCCAGGGGATGGCCGAAGCGAGTCCACCCAAATGGCACCTGGGCCACACCACCTGGTTCTTAGAGCAGTTTGTGCTGCGGCCCCAGCTGGAGGCCGGTCTGAGGGGGGCCTACCAACCAGCTCCCGAGGCCTGGAGCTTTCTGTTCAACAGCTACTACGACGCCGTAGGTGCCCGCCACCCCCGGCCCCAGCGGGGCCTGCTCAGCCGTCCGCCTCTGGCCGAGGTGCTGACCTGGAGGGTGGCAGTGGACGAAGCCGTGCTGCGCCTGCTGGCCCAGCTGGATCAGGGCGCCCCCCAGCTGGAGGTACTGGAGCTGGGCCTGCAGCACGAGCAGCAGCACCAGGAGCTGCTGCTGATGGACCTGCTCGATGGTTTCAGCCGCAACCCCCTCGAACCGGCCTATGGCCAGGAGCCGGAGGGCGCCAGCGCCTGCTGCCCGAGCGGCGAGCCCCAGCCCTCCTGGCTGGAGCAGGACGGAGGACTGGTCGAGATCGGCCATCCCGGCGGCGGTTTTCATTTCGACAACGAGGCCCCGCGCCACCGCCAGTGGCTGGAGCCTTTCTCGATCGGTAGCCAGCTGGTGACCAACGGCGCCTATGGGCTCTTCATAGACGACGGCGGCTATCGCAGACCCGAGCTGTGGATGAGTGAGGGCTGGGCCACGGTGCAGGAGCGGGGCTGGCAGGCGCCGCGCTACTGGCGCGGCGCCGACGAGTTTGGCCTGGCAGGCCGCCAGCCGCGACGGGCGGACCAACCGGTGCGCCACCTGAGCTGGTTTGAGGCCGACGCCTACGCCCGTTGGGCTGGTGCCCGGCTACCCAGTGAGGCGGAATGGGAACTTGCCGCCACCAGGGGGGCCCTGCCGCAGGCCTTCGGCCTGCTCTGGCAGTGGACCGCCAGCCCCTACCGGCCCTATCCGGGTTTCATGCCGGCCGCCGGTGCCGTGGGGGAATACAACGGCAAATTCATGAGCTCCCAGATGGTGCTGCGTGGCAGCTGCTTTCTCACCCCCCCAGGCCACGAACGTCCCACCTACCGCAACTTCTATCCACCGGCGAGCCGCTGGATGGCAGCAGGTCTGCGCCTGGCCCGTGATCTCGCCTGAGATGTCACCGGATATGTCGCCTGGGCCGCAATCCCAACTGATCAACCTGCACCCGCCCGTAGCCGACGTTCGCCGTCTGGTGCTGGCCGGCATGGAACGCCGGCCGCGCCAGTTACCGGCCTGGCTGCTCTACGACGCTGAGGGTTCCCGCCTGTTCGATGCGATCTGCGAGCAGCCCGAATATGGGCTGACCCGCACCGAAACCGCCCTGCTGCGGGCCCGGGCCCCCGAGCTGGCAGCAGCCCTGGGCCCGGGGGTGCTGGTGGAATTCGGCTCAGGCAGTGCCCGCAAGGTGGGACCCCTGCTGGAGGCCCTGCGGCCGCCGGCCTACGTGGCCCTCGACATCAGCCCCGACCACCTGGCCGTCGCCTGCCGCCAGCTGCAGGCCCGCCATCCGACGGTACCCGTGCTCGGCATCTGCTGCGATTACAGCCAACTGCAACAGCTGCCAGACCACAGCCTGCTGCGTGGGGAGCGGCGGCTGGGCTTCTACCCCGGCAGCTCGATCGGCAATTTCAGCCCGGCTGAGGCCAGGTTGCTCCTGGCCCAGCAGCGGAAACTGCTCGGTCCGGGGGCTCGACTGCTGATCGGCATCGACCAGCCCAAGCAGGTGGCGCGGCTGGAGGCCGCCTACAACGATGCAGCCGGGGTTTCCGCCGCCTTCGCGCGCAACCTGCTGGTGCGGCTCAACCGCGACCTGGCCGGCAACTTCGATCCCCAGGCCTTCAGCTACCGAGCCCGTTGGCAGCCCGAGCACAGCCGCGTCGCCATGGCCCTGGTGAGCCGCTGCGCCCAGAACGTACGGCTGGCAGGCCGCAGCTGGAACTTCACCCCAGGGGAGGAGCTGATCAGCGAATACAGCTTCAAATACACCCCAGACGCCTTCCTGGCCCTGGCCTCCAGCGCCGGCTGGCAGGGCGCCGGCCGCTGGAGTGATCCCCACGATGACCTATCCCTTCACCTGCTGGTGACGCCAGACTCCTGAACACCGATCCCCATCACAACCATGGGCCGCGAGGAACAACGGGCCGCCATGCGCCAGGTGCGCGAGGGCCTGATCACGGAATTGGAGGGGCTGTACCGCAACGCCTTCGACCGGATCGGCAACCAGGACCTGGGCGAAGGGGCGATCGCCCGACTCACCCAGCTGCTGCTGCGCTCCCGTGAAGCAGCGATCACTCCCCTGCAGGAGGAGATCGAAGCGCCCTTGATCACCAGCCCTGCCGGCAGCCCGCCAGCCGCACCAAAGGCAGCCCGATGAGCTGGCTCGACGAGCTGGAGGCGCGCCTGGAGCACAAGCTGGCCGCCTTCCTGGCCGCCAACCCCAGCCAGGAGGCCCTGCTGGAGGAGCAGGAGGCACGCGATCGCCAGGCCAGGCTGGCGGGGCAGCGACGCCAGTTGCAACGGCAGGCGGAGCAGGAGCGGCAGGCCCTGCTGAAACTGGCTGAGGAGATTCGCTGCTGGCAGGAGCGGGTGGTGAAGGCCCGGGCCGCAGGCGCCTCCGCCCTGGCCGAGCGCGCCGCGGCCCACCAGCGAGGCCTGATGGAGCAGGGCCGCCAACGCTGGCAGCAGCTCGGCGAGCTGGGGGAGAGCTTCGCTGCAGTGGAGCGTGACCTGCGGGAACTGGAAAACCGAGCCCGCCCTCCGCGGGCCTCCAGCCTGGAGCAGGACTGGGCCGCCTTCGAAGCCCGGCAGGCCCTCGAGGACCTGCGGCGCCGCCACGGCTGAAACCGTGGCGGCGAGCGGCCTGGCGGGGTATTGCCTTCCATCCTCACGGTGTCCTGCCTCCCATGCAGGCTGTACACACCTGGGGAGCCTGGCCGTCTTGGTTTTCAGCTATCGAAACTGCTGCCGCTGCAGCCCTACCCGCTCGGCCTGGGGCTGAGCCGGATTGGGACCCGCGATCAGACCTTCGGTGCCGGTGGCACCAGGCTGACGCCATCGGGCGGCGGGGTGGGGTCGGGATCGGCGATCAGCATGTGCTGGAGCACGATCTCCGGCCGTTCACTGTCGCGCCAGCGAATCCGGTAGGCGGGCATCTTGGTGCCTCGACTGGTGGTCTGCTCAACAGGCTCCATCACCCAGCCCCGCCGTGAACGACCCTGGGGATTGCGCTTCACCACAGCATCCGCGTGTTTGAAGCGAAAACCGACGCGCTCGCCACTCATGGAATCGTGGGCCCCTTGATGGGGCAGATTGCCTACTGGGGCAATTATCCCATTGTGGCCGGCCGCGCTTCAGGGCGCAGCAGCGGGAAGGCGATCACATCGCGAATGGAGGGGCTGTCGGTGAGCAGCATCACCAGCCGATCGATGCCAATCCCCAGACCTCCGGTCGGGGGCATCCCCACCTCCAGGGCGGCAAGGAAATCCTCGTCCACCGCCTGGGCCTCCAGGTCACCGGCGGACCTCCGGGCCTGCTGGGCCTCCAGACGCTGGCGCTGATCCACCGGATCGATCAGTTCGCTGAAGGCGTTTGCGGTTTCGCGGCCGGCTATGAACAGCTCGAAGCGCTCCACCATGCCAGGCTTACTGCGATGGGCCCGGGCCAGGGGTGAATTCTCCACGGGATAATCCATCACGAAGGTGGGTTGGATCAGCGTTGCCTCGACCCGCTGGTCAAAGGCCTCCACCAACAGGCGTCCCACCGAATCGGCCAGGGCCGGCACCTCCAACCCCTGGGCCGCCATAGCGGCGGCTGCCTGATCACGGCTGCTGAAGGCATGGAAATCAAGGCCGGTGGCCTCCTGCACCAGCCCGTGCATGGTGGCCCGCCGCCAGGGCGGGGCCAGATCGATTTCGGTGCCCTGGTAACTGATCAAAGTAGTGCCGCAAACCTGCTGGCACACATGGGCGAGCAGCTGCTCGGTGAGCAGCATCATGTCGGTGTAGTCGGCATAGGCCTGGTAGATCTCCACCGAAGTGAACTCGGGGTTGTGGCGGGTGCTCACCCCCTCGTTGCGGAAGATCCGGCCCAGCTCGTACACCCGCTCGAAGCCGCCCACCACCAGCCGCTTGAGATGGAGCTCGGTGGCGATGCGCAGAGTGAGGGAGAGATCGAGGGCGTTGTGGTGGGTTTCGAAGGGCCGGGCGTCAGCGCCGCCGGGAACGCTCTGCAGCACGGGAGTTTCGATCTCCAGAAAATCCCGCCCATCAAGCCAGCGGCGGATGGAGCTCACGGCCAGGGCCCGACGGCGGAAGGTTTCGCGGGTATGGGGTGAGACGATCAGATCGAGGTGGCGCTGCCGGTAGCGCTTCTCCACGTCCGCCAGTCCATGCCACTTGTCGGGCAGGGGCTGGAGGGATTTGCAGAGCATGGTCCAACCCTTGACCTTCACCGAAAGCTCGCCCCGGTCGGTGCGCCGCAGGCTGCCGGTCACGCCGATCAGATCCCCGGCATCCACCAGGGAGGTGAGGTGGGCAAAGGCCTGGGGGTCCTCCGGCATGGAGGATTCGAGGCTGGCTTTCTCAATGAACAGCTGGATCGAGCCACTCTCATCAGCCAGGGTGAAGAAGGCCAGCTTGCCCATCACCCGTCGGGTCATCACCCGGCCAGCCACGGACACCTCCACCTCCCGTTCCTCCCCATTGGCCAGGTCCAGGTGAGCCTGCTGCAGGGCGGCCGCGCGGTGACTGGGCTCAAAACGCAGGACATAGGGGGACCTGCCCACGGCCGCCAGAGCAGCAGCTTTCTCGAGACGGGTCTCACGCAGATCCGACAAGGCAGACAGGGGGCTGAACCGGGCCCATCCTGCAGGAGCGTCAGACGGTCGCCGCCAGGGTCAATTCGGCCATCCGCTGGGAGGCATAGCCGGTGCCCCGCACGGTGAGAATCAGCTCGGGGTTGCGGGGGTCGGGTTCGAGCTTGCCGCGCAGGCGGGCCACATACACATCCACCACCCGCAGATCGGCTGCCCGGCGTGGGGGGTAGCCCCAAAGCTGCTCAAGAATCTCAGCCCGGGGCACAACCCGGCCAGGCTCGCGGAACAACAGCTCGAGCAGGCTGAATTCCGTGTAGGTGAGGCCGATGCGCTCCCCATCTCGGGTCACCTGGCGGCGGTTGGTGTCGACCACCAGATCACCGACACGGAGAACCCCGCTGCCGCTGGGAACCTCCCTGGGCTCGGCCGCTGCGGAACCCCGGCCCACCCTGCGCAGAATGGTGGCGATACGGGCTTCGAGCTCCTTTGGACTGAAGGGCTTGGGCAGATAGTCATCGGCGCCCAGATCGAGCCCGGAAACCCTCTCGGCGATCGCATCGAGGGCCGAGAGAAAAATGATGGGCACGCAGGATTCAGCCCGGAGGCGCCGGCAGACCGCGAAGCCATCGAGCTTCGGCAGCATCACGTCAAGCACGATCAAATCCGGCTGTTCCTGGTGGAACAGCGTCAGGGCCTCTTCGCCATCCTCTGCACAGATAACCCGGTAGCCCGCCAGCTGGAGGCGCATCACCAGGACCCGCCGCACGGCTGCTTCGTCATCCACCACCATCACGGTGGCCCTTGGCTCAGCCTGGGAATCACCGTAACTGGGCCTGTCCTCCAAAGGCATGGGCAAAGTGCCGGAGTGAAGAATCGCAACCATACCCCTGGGCGCGCCCCCCGGTCATCCCCCAGAACCCCTCCGCCGGAGCCACTCTGAACAGCCTTAAGGATTTCCAAAGAAACAGACGGAACCCTGGGACCCTGATACCGGCCCTTCCCCGCTGAGGAGCCTCAGCCCCAGCGGGCCCGGGCGTAGCGGTTCCACCCATCGGCGGCCGTGGCCAGGGCAACATCACTGTTCACCTGGCCCAGCATGGCTCGCTGCAGCTGGGTATAGATGATCGCCTGCAGCCGCTTCACCCCTGGACTGGCCGGCACAAGCACCCGGGCCCGGCGCAGGGTCTGGGCCGAGAGCAGACGGGCCCGCTGCACCAGGGACTCCTGGCCATCCTTCTGCGCAGCAGGCGCAGCGGCAGCCAGGGAGGTCTCCAGCTGCCGGAGCGCCACCTGGTTGGATGGCAGCACCCGGGCCTGCTCGGCGAAGGCCAGCTGGTTGGGGCCGTTGGTGAGGAAGAGAGCGAAGCTGGTCGCCTCGGCCGCCAGGACGCTCTGCCTCGGCACGACCATGTTCATGACGGCCACATTGGCCGTACCGTCGGCTCCAATGAGCGGTACGTAGGGAGCCGTAACGGCGGCAATTCCCGGGGCATTGGTCTGCAGGTTGCGCAGGAAATCGGGCCCGGTCGCCACCTGGGCCAGGTCCCCCGCCTGGAAGAGCTCAATGGCTCGCCGGTAGCCCTGGCTCACCACCTCGCGGGGAAGCAGACCGCGCCGGTAGAGGTCACTCCAGAAGGCGAAGGCCCGCCGACCGGCCGGGCTGTTGAACGCGGCCCGCTGCTGCCCATCGAGCAGTTGCACCCCCATCTGCACCAGGGTTTCCAGCAGCTCGGCGGAGTCGTCGGGCACCACGGTGACGAACAGGGCGTAGCGGCCGGTGTGGCGGCGAATCGCCTCCGCATAGGCCGGCACCCCACTCCAGTGCCGGGGCGGGGCGGCATAGCCGGCTCGCTCCAGCAGCCGACGATTGACCATGTTGATCCGGGCGGTCAGATACCAGGGAATGGCGAACTGCTCGGCCGAGGCCCCTTCCCCCTGGCGCCCCGCAGCCCAGATCGCCGGCAGATAGGCCTCAGCAGCTCCGGCGGGCAGCACCTTGGTGAGGTCGTGGAGCCCCCCCTTGCTGGCCAGGTTGGCAGCGAAGGGGGGGTTGAGATTGACCAGGTCCGGCGCGGTGCGGGCAAAGACCGCAGCCAGCAACTTGCGCTCCACCGAGCTCCAGGGCACGTCGGTCCAGCGCACCCGGATGCCGGGGTTCTGGCCCTCCCAGGCTGCAATCAGCCCCTTCACATAGGAACTGAACTTGGGGGCCAGGTCCAGGGTCCAGAAATTGAGCACCCGCCCGTTGGCGGCTCCCCCGGAGTCGCCTGGACCCGGCCGACCGCAGCTGCCCAGGCCGGCTGCCAGCAGGGTCGTCGCACTGCCCGCACCGAGCAGTTCGAGAAATCGCCGCCGGCCGAGCTCAGCTCCCATCTACCCAGCTTCGCCCCCCCAGGGTCTGGCGGCGCCAGAGCAGCAGCTGCAGGGAACACAGCGATGGGGCCAGAAGGGCGGTCAGCAGGGTCTGGGCCAGCCAGGTGTGCAGGGCGCTCAGCAGGGGCCAGCCGCCCGCCAGCAGGCTCTGCAGGATCAGGCTGCCCCCCACCAGGGCCGCGCCGATCAGGGCCAGCAGGCCGAGGTTGAAACTGCGCTCGATCGGCGGGCCGAGACGCCCCAGCCGGCCCCACCACCAGCCCAACAGGGCCAGGGCAGGAATCTCGCTGATCGGGCCCAGATGGAGGCCGTCGAGCACCAGACCCAGACCCAGGCCAGCCAGGGCACCGGAGATGGGCCCATCCACCAGCGCCCAGGGCAGGAGCCACAACACGGCCCAGGCTGGGGGCACCCCGGCGAGTTTCAACGGACCGGGCGCAGCCAGCACCAGAAAGGGCACCAGCAGGGCCGTGGCCAGACACCATCGGTGGCGGGTCAGCTGACTCACGGCACCATCACCTGCACCCAGTCGACCGCTTCGAGCGGAGCACTGAGCTGCACCACCGCATCGGTGGCCGGCACCGCCCGCTCATCGACGGACTGGATCACCCCGACGGTGAGGTTGGGCGGCACCAGGGTGCTGGCCGGCGAGGTGACCACCACATCGCCGGGACGCACGCCTGGATCCTTCTCCAGAAAGCGCAGCACCGGGCGGCTGGTGCCGATCCCCGTGAGCAGGCCGTGCCGCTGGATGCGGCCCACCCAGACCCCCACGCGGCTGCCCGGGTCAGTGAGCAGGGCAACCGTTGCCGTGCTGGGGGTGACACTGGCCACCCGGCCGATCAGGCCCCCTGGTGCAGTGACGGTAAAGCCTGGGCGGATGCCCTGCAGCGCACCGCTGCCGATGACCAGCTGCTGCCACCAGCCACCGGATTGGCGGGAGATCACCGGCGCCGACACCAGGCGCTCCCCGCCTGCCTGAAGCTGCAGCAATGAGCGCAGCCGGCGGTTGTCTTCCTGCAGCTGGCTCAGCCGGATTTGGGTGTTGAGTATCTCGGCGCTGCGCAGCCACTCCCCCTGGGCACTGCCAGGCCAGAAGGGCCGGCTCAGCAAGGCGTAGGCATCAGTGAGGGCAGCCCCCTTGCTGAGCCTCACGGCCAGCAGGGCCAGCAACAGCAGCACCCAGGGCCAGGCCTGAAGAATCCCCCCCAGGGCAGGGAGGCGCTGCCGGCGGCCTGGCGGCATGGAGCTCAGACGGTCTGGCGGGCGAAGTCAGGTGTATCGAGCACACGCTCAAGCCGCTTGTAATCCTCAAGCACGATGCCGCAGCCGTTGACCACGCAGAGCAGGGGGTCCTCGGCCACGTGGGTGAGTATGCCGGTTTCGTGGCTGATCAGGTCTGTGATGCCCCGCACCTGGGCGCCACCACCGGCCAGCATGATGCCCCTGTCGACGATGTCGGCGGCAAGCTCGGGTGGGGTGCGCTCCAGGGTGCGTTTGACCGCCTCGACGATCACATTGAGGGGTTCGGCCATCGCCTCGCGCACATCGCCTGCGCGCACGTTGATGGTGCGGGGCAGACCGGAGAGCAGGTGCAACCCACGCACATCCATCGAGGTGCTGTCATGGGCGTCGTCGGGGAAAGCGGAGCCGATGCGGATCTTGATGTCCTCGGCGGTGCGCTCCCCTACCACCAGGTTGTGCACTTTCTTGAGATAGACGCCGATCGAGTCGCTGAGCTCGTCTCCCGCGACCCGCACCGACTCGCTGATCACGGTGCCGCCCAGGCTAAGCACCGCAACTTCGGTGGTGCCACCGCCAATATCAACGATCATGGTGCCAACAGGATCGGTTACGGGCAGGCCCGCACCGATGGCAGCGGCCACAGGTTCGTCGATCAGATGCACCTCCCTGGCGCCAGCGAGTCCGGCTTCGCGCACGGCGCGACGCTCAACTCCTGTGACCCCACTGGGGATACCGATCACCAGGCGGGGGGCCATGATCCCGCGGCCCTCATTCGCCTTGAAGATGAAGGTCTTGATCATCTGCTCGGCGGCATCAAAGTCGGCGATGACCCCATCGCGCAGCGGCCGCACGGCCCGGATGTTGCCTGGGGTACGGCCCAGCATCAACTTGGCCTCATTGCCCACCGCCAGGGGCACGCCCCGTTCGAGATCCATCGCCACCACGGAGGGCTCCTGGAGCACGATTCCCTTGCCTGACACGAAGATCAGCGTGTTGGCCGTGCCCAGATCAATGCCGATATCCCGCGAAAACCGAAACCGACGAAAAAACACGGACGTCCGTTTGCAAGGTCTGAATCATATAGGGGTGTTACAGACGGCCAAAGCGGTGGAACTGACGAAAGGTGGCAGCCCAACCGGGTGGCCCATCATTGACACCACAACACAGGAGACAGCGCCATGGGCGTGAATTCAATAACCCTCGTAGGCCGGGCCGGCCGCGATCCGGAAGTTCGCTACTTCGAATCGGGAAGTATGGTGGCCAACCTCACCCTGGCCGTCAACCGCCGCAGTTCCGGAGACGAACCCGACTGGTTCAACCTGGAAATATGGGGAAAGCAGGCCCAGGTGGCCGCCGACTATGTCCGCAAGGGAACCCTGGTGGGCATCATCGGCAGCTTCAAGCTGGACCGCTGGACCGACCGGTCCAGCGGTGAGGAGCGCACCAAACCGGTGATCCGGGTCGACCGCCTGGAGCTGCTCGGCTCCAAGCGGGACGCCGAAAATGCCGCCAGTGGCATGGGGAGTTCCAGCTTCGGCGGTGGCGCCCCCAGCGAAGAGGAAGTGCCCTTCTGATCCAGGGGGTCTCCAGGCAAGCCCCCGGGCGCGGCCTGAAGCTTGTCCAAAGCCCGCCGTTCGCACAAACGTGCGGGCGGACGTGGACATGCTTCAGGCCGGGGGCTCAGTAGCGGTAGTGCTGCAGCTTGTAGGGGCCCTGCACCGGCACGTTGATGTAAGCGGCCTGTTCGGCGCTGAGCTCGGTGAGCCGGGCACCGATCTTGTCGAGGTGGAGGCGGGCCACCATCTCGTCGAGGTGCTTGGGCAGCACATACACCTGCTTGTCGTACTGCTCTCCCTTGGTGAACAGCTCGATCTGGGCCAGCACCTGGTTGGTGAAGGAGTTGCTCATCACGAAGCTGGGGTGGCCGGTGGCACAGCCCAGGTTCACCAGGCGGCCTTCAGCCAGCAGCAGGATCTTGTTGCCGCTGGGCAGGGTGAGGTGATCCACCTGGGGCTTGATGTTGTCCCAGGGGTACTGCTTCAGCGACGCCACATCGATCTCGTTGTCGAAGTGGC
>Ga0172376_10005858_pt1 | contig 13554 bp, 24 predicted proteins | sample Lak35m_FD_121114 | JGI IMG/M metagenome (GOLD analysis project Ga0172376, IMG submission 121114) | Freshwater microbial communities from Kabuno Bay, South-Kivu, Congo - kab_092012_35m | ecosystem: Environmental > Aquatic > Freshwater > Lake | place: Democratic Republic of the Congo: South-Kivu...
AGGGCGAAGCTGATCTGGTCCCCCAGCCGGAAGCCGGCTCGGGTCACCGCTTCGCTGAGCAGGTCGAGGGCTTCGACGTTGGACCCCAGGTTAGGGGCAAAGCCGCCCTCGTCTCCCACGTTCGTGCTGTGGCCCTTCGCCTTCAACACGGCCTTGAGGTGATGGAAAATCTCGGTGCCCATCCGCAGCCCGTCGGTGAACGTCTCCGCCCCTACCGGCATGACCATAAACTCTTGGATGTCAATCTTGTTGTCCGCGTGGCTGCCTCCGTTGAGGATGTTCATCATCGGCACCGGCAGCGTGTGGGCATTGACCCCCCCGATGTACCGGTACAGCGGCAATCCCACGGTTTCCGCGGCGGCATGGGCCACCGCGAGCGAAACGCCGAGCAGCGCATTCGCCCCGAGCTTGCCTTTGTTCGCGGTGCCGTCCAGCTCGATGAGGGCGGCGTCGATGGCCCGTTGGTCCGTGACGTCCATGCCGTTGAGTTCGTCGGCGAGCACCTCATTCACGTGGGCCACGGCCCGCGCAACGCCTTTGCCCATCCACTCCGGCTCTCCATCGCGCAATTCCACCGCCTCGTGAATTCCCGTGCTGGCCCCCGACGGAACCGCCGCCCTTCCGACATCGCCTTCGGTCGTCACGACTTCAACTTCGATGGTGGGGTTGCCGCGCGAATCGAGGATTTGGCGCGCGTGGATTTCGTCGATGTAGCTCATGGTCGTGGGGATGGAATCGTTACAGAAGTGATTATTTATCAGGCAGGAACGGCCGCGTGGCGCATCGCCTCCACGAACCGGTCGAACAAGTAGCGGCTGTCGTGCGGCCCGGTAGATGCCTCCGGATGGTAGTCCACCGAGAACACGGGCAGGGTCGCATGCGCCACGCGGGCGACCGTGCCGGCGTTCAAATGCCGATGGGTTTCACGCAACTGCGGATGGGCCTCCAGACCGGCCCGCGAAACGACGAAGCCGTGGTTCTGAGCCGTGATTTCGCACTTGCCGGTCTCGAGGTTGAGCACCGGATGGTTCACGCCGCGGTGCCCGTTGAACATCTTCTCCGTGGTCAGCCCTTGGCTCAGGGCGAGCACTTGGTGCCCGAGGCAGATGCCAAACACAGGCCGGCCGCTGCCCACCAGCGTTTGGACCTCCTTCACCACCGCGGCCATCGCCCCGGGATCCCCCGGTCCGTTGCTCAGCATGATCCCGTCCGGGTTCCAGGCGAGCATCCGCTCCGCCGTCGTATTCCACGGGAAGGTCCGCACGGTGCAGCCGCGTTCGACGAGGCAACGCACGATGGCCTGCTTCACCCCGAGGTCGAGGAGGGCCACGCGCTGCCCACTCCCACCGCCCTCCGGGGTCCACTCCCGCTCTTCTTTCGAGGAAACTTCGCTGCTGAGTTCCAGCCCTTCCATCGAGGGCACCGCTGCGAGCATCGCGCGCAGGGCTTCTTCCGGCGTGCCGTCGCTGCTGAGGATCGCGTTTTGGGCTCCGTGTTCGCGGATGTAGCGCACCAACGCCCGCGTATCCACGTCACACATCCCCACCACACCGTCGCGCTCGAGGTAGTCCTGCAGCGTTCCCGATGCCCCCGGACGGCTGGCGATACGCGAAAAATTGCGGGTTACTAGCCCGGCAATCTTCACCGAATCAGACTCGACCTCCTCCGGGTGCACGCCGTAGTTCCCGACATGGGCCGTCGCCATCACCAGCAGTTGGCGGTGGTAACTCGGATCGGTAAAAATCTCCTGATACCCGTACATGCCTGTATTGAAGGCAATCTCTCCCGTCGTAGTACCGATGGCGCCCGCCGCAAACCCCTCAAACCGCTTGCCGTCCGCCAAAATCAATACCGCAGGCACCTTGCTGTCGCGGTCTCGTCGCATGCTGCAAATGTACCGCGCCACCCGACGCAGAACGAAAAAAGCCGCCCTTGCGGAGCGGCTTTTTCTTCACATCGTGCGAACAGGATCAGGCTTCGCCTGCTTCCTTCGATTCTTCTGCATCGTCTGCAGCCGGGGCCTCGTCTGCAGCGGGAGCTTCTTCAGCTGCCGGAGCTTCTTCCACGGCCGGAGCTTCTTCCACCGCAGGGGCTTCAGCTACAGGAGCTTCTTCCACCGCGGGAGCTTCTTCCACCGCGGGGGCTTGAGCTACAGGAGCTTCTTCCACGGCGGGGGCTTCTTCCACGGCCGGGGCTTCAGCTACAGGAGCTTCTTCGACCGCGGGGGCTTCGGCTGCCGGTGCGGCTGCAGCCACAGGAGCCGCTGCACCTTCGACCCGGCCTCCGCCACGGCGCGAGCGGCGTGCTTTCTTCTTCTTCGCTTCGTTTCCGTAGAGCGTGTTGAAGTCGACCAACTCGATGAGGCACATTTCTGCGTTGTCCCCGAGGCGGTTGCCCGTGCGGATGATGCGGGTGTAGCCGCCTTCGCGCGTTGCCACCTTCACGCCGATTTCGCGGAACAACTCCGTCACGGCGTACTTGTTGCCGAGCGCAGAAAACGCCTCGCGGCGGTTGTGCGTCGTGTCGTCCTTCGAGCGGGTCACGATGGGCTCCACAAACTTGCGAAGCTCCTTCGCCTTCGCCACCGTCGTGACGATGCGCTTGTGCTCAATCAAGGAGCACGCCAGGTTCGAAAGGAGCGCCTTGCGGTGTCCCGTCTTTCGACCCAAATGGTTGAATTTCTTATTGTGCCGCATGGCCTTACTCCTTGTCCAGTTTGTACTTGCTCACGTCCATGCCGAACGTGAGGTTTTTGTTCTCCACCAAGTCCTCAAGCTCCGTGAGGGACTTCTTGCCGAAGTTCCGGAATTTGAGCAGGTCGTTCTTGTTGTAAGAGACCAAATCCCCGATGGTGTCAATGTCTGCTGCCTTCAAGCAATTCAGCGCCCGGACGCTCAAGTCCATGTCGCTGAGCTTTGTCTTGAGCAGTTGGCGCATGTGCAGGCTCGACTCGTCGAATTCCTCCACCTCTACGCGCTCCTCCATCTCCAGGGAAATCCGGTCGTCAGAGAAGAGCATGAAGTGCTGAATCAGAATCTTCGCCGATTCCTGCAGCGCCTCTTTCGGATGGATGCTGCCGTCGCACTCGATTTCAAGCACGAGCTTCTCGTAGTCGGTCCGTTGCTCCACGCGGTAGTTCTCGACGTCGTACTTGACGTTGCGAATGGGCGTGAAAATCGAGTCAATGGCGATGGTTCCCAGCGGAACTTCTTCCTGCTTGTTCTCCTCGGCAGGCACGTAGCCGCGGCCTTTGCCGATGCGCAGCTCCAACGTCATCGTCGCCCCTTCATCCATCGTGCAGATGACGAGGTCCGGGTTCATGACTTGGAAGGCACTGGTGAATTTGCCGATGTCCCCTGCCGTCATCGCCTTCGTGCCGGAAACGGTCACCACGACCGTCTCCCCGTCCGCAGCTTCGATGTGACGCTTGAAACGCACCTGCTTCAGGTTCAAGATGATGTCCATGACATCCTCCCGCACCCCTTTCACCGTGCTGTATTCGTGGTCCACACCGTCGATGCGCACACTCGTGATGGCAAAACCCTCAAGCGAGGAAAGGAGGATGCGGCGCAGCGCATTGCCTACCGTGATGCCGAAGCCCGGCTCAAGCGGGCGGAATTCGAAGCGACCCTTGAACTCGGTAGAGTCCAACATGATCACCTTCTCGGGTTTCTGAAAATCAAGAATGGCCATGGTGAAAAGGGATCAAGGGTTACTTCGAGTACAATTCGACGATGAGCTGCTCCTTGATGTTCTCCGGGATTTGGGTCCGCGAAGGCACCTGGATAAAGGTCCCGACCATCGTCGCTTGGTTCCAATCCAGCCAATCGTGCGACTGGCGGCGGCCACCGAGTGAGTTCGCAATCACCGGAAGCGATTTGCTCTTCTCCCGCACACCGACGTGGTCTCCCGGGCGCAAGCGGTAGGAAGGGATGTTCACCACATTGCCGTTGACGGTGATGTGGCAATGGCCGACGAGCTGGCGGGCTGCGCGGCGTGTCGGGGCCACGCCCAAACGGTACACCACGTTGTCCAACCGGCTTTCGCACAATTGCAACAGGATTTCACCCGTGATGCCTGTGCGTGCGTTCGCCGTAGCGAACAGGTTCGAGAATTGCTTCTCGAGGATGCCGTAGGTGTGCTTTGCCTTCTGCTTCTCGGCCAACTGAACCGAGTACTCCGATTCCTTCTTCCGGCGGCGGTTGTTGCCATGTTGCCCCGGGCCGTAGGGACGGCGTTCGAGGGCTTTATCAGGTCCGAAGATGGCTTCGCGGAAACGGCGTGCCACTTTCGATTTGGGACCACGGTATCGTGCCATGGGGATGTCTCTAAAGAATTCGACGAAGGAAGATTAAACGCGACGACGCTTGGGAGGACGGCAGCCGTTGTGCGGCAACGCGGTCACATCGATGATCTCCGAGATCTCAATGCCCATGTTGTGCAGCGCGCGCATCGCACTCTCCCGACCAGCACCTGGTCCTTTCACGTAGGCGCGGATTTTCCGCAGCCCCAACTCAAAGGCCTCTTTGCCACAATCCTCCGCGGCCACTTGGGCAGCGTACGGCGTGTTCTTTTTCGAGCCCCGGAAACCCATCTTACCGGCACTCGACCACGAGATGACCTGGCCCTGGTTGTTCGTCAGGGAGATGATGATGTTGTTGAACGACGTGTGGATGTGCGCCTGTCCGACGGAGTCCACGACGACCTTCTTTTTCTTCTTGATGTTCTTCGCCATCGTCGAATGAAGTTTGAGGTGATCAACTTCCCTTTCAGGAAGCCTTATTCAGAGAATTACTTCTTCTTGTTTGCCACGGTCTTCCGCTTGCCCTTCCGGGTGCGGGAGTTGTTCTTCGTGCGCTGTCCACGGAGCGGGAGCCCGTTCCGGTGGCGGATGCCGCGGTAGCATCCGATGTCCATCAATCGCTTGATGTGCGCACCGATTTCCGAGCGAAGCTCGCCCTCGACCTTGAAGCCGGTGGCGATGCCGGTCCGGATGGCGGCGATTTCATCGTCGCTCCAGTCCTGCACCTTCTTGTCCTCGGAGACCCCTGCTTCCGCAAGGACCTTTGCTGCCCGGCTACGACCGATGCCGTAGATGTAAGTGAGGGCGATGACACCGCGCTTGTTCCGCGGAATGTCGATACCTGCAATACGTGCCATATGCGATGGGTTTTACCTTACGTTGAATCAGCCTTGGCGCTGCTTCAACTTCGGGTTCTTCTTGTTGATGACATACAAACGGCCTTTCCGGCTGACGATCTTGCAGTCAACGGAACGCTTCTTGAGGGATGCACGGACTTTCATGGTGCGTTTATTTCTTGTATCGGAACGAAATCCGGCCTTTTGACAAATCGTACGGCGACATCTCCACCTTCACGCGGTCCCCTGGGAGGATCTTGATGTAGTGCATCCTCATCTTCCCGGAGATGTGGGCCGTAATGATATGCCCGTTCTCCAGTTCCACCCGGAACATGGCGTTCGAGAGCGCCTCCAGGATGGTCCCGTCTTGCGTGATGGACGTTTGTTTCGCCATTCAGTTCAATTTGGCTGGTGAGCCGTTTCGTTGTTTCGTTAAAACCAAATCTATTTCATCAAAGCTCGAGAGAACTTCCGCCCGCCCTTCACGCACGACAATGTCATGTTCAAAGTGCGCGCTGGGCTTGCGGTCTGCAGTGACAATGGTCCAACCATCTTTCTCCTGACGCACCTCTTTCCTTCCGAGGTTGATCATGGGTTCGATGGCCAGCACCATGCCTTCTGCGAGTTTAAGCCCGTTGCCGCGTCGGCCGTAGTTAGGGACTTCAGGTGCTTCATGCAACTCCCTCCCTAATCCATGCCCAACCAACTCCCGCACCACGCCGTACCGGTGTTGTTCGGCCCAATCCTGGACCGCATACCCGATGTCTCCGATGCGGTTGCCTGACACCGCAGCAGCAATGGCCCGGTCCAGGCATTCGCGCGTCACTGTGAGCAACTGCGCGACCTCCTGGGACACTTCACCCACCGCAAACGTGTAGGCGCTGTCGCCGTAAAAGCCGTTCATCAGCACCCCGCAGTCCACGGAAACGATGTCTCCTTCCTGCAGCGGGCGGTTGTTGGGGATTCCATGCACCACGGCCTCGTTGACCGATGTGCAGAGGGAGTTGGGGAAGCCCCCGTACCCTTTGAATCCCGGAACCGCACCGTGGTCCCGAATGAACGACTCCGCAACGGCATCCAACTCCAAGGTGGTTACCCCAGGTCGAATGCACTCTGCTACGGCAGCAAGCGTTCTCCCGACAAGCAAAGAACTCTTCCGGATGAGTTCGACCTCTTCGGCCGACTTGAGGTGGACAACGCGTGCCGATCCCATCCGAAGGGTGCCCCTAATTAGCCTCCGATGCCGCTCACAGGTGACTGTGCGCGACCGCGGATGCGTCCGGCCTTCATCAGGCCGTCGTAGTGGCGGGACAACAAGTGGCTTTCCACTTGCTGCAACGTATCAAGAATCACGCCCACCATGATCAACAGCGACGTACCGCCGAAGAAAATGGCGAACTGCTGGACCTTCGTCAGGCCCAAACTGAACACAATCGCCGGAAGGACTGCAAGCAATCCCAAAAACATGGCGCCTGGCAAGGTGATGCTCGAAAGCACCCGATCGAGGAACTCAGCCGTGGGCTTGCCCGGCTTTACGCCCGGGATGAAGCTGTTTTGGCGCTTCAAATCGTCCGCCATCTGGTTCGGATTCACCGTAATCGCCGTGTAGAGGTAGGTGAACACGACAATCATCAGGAAGAACAAGATGTTGTACCACAGCCCATTGAAGTCGCTAAGGCTCTGCAAGAACGCGCTGTCTTGGAACGTTTCGCTCTGCGTGAGGTACAGCGGAACGAACATGATTGCCTGCGCAAAGATGATGGGCATCACACCCGACGCATTGAGCTTCAACGGAATGAAGCTGCGCGCGCCCTCGCCTTGCGGCAGGTGTGAAGCTCCAGTTTGAAGCTTCGCCATTTGAATGGGCACCTTGCGGATGGCTTGAACCATGGCCACGCTGGCGCCGATGACCACCAACAGCACCGCAATCTCTACGAGGTAGAAAAAGAGGCTCGCTTGGGTAAACTCCTGGACCAGCGCCGCCGGGAAGGTGGCGATGATCCCGACCATGATGAGCAACGAAATGCCGTTGCCGATGCCGCGGTCCGTGATGCGCTCTCCCAGCCACATGATGAGCAACGTCGAGGCCACCAGGATGACCACTGCGCTGAACCACCAAAACGCGCTCGGGTTGAGTACCGCCCCCGGCACGGAAACCACCGTCGATGCGAGGTAACCGGGGGCCTGAACCAGCGTGATGCCGATGGTCAGGAAGCGCGTCCATTGGTTGATGCGCTTGCGGCCGCTCTCCCCTTCCGTCTGCATCTTCTGCACCGAAGGCACCGCGATGCCCAACAGCTGGATGATGATGGACGCAGAGATGTACGGCATGATGCCGAGCGCAAAAACCGAGGCGCGCGTAAACGCACCGCCCGTGAAGAGGCTCAGGATGGTTCCCAGACCGCTTTGGTCTGCCGAGGCCAACTGCGCCGCAAGCACGTCGCTGTTCACACCGGGCAACACGATGAACGAACCGAGCCGGTAGATAAGGATCAACCCGAGGGTGATTCCGATTTTACGGCGCAACTCCTCGTGGTTCCAGATGTTGCGAATTTGTTTGAAGAGGTCCCGCATGGCGACGCAGCTTTAGAGTTCTTGCGTCGAGCCGCCCGCCGCCTCGATGGCCGCCTTCGCGGTAGCCGAGAACTTGTGCGCAGCCACTGCTACACCGGCCTTGATTTCGCCACGGCCGAGGATTTTCACGAGCTCCTTCTTGCCGACAAGCCCGTTCTCCACGAGGAGTTCGAACGTGATGGCAGAAAGGGACTTGCGCTCGATGAGCTCCTGCAGGGTGTCGAGGTTGATGCCCTTGTATTCCACCCGGTTCGGGGGGGTAAATCCGAACTTGGGCACCCGGCGCTGAAGGGGCATTTGGCCGCCTTCAAAACCGATTTTGCTCTTGTAGCCCGAGTGCTGCTTCGCGCCCTTGTGACCACGTGTAGAGGTGCCGCCATGGCCAGAACCTTCACCGCGACCAACTCGCTTGCGCTTCTTCCGGGATCCCTCTGCGGGTTGCAGATTGCTGAGATTCATGGGATGTGCTGGTTGAGAATTAAACGTTTTCCACTTTCAGCATGTGCGCCACTTTGCGCACCATGCCCAAAATTTGGGGGGTCGCTTCGTGCGTCACCGGCTGGTGGAGCTTCTTGATGCCAAGGGCCACAATGGTGGCCTTTTGACGGGCCGGGCGCTTGATGGCGCTCCGGATTTGGGTGATGGTAATCTGGGCCATGGCCGATCAGCCGTTGAATACTTTAGAAACGGAAATGCCGCGCATGCGTGCCACTTCGTCCGCGTTGCGGAGTGCCTTCAACGCATTGAACGTCGCCTTCACCACGTTGTGCGGATTCGAGGAGCCCAGGGATTTGGCCAAAACGTCCTTGATTCCAGCGCTTTCCAGCACGGCACGCATCGCACCGCCTGCGATGACCCCCGTCCCTGCCGAAGCCGGGCGAATGAGGATGTGCGCGCCTGCGTACTTCATCTCCTGCTCGTGCGGAATCGTGCTGCCCACGAGCGGAACAGAGATCATGTTCTTCTTCGCGTCGTCGATGCCTTTTTGGATGGCAGTGGCCACTTCGCGGCTCTTGCCCAACCCGTGGCCCACCCGGCCTTTCTCGTCGCCGACCACCATGATTGAGCCGAACGAGAACGTCCGTCCACCTTTCGTGGTCTTCGCGACGCGGTTGATGCCGACCAAACGCTCCTTCAAATCCGGATCCCCGGTGCGCGGTTGCTGCTGCTGTTGGTCGCGGCCCTTCCGTTGTTGACGTTGTTCCATGGGTTCAGAAATTCAAGCCGCCTTCGCGGGCAGCGTCTGCCAATTGTTTCACACGGCCGTGGTACAGGTACCCGTTGCGGTCAAACACCACCGCCTCGATGCCGGCATTCTTTGCGTTCGACGCAATCTGCTTGCCCACCCACGCAGCCTGTTCCAGCTTCGTCATGGACTTCACAGATTCAGCACCCAACGAAGTCGCCGAAGCCAGCGTGCGGCCAGACAAATCGTCGATGACTTGTGCGTAAATCTGCTTGTTGCTCCGGAACACGGAGAGGCGCGGACGCTCCGCGGTGCCCTGCACCTTCCCCCGCACCCGACGCTTGATGCGCTCCCGCGCAAAGGTCTTGTTCGTTCCCATGGCTTATTTCGATGCAGTTTTGCCGGCCTTACGACGGATGACCTCGCCCACGAACCGAATCCCCTTCCCTTTGTAGGGCTCGGGCTTCCGGAAGGAACGGATTTTTGCAGCGACCATGCCGATGAGCTGGCGGTCATGCGACATCAACGTGATGGTCGGGTTCGAGCCCTTTTTCGTCTCAGACTCGAGCTTGATTTCGTTCGGCAACACGAAGACAATCGGGTGGCTGTAGCCGAGTGCGAGGGTCAACTCTTGACCTGCTGCACTGGCCCGGTAACCGACCCCGACGAGCTCCATGTCCACCCGGTACCCTTCGGTTACCCCGGTGACCATGTTCGCAACGAGTGCACGGTACAGACCGTGTTTTGAACGGTGTTCCTTCTCATCGCTCGGACGTGTAAACGTCAGAACGCCATCCTCCTGCACCATCGTGATGGCCGGATCAATCTCCTGGGTGAGTTCGCCCTTCGGGCCCTTCACCTTGACATTGGTACCCTCCACCGTGACCGTCACTCCGGACGGGATTGCGATGGGGGCTTTGCCTATACGCGACATGGCTTTTTAGCTCTGGATCTCAATAAACAGTGCACACCACTTCTCCGCCGATGTGCATGGCGCGCGCTTCTTTGTCCGTCATGAGGCCCTTCGAGGTGGACACGATGGCCACACCCAACCCGTTGAGCACCCGGGGCAGTTCCTCTGCGCCGGCGTACTTCCGCAAACCGGGCGAGCTGATGCGCGTAATCTTCGTGATGGCCGGGCGCTTCGACTTCGAATCGTAGCGCAGGGCAATTTTGATGGTGCCTTGCGGCCCCTCCTCCACGAACTTGTAGTTCAGGATATACCCCTTGTCAAACAGGATGCGGGTCATCTCCCGCTTCATGTTCGAAGCTGGAATCTCCACGACTTTGTGGCCGGCCGCTTGGGCATTCCGAATACGGGTCAAGTAGTCGGCGATGGGATCGGTATACATGCGATTATCTTCTGCAAGTGTGGATTACCAGCTGGCCTTCTTCACGCCCGGAATCTTTCCGAACAGCGCCATTTTCCTGAACAGCACTCGGGAAATGCCGAATTGACGCATGTACCCGCGGGGACGTCCCGTCACCAAGCACCGGTTGTGCAACCGCACCGCCGCGCTGTTTGGGGGGAGCTTTTGCAAGCCTTCCCAATCCCCAGCAGCCTTGAGGGCCGCTCGCTTTGCTGCGTATTTGGCCACCATACGAACGCGCTTGCGCTCCCGGGCCTTCATGGACTCTTTTGCCATCTCAGTTCTTCTTGAAGGGGAAGCCAAATCCTTCCAACAGCGCCTTGGCCTCCTCGTCGGTGCGCGCAGTGGTGACAATCGTGATATCCATGCCGTTGAAGTGCTTCACTTCATCGAGGCTGATTTCTGGGAAGATGATCTGCTCTTTCACGCCAAACGTGAAGTTGCCCCTTCCGTCAAATCCCTTCGCCTTCACCCCCTGGAAGTCCCGGGTACGTGGCAGCGAAACCGCAATCAAGCGGTCGAGGAATTCGTACATCCGCTCGCGGCGCAAGGTCACCCGCGCTCCGATGGGCATGCCCTTCCGGAGTTTGAAGTTTGAAACGTCCTTCGTAGAGAGGGTCGCTACGGCCTTTTGGCCCGCTACCCGCGACATCTCTTCCATTGCTTGCTCGACAATCTTCTTGTCCGCAATGGCTTTTCCCAGGCCTTGGTTCAAGCAAATCTTCTCGATGCGCGGAATCTGCATCGGAGAGGTGTATTCAAACCGCTCCTTCAACTTCGGGGCGATTTCTTCCGCATACTGCGTTTGGAGACGAGGTACGTAGCTCATCACTTCAGGTCCTGATTCGATTTCTTCGAGTAACGCACGAGCTTGCCTTCCGCATTCCGGCGCCGGCCCACACGCGTGGTATTGCCCGCACCGTCCACCACCATCACGTTCGAGATGTGGATGCCCGCTTCCGTGCTCACGAGCCCTCCTTGCGGATTCGTCGCACTCGGCTTTACGTGCTTCTTGACGATGTTCACGCCGCCCACCGTCACCCGGTCGGACTTGCGATCCACCGCGAGCACCGTGCCTTCTTTGCCTTTGTTCCCTCCGGCAATGACCTTCACCGTGTCGCCTTTTTTGACTTTCAGTCGCTTAAACATGACCTCGAAATCAGAGCACCTCCGGTGCAAGTGAGACAATCTTCATGTACTCCTTCTCCCGGAGCTCACGGGCTACCGGACCGAAGATCCGGGTTCCTCGCATCTCGCCGGCTGCGTTCAGCAGCACGACGGCGTTGTCGTCAAAACGGATGTACGAGCCATCCGCGCGACGCACTTCTTTGCGTGTCCGAACGACCACCGCCTTTGAGACGGAGCCCTTCTTCACGTTTCCACCGGGGGCTGCATCCTTGATGGCCACCACAATGGTGTCACCGATGCTCGCATACCGCCGACGCGTACCGCCCAACACCCGGATGCAAAGGGCTTCCTTCGCTCCGCTGTTGTCGGCGACCCGCATGCGGGATTCTTGTTGTATCATGACGAATTCCTTCTATTCCTGTTGAATTACTTCGCGCGCTCGATAACTTCCACGAGCCTCCAGCACTTGCGCTTGCTCAACGGCCGCGTCTCCATGATGCGGACCGTATCTCCGACGTTGCAGGTCTCCTGCTCGTCGTGCGCCATGAACTTGCTCGTTTTGTTCACGAACTTCCCGTATTTCGGGTGCTTCTCCTTGCGCTCGACGGCCACAACAATGGACTTGTTCATCGCGGTGGACGTCACCACGCCGATCCGCTCTTTGCGCAGATTGCGCTCAGCGGCAAGGGGGGTCTGTTCTGATGTCATCCGTTCTTGCGTCCGTTGAGTTCTGTGAGAAGACGGGCAATGTCCCGCCGCTTGTTCTTGATGATTGTGGTGCTTTCGAGGCCTGCCACGGTGTGGTTGAACCGCAGGCGATCGTACGCTCCGCGCTCCTGGGCAATCCGCTCCGCCAAATCGGCGTCGGACAGTTGCCGGATTTCAGTCATTTTCATCACTCAGCGTAATCTGGGCGTACGACGAATTTGCACTTCACCGGCAACTTCTGTGCTCCGAGGCGCAATGCCTCCTCCGCAGTAGCCAACGGCACCCCGTCCACTTCAAACATCATCCGACCCGGGCGGACCGGTGCAACCCAATGGCTGGGTGCCCCCTTGCCCTTACCCATCCGGACTTCCGCAGGCTTCGCCGTAATCGGCTTGTCCGGGAAGATGCGAATCCACACCTTTCCTTCCCGCTTCATGAAGCGGTTGATGGCGATACGGGAAGCTTCAATTTGGCGCGCCGTGATGAAGCCCACTTCCAGCGATTTGATTCCGAAGGAGCCATACGCAATGCTGGCTCCGCGCTGCGCGTTCCCCCTGACCCGGCCTTTCTGCTGCTTCCGGAATTTTGTACGTTTCGGCTGTAACATGATTTCTCAGCTCTTTCAGTTGCGCGGGGTACGACGACGTTGACCTGCACCCGCTCCTCCACCGCCACTTGGACGACGATCGGCTCCCGGACCACCGCCGGGGCGACGCTCCGTTGCAGCGGGCTTCTTCGGTGCCGGAATCGGGCTCAAATCCCGCTTTCCGTAGACCTCACCGCGGCAAATCCAGCACTTGATTCCGATTCGGCCGTAGGTCGTGTGTGCTTCGACAATGCTGTAGTCGATGTCCGCACGGAAGGTGTGCAACGGAATGCGACCTTCTTTGTACGACTCCGAACGCGCAATCTCCGCACCGTTTACCCGTCCTGCGATGCCCACCTTGATGCCCTCGGCACCCATGCGCATCGTTCCGGCGATGGCCATCTTGATGGCACGGCGGTGGGAAATCCGCGCTTCGATTTGGCGCGCAATGCTCTCCGCAACCAACCGTGCGTCCAACTCCGGACGCTTGATTTCGAAGATGTTGATTTGGATTTCCTTGCCCGTGAGTTTCTTCAACTCTTCACGCAGCTTGTCCACTTCTTGGCCGCCTTTGCCGATGATGACGCCCGGACGTGCCGTGCGAATCGTCAAGGTCACCAGCTTCAGCGTCCGCTCAATTACGATGCTGGACACGCTGGCTTTGCGCAGGCGCGCCATGAGGTACTCGCGGATTTTCTCGTCCTCAACGAGTTTCTCGCTGTAGTCCTTTCCTCCGTACCAGTTGCTGTCCCAACCGCGGATGAATCCGAGGCGGTTTCCGATGGGGTTCGTCTTCTGTCCCATAATTACTTGACGGAGTCTACGATGATGGTCACGTGGTTGCTGCGCTTGCGGATGCGGTG
>Ga0172376_10005859_pt1 | contig 13553 bp, 11 predicted proteins | sample Lak35m_FD_121114 | JGI IMG/M metagenome (GOLD analysis project Ga0172376, IMG submission 121114) | Freshwater microbial communities from Kabuno Bay, South-Kivu, Congo - kab_092012_35m | ecosystem: Environmental > Aquatic > Freshwater > Lake | place: Democratic Republic of the Congo: South-Kivu...
CAGCAGCAGCGAGAGATCCGGCTTGCCGGAGGGCTTCAGACCGGCGGTGACCGCCGCGGCCAGAAAGCCGGCGGGGGCGGTGACGCCGCCGGGGATCGGGGTCCAGGAATCGGGCAAGAGGCTGGCAACCACTGCCGACATCCTCCACCCGCTGAGCCGCGCAGACTGGGACCGACGTTCTGTACGGGCTGTACAGAACCCGTTTGCCACGCATCCACCCTGCATCCCTGCTGAACGTCACCGCCGCCACTGCCACTGCCACCGCCGCCGCCTGACGGTGGGGGCTCGCAACGCCACCACATAGCCCGCGGCTGTGGCGGCAGGCACGCCAGCCCATCTCCGCACCGCCAGCAACCAGCCCGCTGCTCCCCTCGCCCGTCCGCCAGGGACCGGTTGGTGGTGCAGTCGCCCTGCACTCGTGAAGCACGTCACGCCGTGAGGGGGGAAGTCATCAAGAGACCCCCATGGCGCCACGATCTGGGCCTGCGATCAGACTGGCCCGGCCGGTGCCACGACTCTGCGATGCCGCCATCCAGCTCCAGGCCTGAGCCACCGGCTCACGCCGCGGCGGCGCAGGCGAACAAGGCTGGGCCGGAGGAGATGGCGGCTGCGGCTGGAGCTTCGGTTGCGCCTACGGCTCGAGCTGCGGATGCCGGCGGCACGAGCGCCCTGGCACCCCTGGATGCCGCCGCCGCAGCCAGCGTGCACCGCCTCGCCGGCCTGCTCTTCCCCTGGGACATCACCCGCGCCCTGGAGCTGGCGCTGCTCAAGACCTTCTGCCTGCCCTCAATCTCCGGCCTGCTGGCGCAGACGGGCGAATTCGAGCAGCGGCCGCGCAAGCGCTACGACGACACCGGCCTGATGGTGGCCGAGATGATGCGCCATGGCCCCGACAGCCCCCAGGGCAGGGCGGTGATCGAGCGCATGAACCGCATTCACGGCCACTTCGCGATCAGCAACGACGACTTCGTCTACGTGCTTTCGGGCTTCGTGGCCGAGCCGATCCGCTGGCTGGAGCGCTACGGCTGGCGGCCCCTGAGCCCCGGCGAACAGGAGGCGCTGTTTCGCTTCTGGCGCCAGGTGGGGGCACGCATGGGCCTGGCCGACCTGCCCGGCAGCCTGGCGGAGCTGCTCGCCCTCAACACCCGGGTGGAGGCGGAGCTGTTCCGGCCGGCGGCCGTGAACCGCCGCGTCGCCGATGCCACCCTGGCGATGCTGCTGGCTGCCTGGCCACCGGCGCTGCGGCCCGCTCTGGAGCCGCTGCTGCGGGGGCTGCTGGAGCCGCAGGTGGCCCGCTCACTCCAATGGCACCCCTCGCCGCCCTGGCTGCGCCGGGGCGTGCGGCTGGCCTTGCGCGGCCGCAGCGCCCTGGCCAACCTCTGGCAGCGGCTCCAGCCCCCGCGACGCACCCGCTTCTTTTCCGAGGCGCCCACACCCAGCTATGGCGCCAGCTTCCGGCTGGAGCAGCTGGGGCCGCCGCCCCTGCTGGAGCGCCTCAACCGCCCCCGCTGGAGCGGTGCCCAGCGGCGCATCGGCCTCAGCGGCGGCATCGCCAGCGGCAAGAGCAGCGTGGGCCGCCTGCTGGCGGCGCGGGGCCTGCCGGTGCTCGATGCCGATGCCTTCGCCCGCGAGGCCCTGGCCCCCGGCAGCCCCGGCGCCCGGGCGGTGCTGGAGCGCTACGGGGCCCGGGTGGCGGCCGATGCCGCCCAGGCCGCCCTCGACCGCGCCGCCCTCGGCCGGATCGTGTTCGCCGATCCGGCTGAGCGGCGGTGGCTGGAGCAGCTGGTGCATCCGCTGGTGCGCCAGCGCTTCAAAGCGGAGCTGCAGCAGCTGGCGGCGGCGCCGGTGGTGGTGCTGATGATCCCGCTGCTGTTCGAGGCCGGCCTCGAGGAGCTCTGCAGCGAGGTGTGGCTGGTGGAGTGCGAGGAGAGCCAGCAGCTGCAGCGCCTGATGGAGCGCGATGGGCTCAGCGCAGCCGAAGCCCGGGCCCGCATCGCCGCCCAGTGGCCGCTGGCGCGCAAGCGGGAGCTGGCGGAGGTGCTGATCGACAACCGCGGCGAGCCTGGGGCGCTGGCCGGGAGCGTGGAGCAGGCGCTCAGGCGCCAGGCAGCTGGCGGATCAGCAGCGCAACCTCCCGCCTGAGGGCCAGGAAACAGGCGGGATCCACGGTCGCCTCGGCGTCAACCACCACATGCAGCCGAGGCTCCTGCATATCCACCACCCAGTACTGGGGGATGCCGGCGGCGGCATAGAGGTGTGCTTTGGCTTCCAGGTCAAACGCCAGGCTGGAATCCGCCACCTCGATCACCAGGGTGGTGTCAGCAGCGGTGGGGTGGGCGTGCCAGTAATCGTCGTCGCGGCGGCACACCAGGGCGAGATCGGGCTCCGGTTCATCGCTGGGCCCGAGATCCAGCGGCGCCTCCACGCGCAACTGCAGCGGCAGCTCCGGATCAGCCGCCAGCCAGGTCTCGATCAGCCTGATCAGGCGGTGCACCACCGCCGTATGGCGGGTGCCTTTGGCAATCACCTCCAGCACCTCACCACCGATGAGCTCAAGCCGCTGCTCCGGCACCACGCCGCAGAGCCGGTGAAACTGCTCCACCGTGAAACGCGCATGGCGTTTGGCAGCAGGGGAGGCCAGCGTCATCGGTCAACGTTAGTCAGTCCCGCAGGAGCTGATCAGCCCTTGAGCTTCTGGTTGAGGATCTGATTGGCGAGCCTGGGATCGGCCTTGCCGCCGGTCTTCTTCATCAGCTGGCCCACGAAGAAGCCCTGCAGCTTGGTCTTGCCGCCGCGGAAGGCCTCCACCTCCTCGGGGTGGGCCGCCAGCAGCTCCTCCACGATGGCCGCGATCGCCGAAGGATCGCTGATCATGCCGAGGCCGCGCTGATCCACGATGGCTTTGGGCGAACCGCCCTGCTCCAGCAGCTCCGGGAGGATCTCCTTGGCGATCTTGCCGCTGATCAGGCCGCCCTCGATCAGCTGCACCATTTCGGCCAGCTGCTCGGGGCGGAAAGGCAGCTCGCTGTAGCGGAGGCGGTGGGCATTCACGTGGGCGGCGATGTCGCCGCAGATCCAGTTGGCCGCCGCCTTGGCATCGGCACCCGCCGCCACCACGGCCTCAAAGTATTCGGCCATCGGCCGCTCATCGGTGAGCACGCGGGCGTCGTAGATCGAAAGACCCAGCTGCTCGGCATAGCGGTGGCGCTTGGCGGCCGGCAGCTCGGGAAGTTCGGAGAGCCAGGCCTCACGCTGGGCCGCACTCACCTCAATCGGGCCTAGATCGGGATCGGGGAAATAGCGGTAATCGCTGGCTCCCTCCTTGGAGCGCATGCTTCTGGTGACCTGCTTGCCCTCATCCCAGAGGCGCGTTTCCTGCAGCACCGCTTCGTCGGTTTCATAGGCCTTGATCTGGCGCTGGATCTCGTATTCGCAGGCCTTCTGAATCGCGGAGAAGGAGTTCATGTTCTTGATCTCCACCTTCGTGCCGAAGGGCGCCTCGGGTCCGCGGCGCACGGAGATGTTCACATCGCAGCGCAGCGAGCCCTCCTGCATGTTGCCGTCGCTGACACCCAGATAGCGCATGATGCGGCGGATCTCCGAGGCGTATTCGGCCGCCTCGCGGCCGGTGCGCAGATCGGGCTTGCTCACGATCTCGGCGAGGGCCACACCGGCGCGGTTGTAATCCACCAGCGAATGGCTGGAGCCGGCCAGGCGATCGCTGCCGGCGTGCACCAACTTGCCGGCATCCTCCTCCATGTGCAGCCGCTCGATACCGATTCTCTTGAGGTAGGTGTCTTTACCCTTCTCGGCCACCTCCACCTCGATCCAGCCGTCTTCGGCGATCGGTTCGTCGTACTGGGAGATCTGGTAATTCTTGGGAAGATCGGGATAGAAATACTGCTTGCGATCGAATTTGCTGTGTTCCGCCACCTTCAGATTGAGCGCCAGCGAGGCCTTCACCGCATACTCGAGCACCTTCTGATTGAGCACCGGCAGCGTGCCCGGCAGCCCGAACACCACGGGATCGACATGGGTGTTGGGCTCATCGCCGAAGGCGGTGGAAGCACAGGTGAAAATCTTGCTGGCGGTGCCCAGCTGCACGTGCGTCTCCAGGCCGATCACCGCTTCCCAGGCCGGCTGGTCTGCGGTCTGGCTGCCAGCCGCTGCCGCCTTGCCCTTGCCGATCGGCCCCTCGCTCCGGATCTGTTGCCCTGCCATGCCCAGCTCTGCGCTGGGGCGATCCTATGGAGCCACCGCCCTGGACGGCGTGGCCAGCCGGAGCGGTGGCTCCGGGGGGTTGCGGATCGGACAGGCAAGACGTGGGTGAGAACGCCGGCAGGCAGGCGCAGGCCAACGCGCAGGGCCATCGGGAGGGGGCCAGCTCCGCATCAGCGATCCTGCGGGCCGACGAGCCACCGGGATCACGGCTGGGGGCATGGCGACGGCGGAAGCTCGGCGCCAGGGGATGTCTCAAGCGGCATGAGCGAGGCGAGAGGCAGAGATGGACGAGGGGAAGAAAGTCTGCACAACCACAAAGACGACGCCGCCAACTCCTAGCTTGCGGAAAGAAATACTCAGGCCCATGCCTGCCCAGCCATGAGCGTGATCGCTGCAACAGACATGACGATCTCAGCAGAGGATGAGATGGCCATGGTTGAACATCTGGCCACCACCGAGATCGAGTTCCGCGAGGAAATCATTTATTTCATCATCGTCGATCGCTTCCACGACGGCAGCAGCGACGAGGAGGAGCAGCAGGGCATCTGGGATCGCGGCGAGCGGCAGGGTCTGTACGACAAGACATGGACCCAGTGGGGCAAGTACTGGGGAGGCAATCTCAGGGGAATCATCGAGAAGATTCCCTATCTCAAATCACTCGGCATCACCGCTGTATGGCTGTCACCACTCTTTGAGCAGGTCGATGACATGCAATTTGACCGTGCCCCGATGCACGGCTATTGGACGAAAGACTTCAAACGCATCAACCCGCGCTTTCTTCCCACCGCCGAAAGCAACAGTCTTTCCAGTTCGGCCACACTTCGAGAGCTCGTGGCAGCCCTCCACGAGGCGGGCATCAAACTGGTTCTGGACATCGTCTGCAACCACAGCTCACCCGACATCAACGGCTCGAAAGGGGTTGTCTACGACGATGGCGTACCGCTGTGCGATTACCACAACGACAGCAGCCATTTCTATTATCATAATCCTGAAATCACTAACTGGGAGGATGAGTATCAGCTCATTCATCATGAGATGTGCGGGCTGGCCACCTTCAACGAAAAGAACCCTGCCTATCGCAACTACATCAAAACGGCCATCAAAGAGTGGATCGATGTAGGCGTTGACGCCCTGCGTGTCGACACGCTCAAGCACATGCCTTTGTGGTTCTGGCAGGAATTCACAAGCGACATCAAGGCCCATCGGCCCAACATTTTTATCTTCGGTGAATATGGATTTGGCAAGCCCTGGGATGCACGCACAGTAGCCTATGCCAATAAATCGGGGATGTCGATTCTCGACTTTGGCCTCTCCGATGCCATTCGCTTCGCCTTCTCAGGCCAGGAGGCGGGTGGTTTCAACCTGGTGGAAAAGGTGCTGTCGCTGGATCATGCCTATCAGCGCGCCAACGAACTTGTGACCTTTATTGATAATCATGACATGCCTCGCTTCCTCTCAGTCAGTCCGGAAAGGCGAACGCTGGAGCAAGCGATCATCCTGCTTTTCTGCCTGCGTGGCGTGCCCTGCCTGTTCTATGGCACCGAGCAATATCTCGTGAACAACAACGCCGGCGGCCAGGATCCCTACAACCGGCCGATGATGGACAGCTGGGATCAGCAATCACCCGCCTTCCAGCTTCTGCAGACACTGATTCAGCTGCGGCGGGGCAATCAGGCATTCACGTTTGGATCGCATCAGCAATTGTATGTGAGCAACGATACCTATGCCTTCATCCGCTCCTACCGCGACTCGCACATGGTCTGCATCCTCAACAAGGGATCCGCACTCGATGTGCGGCTGGACCTGCAGCGGCTCGGCCAGCAACAGAAGCTCACCTGTGCCCTCACCCAGGAGCGCGTAGCCCTGAACGACGGCCACCTCCAGCTCCGGCTTGCCCAGGGTTCCGCCCATGTTTTCAGCCTTCCCGGCCGACGGGTGAACAACAGGGTGGTGACAACCTTTCAGCTCAATGGCATCGAAACGCGTCCAGGGCAGCGCATCGTGATCGTGGGAGACTGCGACGAGCTTGGCCGCTGGGATTGGGCAAGGGGCTACGGCATGGAATTCGTGAACAGCAACACCTGGATCTGCGAGGTGGGCTTCGACAGCTCAGCGGGTGAACTGATCCACTACAAATTTGCACTGATTGACCAGCACAATGGTGCCTTCACCTATGAGGACTGCCTCGCCAGACGCCTGCTCCTGCCCCAGCAGGGACGCGAGAAGGTGGATGCGATCTGGGCCGACCTGAGCTGATGATGGTCGTGGCGGTGCTGGGTGGTGGCCTGATCGGCCTGGCGATCGCCCATGGCCTGGCTCGCCGCGGCCTGCCGGTGACGGTGCTCAGCCGCCGCCGCAGCGAGGCAGCGGGTTTCGTGGCCGCCGGCATGCTGGCGCCCCATGCCGAAGGGCTGAGCGGGCCGCTCCTGGCGCTGGGCCAGGCCAGCCTTGCCCGTATTCCCGCCTGGGTGGCAGAGATTGAGGCCGACAGCGGCCTGAGCTGCGGCCTGCGCCCCTGCGGCATCGTGGTGCCCTTCGGCAGCGCCGCCGAGCGGGACGCCTACCCCACCGCCAGCGGGGGGACGCCGCTGGATCGGGCTGCTCTGGAGCGCGAGGTGGAGGGCATCGGGCCCCGCTGGCAGGCCGGCCTGCTGTTTGAGCAGGACGGCCAGATCGACAACCGCCGCCGGCTGATGCGTGCCCTGGAGCGGGCCTGTGTGAGCCGCGGCGTGCGCTTCGAGGAGGGCTGCCAGGTGCAGGCGCTGGAGACGGATGACGCCAGGGGCTCCACCCCGGTGGGGCCGGACGGGCGCGAGGGGTCCGGGTGCCTGCGAGCCGTGCGCCTGCGCCGCGCCGACGGCGAGGAGCTTTCCCTTCCCTGCAGCCAGGCGGTGCTCTGCTGCGGCGCCTGGAGTGCAGCGCTGCTGCCGGAGCTGCCGGTGTTTCCGGTGAAGGGCCAGATGCTCTCGCTGCAGGGGCCGATCGGGGCCCTGCAGCGGGTGGTGTTCGGCCCGGGCACCTACCTCGTGCCCCGCCACGACGGCCTGCTGGTGGTGGGCGCCACCAGCGAGGCGGAGGCCGGCTTCAGCGAGGGCCTCACCCCCGCAGGCCAGCGTCAGCTGCAGGCGGGGATCAGCGCCCTGCTGCCGGCAGCGGCGGGCTGGCCGCCGATGGAGCGCTGGTGGGGCTTCCGGCCCTGCACCCCCGATCAGGGCCCCCTGCTGGGCGAGGGCCCGGTTCCCGGCCTCTGGCTGGCCACGGGCCACCACCGCAACGGCGTGCTGCTGGCGGCGATCACCACCGCCCTGATCGCCGGCGGCATCGCGGCCGAAGCGGCAGCGGCGGGGGGTGAGGCAGGCATGGGCTCGCCCGAGGCGGAAGCCTCGGAGCGCAGCGCCTGGCTGCAGGCGTTCGGCTGGCAGCGGTTCCACGCCCCCGGCTGAAGCCAGAGCACAGGGCAGCCGGGAAGCGCCTCAGCCGGCTGGCTTCGCGGCCGGCGCCGCGAGGCGACAGGCCAGCTGGGTGAGCAGCCCACGATCGAAGCGGCGCGAGCGATGCAGCAGCTCCTCAAACGTGCGGGCGGGCAGCACCAGCAGCCGGGCCCCCTCCGGCCCCGCCTGCACGGCGGCGCTGCGGGGTCTGCCGGTGATCACGCCCATCACCCCCACGGTCTGGCCCGCCCCCAGCTCCAGAGACTGTCCGGCGGCGGTCTGCACGCGCAGGACGCCGCTCAGCACGAGGGCCAGGTCCTCGCTGGCAGCCCCACGCTCCATCACCGTGGCGTGGGCGGAGTGCGTGCGCAGCGATCCCTCACGGGCCACCCAGAGCACATCGACGGGCAGGAGATCGGCGAACAGGGGCGACGCCGCGATCGCCGTGAATTCCTCCCGATCAGGATCCTCCTGGCCGTTGCGCTGGCTCTCGAGGAAGGGAGAGGAGGCGAGAGCGGTGCGCGGATCCTGGAGCAGGCGGGCAGCGCGCTGGGGTTCGCGCTCCCGGGCGAGCATCAGCACCCAGCCGGCCGTCTCGGGGGCGGGATCGTGCCAGAGAAGATCGAGGGCCTGCCCGAGGTCGCCGGAGGGCGCCACGGTTGCCGGAAGCGCATCCAGGCCTGCAGCGGCAAGGCGGCCATCGAGTTCGAGGCGCAGAGCCTCGCTGCGCTGGGTGAGGGCCTGGCCCAGGGGCTGGAGCATCGGATCGCTCGGCGCCAGCTCCGCCAGCCTGGCGGCGAGGCCGGCCTCCGTGATCCAGGCGGTGCGCAGGCTCTCAAGCCGGCGTCGCTCCTGCTCGCCACGGGCCCCGAATCCGAGCAGGATCGCCTCCCAGGCTTCGTCGTCGAGGCCCAGCTCGCGCTGCACCCGCTCCAGACCCACCTGCAGACCCTTCGGCAGGCGATCGGGCTGCAGCACCGGCACAGCCGCGACCTGCATCAGCTCCTGCACGGCCTCCACGGCGGCCTCCTGGCGCAGTTCGCTGATCTGCCGCTCCCGCTGATCCTTCGCCAGCAGATCGGGCTGTTCACGGGCCAGATCACGCAGCACGGCATGGTGATCGGCCTCCTCAAGACCCAGGCTCTGGCGCAGCTCGAACAGTTCGAGCAGCGCGGTGGCCCGCGACAGTCGCCCGCTGCGCAGCATCGCCACCATCACCTCGCGGTACATGGAGCGGCCCTGCTGGAAGCCGACCGCCGGCATCGCCTTCACCAGCGTGAACACTTCCTGGGGAGACAGGGCGTCGAGGGAGCGGCCATCGAGGGCGGCATCCAGGCCCTGCAGATCGCGCAGCTGACGGCGCAGACCCTCGCCCACACTCTCGCGGCGATAGGTGGCCTGGTCGCGGCTCCAGCTGCGATACAGGGCGATGCTGGTGGCCAGGAGCACGAGCAGCTGCAGCAGTTCGCCGCCCTCTCCGCCGAGCGCGCCCTGGAAGGGATCCACGAACCAGAAGAAGAGGTTGATCGCCACGAACGAGGCGAGCAGGCGGGTGCGCTGCAGCGCCCGGTCCTGGGGCTCGCCCAGGCCCTGCCTGCGGAAGAGGCGCTCCAGCAGACGCTGAAGACCCTGAAACTGCAGGGCGGAGAGGGCCGCCGCCGCCGTGAGCAGCAGCGGGATCAGCAGCAGCCGCGGCAGGGATGGAGCCGGCCAGAGCGGTTGCCAGAAACGCCTAGGCTGGCCCTCATCGAAGGCCCAGGCCCCCGAGCTCAGATAGCCGAGCGGATGGTTCTCGAGGCCGCTGCCCGTACCCACCGCCTGCATCAGCAGGAAGAAGGCCAGGATCAGGCCCGGATAGGAGAACCAGATCCAGCTGAGGCCGCGTTTGCCGCGCAGCGTCTGCCAGAAGGAGCGTTCGGAATCGATGTCGATGCAGGGGGCCTGGCAGGCCACACAGGCGCTCTGCTCTCGCCCCTCGGCGGTGAGGGTGCGGCACATCGACTGGGTGATCTTCGAGCTGGTGCCCACATGGGCGGTGCTGCCGAGGGGGCCCCGCAGACCCGTGAGCACGGTCTGCACCGGACCCATGGGGCAGACGTACTGACACCAGGCCTTGCCGCCCCAGGCCCAGCCCACCAGCAGCGCCGCGGCCAGGGTGAGCAGCAGCAGGATCGCCAGCCCCAGCGGGCTCCCGTTCACCGCCAGCAGGCGCAGACAGAGACCGGCGATCAGCAGGCTCCACTGCAGGGTGAGATGGTGGCGACCAAGCCAGGATTCAGCCTCCACCATCACCAGCTCGGGCCTGCCCTTGCGGCCGGGGCGGCTGCGCTGGCGGCCGAGGGCACGGGCCAGCTGCGACACGAAGGCCAGCGGGCAGATGCGGCGCCAGAGCTCATGGCTGATGGCACCGATCAGCAGCAGACCCACCGGCACCACCGTGCCCCAGAAGAGGCGGTTGCCGGGCTGATGGTGCACATCGCAGGGCTCCGCCAGCCCCTGGGGACAGGGCGGCACCAGCGCAGCAGGAAGGTGCAGGGCAGGAAGCAGCAGAGACAGGATCAGGAGCAGCCAGCCGATGAGCAGCAGCCAGCGGATCAGTCGCAGGTGCCGCTCAGAGAATCGACTGAACAGCTGCATCGTTGCCGGGTGATCGGACTGCCGTTCATAGCAACACGTCTGGCCTGGCTCAGGCCAGACCGTGGGCACAAACACACAACCTGGGCTGCTCCGGGGCGGTCAACAGGCCGCGCTGCAGCAGGCTGCCCCCCACAGGCACTGCCCCCCACAGACTGAAGCCCGTGGACCGGCGGCGGCTCAGTCGCTTCCGGCTCAGCCTTCCGTGCGCCACACCTGATCGGAGGGCGTCCAGTCGCTGAGCTCGGAGGGCTGGAACCACAGGCCGATCTCGAACACGGCCGTTTCAGGCGCATCGGAGCCGTGGATCACGTTGCGGCCGATGTTCACCGCCAGATCGCCGCGAATCGTGCCGGGCTCGGCCTCCAGGGGCTTGGTGGCACCGATCAGCTTGCGGGTGCTGGCGATCACGCCGTCGCCCTCCCACACCATCGCCACCACCGGGCCGGAGGTGATGAAGTCGACCAGACCCGCGAAGAAGGGGCGCTCGCGGTGCACGCCGTAGTGGCTCTCGGCCAGCTCGCGGCTGGGGGTGAGCTGCTTGAGGCCCACCAGCTTGAAGCCCTTGCGCTCGAAGCGGCCGAGGATCTCGCCCACCAGGCCCCGCTGCACCCCATCGGGCTTGATGGCGAGGAAGGTGCGTTCGGTGGCCATGGGGGAGGGATCGGCGGGATGGCAGCCATCGTGCGCGGCGGGGCTGCCGGTTGGCAAGCAAGCCCCCGGGCCACCGAAAACCCAGCAACCCCGAACAATGGAAGGACCTTGTGGGCGAGACCATCCGCCAGGGCAGACGAAGCCAGGGAGACACAGGCAGCACTACAATGTGGTGCATGAACAACCGTTCGCTCACCATTCGCCTCGACGAGGCGCTGGAGCAGGGTCTGGAAGCCGCCTGCGCCGAGACCGGCCGCTCCCGCGGCGAGATCGTGCGCGATGCCCTCAGGCGCCAGCTGCAGCTCATGCGCTTTGAGCGCCTGCGCCACCAGGCCCTGCCCTTCGGGGAGGCAGCCGGCTGGCTCACCGACGACGACGTGTTTGCGTCTGTCTCCTGAGCAAGGCTGTTTCCTGAAACACCATGCGCGTTTTCTTTGACACCAACGTGCTGGTGAGTGCCTTTCTGGCGCGTGGACTCTGCGCGGATCTGCTGCGCCGAGTCCTCACGGAGCACACCCTGGTGACCAGCGACGTGGTGCTGGCTGAGTTGCGGGATGTGCTCAGCCGCAAAGGACGCTTGCCCGCCCAGCAGGTCGAAGCCATCGAAGCGTTCCTGCGCGAGCAGCCCGTGGCGCCCAGGCCTTCCCAGACCCTTGAGCTGGGCCTGGTGGATGGCGACGACGAGTGGGTGCTGGCCAGTGCCGTGCTCGCCCAGGCCAACCTGTTCGTGACGGGTGATCAGGGCGTGCTCGCCTGCAGCAACCCACCCCTGCCGTTGGTCACCCCCCGAGGGTGCTGGGAGCGGTTGCGCGGCGCTGGTTGATCGGTGCTCCATCCGGTCGACCTGGTGCTGCACTCCACCAGGCCCTGCCCCATCGCTGGAGCAGCTGCTGACCATGGAGCGGAACGCCCGTGCTGAGGAGGACCGCCTGCGTGCCGGCCTCTCTGATTGATCCCTGTGTGTGGCTGGCGCTGAGCTTCGAGGCTCACCCCTGCCATCGCCAGACCCGCCAGGCCCTGCTGAAGGCCACGCCGGACCATCCCTGGCTCTGGTGCCGCGCCACCCAGCAGAGCTTTCTGCGCCTGGCCTCCACGCCCACCCTGCTGAACGCCTACGGAGCCGCGACCGCCACGAACCGCGACGCCTTCCACGCCCTGCAGGCCCTGTCGACCCTGCCCCAGGTGGCTGTTGTGGAGGAAGCACCCAACCTGATGGCCTGCTGGATGAGGCTGGCCAGCCTCGATCAGGCCGCCCCGAAACGGTGGATGGACTCCTACCTGGCGGTCCTGGCCATCACAGGAGGCTGGCGGCTTGTGACGCTGGATCGCGACTTTCTGGGCTTCGTGAACGACGGGCTGGAGCTTCAGTTGCTGCAGGTCGAGAGTTGTTGAGGGGGGCTGAGCCGGCGTCAGGCATCACCTGGCGATCGTGAGGGTGACCACTGTCCTAACGGGGCCCTGCTCAAGTGGCCTATCGACCCATTGTGAGCTCAAGCGTTGGTTGGGGCGTCCGCGATTCGCTCGATGATGCTTCTGTTCTGCCGATGGGGCAAGCGATTCCTGTCGCAAGCGTGGTGGTGATGACCTTCAACCGCCCCGATGGCCTGCGCCGCTGCCTGGCCTCGCTTGCGGCCCAGAGCCTTGACGCCCAGAGCTTTGAGGTGGTGGTGGTGGATGTCTCCTCGCCGCCCGTGAATCAGGTGCTGGCGCCGTTCCGCCAGCGGCTTCGGCTGATCCATCAGCCTGCGCCCAATCGCGGCGTGGCGGCGAACCGCAATCTGGGTGCCGAGCGGGCACGCGGTGAGGTGCTGGCCTTCCTCGACGACGACTGCATCGCCAGTTCCACCTGGCTCAAGGATCTGGTGACGGTGGTGCAGCGCGACCCGAATGTGCTGGTCGGTGCGCCCACGGTGCATCCGGCCCCGGCAACCGCCGCGGCCGCCGCAGGACAGGTGATCACCGAGCTGGTGGATGGCTTCTTCAATCCGCCGGGACAGGAACCCTGCTTCCTGCCAGGCCTCAACTTCGCCCTGAATCGCGAACGATTCCTGGCTCTCGCTGGCTGCGATCCTCGCTTCGGCTTTCTGGCGGCGGAGGACCGCGACCTCATCGATCGCTGGCAACGGGCGGGCGGGCGGCTCGAACTGTGCCAGGGCGCCCGGGTGCGCCATGAGCATCGCTCATCCTTGAGGGGATTTGTGCGTCAATACTTCAACTACGGCCGTGGCGCCTGGCTCTTTCACAAGCTGCGACGGGAGCGCGCAGATGGCCGGCTGTGGAGCGACGCCCGCCTGCACATGGCCTGGCCGCTGCGCCTGGCACAGCCGATGCGCCAGGTGCCGCCAAGGATGCGCCTGCAGGTGCTGTTGCTGATCGCCGTGTGGCAGCTGGCCAACCTTGCAGGCTTTCTGTGGCAGGTCATTCAAGAGAGGCGGATGGCTCGCCATTGAGGCGTTCAAGGCGTCGCCATGAGCCAGGTGAGCATCATCATCAGCCAGGCAGTCGGCCACCGTTTGGGAATGCGCTGATTGGCACTCAGCAGACCGCAGAAGCCACCGGCCGCAGAATGGTAGTGCGTCGAGGTGTCGTACCAGCCACGGCGACCCTGCCAGG
>Ga0172376_10005860_pt1 | contig 13553 bp, 10 predicted proteins | sample Lak35m_FD_121114 | JGI IMG/M metagenome (GOLD analysis project Ga0172376, IMG submission 121114) | Freshwater microbial communities from Kabuno Bay, South-Kivu, Congo - kab_092012_35m | ecosystem: Environmental > Aquatic > Freshwater > Lake | place: Democratic Republic of the Congo: South-Kivu...
CGCGCTGGCGCTCTTCTCGGGCGCGGTCGACACGGGAGCGAACGCCTGCTACGTGCTCGCCCTCGCGGGCGCGGGCCTCGCGACCACGGCGACGCTCGCGAACCTCTATCCCGCCGTGACCGTTCTGTGCGGCGTGCTCGTGCTCGGCGAGCGCCCGCGGCGCGTGCAGCAGCTCGGACTGGCGCTGGCCCTGGTCGCGATCGCGCTGATCACGCGCTGAACGGCGGCAGACAAGGGCGCGGGGCCCGACGACCGCCGTCGTCGAGCCCCGCGCGAGGGAAGGAAGGAGTCAGCCCTTCTTCACGTAGGCTGCGTCGAGAGCCTTCGCGATGCGCGCGCGCAGGTCGGTGAGGTGCGCCGCGGTGGCGGCCTCGGGTTTCCTCTCGGCGGCGGACTTCGCGAGCTCGTCCACGCGGCGCAGCTCGGCCGCCGCGAAGGCGGTGATCGTGCGCATGGCCGGGCTGGGCGTGTCCTTGAGCAGCACGAGGTCCGTCAGGCGCGCGACGTGCTCGAACTGCAGGTTGCGCCGGAACGAGGAGCACATCGGCTGCGCGGCACTGAAGCTGCCGCCCTTCTGCGCGCACTCGCGCCATACCTCGTCGGTCACGGCGCTGAAGAGCTCGCCCAGGGTGAAGGCGTCCTTGTCGCCGCCGGTGCGGAACTCGTTGTCGTGCACGCGCCGCAGACGCGTCGGGTTGAGCAGCGAGGTCAGCCCGAAGGACTGCACGCTGGCCACGAGGTCGTGCACCGAGTAGTTCGCGTCCTGCTGCAGCTCGCCCACACCGGCCGGATCCCACCAGTACTCCTTGCCGAGGTGGCGCACGAGCTCGGGCGAGAGTCCGTAGGCTTCGTCGCGGAAGGCGTTCGTGAGCACGAACGCCAGCGCCTTGCGCTGGTCGGCCGCGGGCACGTCCTCGACTGCCGGGCGCGCTTCGGCGCCCTTGACGTCGTAGTTCTCGTAGCTACCGCCGATCCAGGTGGTGGCGATCGAGAGCGAGCGCAGGTGCGTGCCCATCAGCTGCTCGAAGCGCTTGCGCGCCTCGGCCCAGGGCTCGCCGTCCTTCACGAGCTCGCTGGTGAGCTTGCCGCGCAGCTCCTGCACGAGCTTCAGGCGCGCCTCGCAGAAGGCCAGGTTGGCCTGGCCAACGTCCCAGGTCATGTTGCGCGGGTCGGAGCCGAACGACATCGCCATCTGACTGACGTAGGTGTGCTCGGGCTTCGTGGCCTCGGCCAGCAGCGCCGCGCGCTCGTTGGCCGGTCCGTAACCGAAGGCGATCACCCAGAGGTCGTAGGGGCCGAGCGCCTCGTTGATGTACGGCCCCTGGTGCTCGCTCACGCCGAAGGCGAGGTTGGGCGAGACGTAGTCCATGACCGAGGCCGTGATCGGCCCGGCGTAACCCGGCTCGTTCATCTTCGCGAGCGGCACGAGGTTCGACGCGGCCATGTTGTGCTGCAGGCCGAGGCAATGCCCGACTTCGTGGGCCGAGATGTAGCGGATCATCGGCCCGACGAACTCCTCGGGCATGCCGTCGAGCTCGGAGGTGGAATCCGTGCCGAGCAGTCCGGCCTCGGCCGCACCGCCGAAGAGCGAGAAGTCGAGCGCGAGCCCGTGGCCCATGCGGCAGGCGCGCGCGCGCGTCTCGGGCCGCGGCTCGGGCGCGAGCACGCGCGCCGGATCCTCACCGACCAGGGCCGCCAGGCGCGAACGCGGATCCCAGGCCGGGTTCTCGGCCAGGAAGGCCGCGAGCTCGGGCCCGCCCTGCTCGGCCAGCAGGCTCTTCGAGAGCGAGCCCAGCATCGAGCTGACCGCGCGCGTCAGGCCCTGGTTCCAGACCACGTCCGCGTCGAGGATCTCGCCCGTCTCCGGGTTCGAGCGGCTCGGGCCGATCGCGTAGCCCTCGTCGCTCATGTTCCAGCAGAAGAAGTTGTAGCGCACGTCCTCGGGGTCCTTCTCCATGTGCGCCCCGGTGGTCGCGTCCTGGAAGTGCACCTCGAGCGCGCCGACGATCCCGACCTTCTCGAAGGCCTCGTTCCACAGCTCGATGCCCTCGCGCACGTAGCGGCGGTACTTGATCGGCGTCGTGTGCTCGACGTACCACACGATCGGGCGCTTCGGCGGCGACAGCCGCAGCGTCGGATCGGCCTTCTCGACGTGCCAGCGGTTGATGTAGCGCTCGGGCTTCGCCTCGTAATTGCCGGCGCCCATGTCCATGTGCCACTCGTAGAAGTAGCCCGCGCGCGAGTCGGCCGTACGCGTCTCGAAGCCGGGCGTGCCCTCGAGCACGCCGAGCGAGTAGGCCACGCGCACGACCTTGCCGTCCTGCTGCGGAGCCTCGTACTCGACCACCGCGTTCTTCGGGAAGCTCTTGGCCTTGGTCAGGCGCGCGAAGGCGGCCTGCAGCGGCTGGATCGAGGGGCCGTAACCACCCCACGGACCGCCGGCGAAGAAGCGCGGGGCTTCGGCCGTCGCCAGGCGACCGAGATCGATCACCGGGCGCCCGTCCTTCAGGCACACGATCGGCACCGCGAAGAGCATCGTCTCGGTGTAGAGCTCGTCGACCGAGCGCTTGTCGCGCGCATCGGACTCGCGCGCGGTGAAGTCGGGCACGTAGAAGGCGACCTGCTTCTCGTGCCGGCGCCAGGTGCCGTAGTAAGTCGGGCCCATGACGCCCGCCTCGGGATGCCCGCCCGTGACCGTGCAGGCGATCATCTGCTTCTGGTTCTCGAAGCCGCTCGGCAGCACGGCGAGAAGCTTGCCCTTCTTCTTGTCGGCCCACAGCTCGTAGAGCGGCTCCTCGCCGTCGGGCACGTTGACCTTGCTCAGGCCCTCGGCCTGGCTCTCGAAGGTCGGGAACTCGGGCGGCTTCTCGGCCGCGGGTGCCTGCTGCGCGTTCAGGGGCGCGAGCGGCGCGCCGGCAAGCGCGAGGAGCGTGGCGAGGGGCAGGGCGGACGAGAGCGACGGTCGCGTCATGGGGACTCCGGGGTTGGCCGCGCTCGAGCCGCGCGGCGGGAGCGCCATGTTAGTGGCTCGGCCGGGAAGGCGCTGTCGAGTCCGGGTAAGACCTCGCCCGGAAACCCAACCGTTGCCGGAACTTCACGCGCCGTAGCGCGCGCTCACCAGCGGTACAGCCCGGCGCCCCAGGAGAGGCCGCTGCCGAAGGAGCACGACAGGACCAGCATGCCGGGCTTCAGCACGCCCTCGCGCACGGCCTCGGAAAGGCCCAGGGGGATCGTGGCCGCGGTCGTGTTGCCGAAGCGCTCGATGGTCGAGAAGACCCGCTCGCGCGGCACGCCGAGCGCGTCGGCGTAGTCCTGGTTGATGCGCGCGTTCGACTGGTGGATCACGTAGAGATCCACGTCGCGCGCGGCAATGCCGTTGGCGGCGAAGCACGCGCGCGTGACCTCGGGCATGCGCTGCATGCAGATGTCGTAGAGCTCGCGCCCCTTCATCTGCGGGAACGAGCAGGGCTCGAGCGCGAGCTCGGGCGTCACGAAGCGCGCATTCATCGTGCCCGGGTGCTGCCACAAGAGGTGCCCGAGCATCGCGCCGTCGGAATGCAGGTGCGTCGAGTGCACCAGCGAGGCGCCGCCGCGCACGCTCGCGTCCCCGACCTCGGTCGCGGATACCACCACCGCACCCGCGCCGTCGCCGAACAGCACGGTCACGTTGCGCCCGCGCGGCGTGCGGTCGAGCAGCTTCGACTGCAGCTCGGCGCACACGAGCAAGATGTGACGGTGCTGGCCGGCGCGGATGTACAGGTCGGCCAGCTCGAGGCCGTACAGGAAGCCCGAGCACTGCGCGCGCAGGTCGAAGGCCGGAATGCCCGGCAGATCGAGCTTCGACTGCAGGAAGCAGGCCGTCGAGGGCGCCATCGCGTCGGGCGAGAGCGTCGCCACCAGGATCAGGCCGATCGCCTCCTTGGGCACGCCGGAATGCTCGAGCGCGCGCTGCGCGGCCACCAGCGCGAGGTCGGAGGTCGCGAGCGACGGGTCATGGTCGGCCCAGTAGCGCTGGCGGATGCCCGTGCGCCGCTCGATCGCGTCGGCCGAGATCTGCATCTCGGCCTCGAGGTCCTCGTTGCGCACGAGGTGCGGCGGGACGTAGCCCCCGACGCCGGCGATCTTCGAGCGCAGCATGGAAGTTCTTTCGCAGGCGGAATGCCGCCCACGCTGGAGGATATCCGATCGACGCGGCGCGGACGTCAGCCGAGCGGAAGCTCGAAATCCGGCGCGCTCACGGGCTGACGGTGCTTCAGACAGTAGGGCACGTTGACGAGCACGCCGAAGGCCGCGCGCGCGAGCACCCACACGGCACCCGGCGTCTGGCGCACCGACTTGCCGATGCCGATCGTGCCGGTCGCGTCGGTCGCGGCGCCGTGCGCATCGGCCTTCTCCGAGCGCAGCAGCACCTTCGACACCACCAGGAACGGCAGCCGCAGGAGGTCCTCGAGCGGCGCGTACTTGAGCTGCGTCAGGAAGGCATTGCGCGCATGGTAGTAGAGGCTGCGCTTGCCCATCTGGATGCCGAAGGGCGTCTTGTGGAAGATCTCGATCTCGGGATCCTGCAGCACGCGGAAGCCGAGGTTCAGCAGGCGGCAGGTGAGGTCACGCTCGTTGCCGTAGATGAACAGGCGCTCGTCGTAGTAGCCGGCCTGCGCGAGCGCGGCGCGGCGCGCCAGCGAGCCGCAGCCGCGGAAGGTGCTCATGTAGCGCCGGCCCTTGGCCTTGGAGGCCGCGATGTAGGCGGGCGGCATGCCGGGCTCGATCGTCTCGGTCGAGACGACCGCGGTCGTGGCGGGCTCGGACACGAGCCGGCGCGTGGCATCCTCCAGCCAGTGCGGCGGCAGGACCACATCGTCGTCGAGGATCGCGACGAGCTCCTTCGTGGCCGTGGCGAAGCCGACGTTGAAGGTCTCGCAGGCGCCGTAGGCCGAGTGCGGCATGACCACCAGGCGCACCTCGGGGAACTCGGCCGCGATCATGGCCGCCGTGCCGTCCTTCGAGCCGTTGTCGACCACCACGATCTCGGCGAAGGGCAGCGACTGCGCGCGGAGCGAGCGCAGGTTCTCGCGCACGACCTCGCGCTTGTTCCAGGTCGAGATCACGGCCGTCGCCTCGGGCAGGCCGAGGGCCGCGGCGCTCGAGCGCTCGGCGCCCTGCACACGCGCCAGCACGGCGCCGAGCTCGCGTTCGTAGGGCGCGAGCTCGTCGCTCCACAGGGCCGCGAAGCCCTCGATCACCTTCACGGCGGCGTCCTCGACGTTGGCCGTGCGCGCGCCATCGACGCACAGCGTCTTCTGCACGAGGTCCTGGTAGGCGAGCTGGCTCGCGAAGCAGCGGATCGCGGCCTCTTTCGCGCTCCACACCGGCGTCGTGTCGTACATCACGCTGGCCGTGACCTGCGAGTTGACACCGTAGAGGTGCGCGCGCCGGCGCGGGCCGCGCGCGAGGGCCGCGCACAGGGCGCGCGACACGGCGCGGTGATCGGGGTGCAGCTCCTGCGGCGAGGGACCGTAGACGAGCTCGGGCGCGAACTCCTCGAGCTCGCGCGCGAGGCGCGCGTCGAGGTCGACGACCGAGCCGAGGTGCCCGTCGCGCTGGTCGAGAAAGCGGTAGTCGCTGAGGCCGAGCGCGCGTCCGGCGGCGAGCGACTCCTGGCGGCGCGTCTCGACGATGCGCTCGTCACGCTGCCCGGGGTCCCCCGCCGCTCCGTCGCTCACGATCACGACCCGCACCGCGGCCCCGAGGCGCGCATGCCAGGCCAGCATCCCGCCGCAGCCGAAGACCTCGTCATCGGGGTGCGGGGCAACCACGAGCACGCGCCGCGGGAGGGCGCCGGGCTCGGCGAACAGGGGATAGAGGGCCTTCACGCGCGCGGGGGGTCCAGAAACATACCGGACGGGAGGGCCATCCTGTCGTCCGTGGATCCCGGGCCCGCGCGGACTCGCACCGGAGCACCGCAGCCAGCGCGAGATCCCGCGTCCGGAAAGGAATTCGCCAACCTTCGCTCCACTCGAGCACTTACGCTGACAGCGGAGCATCGCTGGCCCTTCGCCAGAGGTCCCGCCCAACCGAGGACCCCTCGTCATGCTTGGCCTCCCTCTCGCTATCTGTCTCGTCCTAGCGCCCGCTCTCACGGCCCAGGAGACCTCGCTGCTCCTGCGCGAGGGTGACCTCGTGGACGGCAGCGCCCTGGGCTACTCCGGTGGTGCCACCATCGACGACGCGGGCCACTGGTGGACGAAGGTGCGTGTGGAGGCGGCCGGCGGTCAGTACCTCGCCCATCTGCTGCGCGAGGGTGCCTCGTGGCTGCACGTCGGTCAGCGCATCGCCGCACCCTCGGCGCGGGTCCTGAATCCGGGCGATCCCGTGGGTGGCGACTCGAATCGCGTGCTGATCGTCGTGCTCGACGACATCCAGCCTCCCCTGACGCTCAGCGGTCCGCGCGCGGCCGTGCTGCGCAACGAGCGCGCCGTCTTCATCCAGGGCGAGCGTCTGAACGTGCTCGGCCTGCCGGCCAGCGCTCTCTGCGGCCGCCTCGAGGCGGTGGCCGCCAGCTCGCACGACGCGCTCGTCGCGCACCTGCTGGTCGCCGGCAACCCGACGCTCGTGCGCGTGCGCTTCGCGCCCGACGGCAGCGAGCTCGTGCGCGAACGCATCCTAGCGGGCGGCGACGACCTCGGCGCCGGCCGCAGCGTGGCCGACTTCGCGCGCGTGGCCGTCGACGAGCGCGGCGCGTGGCTGGTGCGCGTGACGACCACGGGCGGAGCTTCGTGCCTGGTGGGCCCGAGCGGAGTCGTGCTCTCGAGCGGCGATCCGAGCCCGCGCGCGGGCCGCGACATCGCCGACGTGATCCGCCACGTGGACGGCAACGAGTTCGACCAGTACGCGGCCGTGGTGCGCCTCACGGGCGATCCGGCCACCGACCAGCTCTTGCTGGTGGACGGTGCGGCCCTGGCCCAGGAAGGCGCTCTCGTGCCCTCGCTCTCGCCGCTCGTGCCGCCCCTGCCGCTGGCCGACATCGGTCCGGTGCGGCGCGCACGCTCGGGTGCAACCTACTGGCTGGCGAGCACCACCGCGGGCTCGTTCTCCGAAGGCTCGTTCCTGCGTGACGGCGTCCCCTTCCTGCAGACCGGGGTCTCGCGCGTAGACGGCGAGACGGTGTCCTTCTTCTACCCCGCGGCGAACCACTTCGAGGTCAGCCCGAACGGCCGCTTCTGGCTCGGACGCGTGTTCCTCGGCAACGACGAGGCCTACGTGCGGGTCGACTTCGGCACCTCCGAACCGCGTGCGGGCTGCGTTCCGGCGCCCGGATCGCTGCGCCACCTCGACGGCCTCGTGCTGCCGGGTCGCACGCTCGCGCTCGAGCTCGACGCCCCGGCTCCGCTCGGAGCCCTGGCGCGCCTGCACCTCTCGCTCGGCGGTCCGGAGGGTCCGTTCCAGTGCGGCCTGCCGAGCCCGTTCGGCGAGTTCCTGGTGGATCCGTCCGGCAACCTGGGGGCGCTCGTGGCGGGAACCTGGCTCGGATTGCCGCTGCAGATGAACGTGCCGCTGCCGCCTTCGATTGCGCTGGTCGAGCGCGTGCTGTTCGCGCAGGGCTCCTTCGTCACGCCCGGCTCGGTGACGCTCACGAACGGCCTGCGCTTCGAGGTCGGCGCGCCGTGAGGGTTCAGACGAGCGAGCGGTAGAGCGCGTCGAGCTCGCGCACCGCGTCGGAAGCGAGGCGCGCGCGCGCGGGCAGGGCCGCGCGCTCGCGCTCGAGGGCCGCCGGATCGCGCAGCACCTCGGCCAGGGCCGCGCTCCAGGCCGCGGGGTCCTCGGCCGCCAGCACGCGGCCCTCGGCGCCCAGGCGCTCGCGCGGCGCGCCGCGGTCGCTGACCCAGGTCGGCAGGCCCAGCGCCCGCAGCTCGTCGGGCACGAGGCCGTAGGTCTCGTGCGCGCGCGAGGGAAAGGCGCCGAGGTGCAGCGGCAGGTTCGCGCGCACGCGCCCGGCCAGCTCGTCGAGCGCGTAGTTGCCGCCGAAGACGACGCGCGCTCCACCGGCCTCGGCGCGGATGCGCTCGTCGAGGCCGGGCTGCAGCTCGTCGCCCAGGAACACGAGCTCGAGGCGCGCACGCAGCTCCTCGGGCAGGTGCGCGGCGGCGCGCGCGAGGTCGAGCACGCCCTTGAGCTCGGTGCGATGGCCGAGGAAGAGCACCCGCAGCGGCCCGGCGCCGCCCCAGCCGTCGGTGACCACGCGCTCGACCTCGCGCGAGAGGCCGTGCGGCACGTGGTGCAACTTGGCAGGCTCGAGCGGCACGTAGCGCGCCAGGATCTCGCCGGTCGAGCGGCTCGGCACGACCACCGCCGCGAGGGCCGCGAGCTCGGCCGAGATCCACGCGTGGCGACGCGTGAAGCCGACGCGCAGCTCGTCGACACCCCAGCCCGTGTCGGGCTGCACGCAGCGCACGCAGGGCTCGAAGTCGCCCGGCTCGGGGCAGACGATCGTGGGATCGACCGGCAGCCGGAAGAAGCGCGGGCAGCTCGGGAACAGGTCGTGCAGGGTCGCCACCATCGGCCCGTGGGCCTCGCGCGCCAGGGCGGAATGCAGCGTCGACCACTGGTGGATGTGCACCAGGTCCGCGTCGCGCGTCAGCGTGCGCACCAGGCCCGCGAGGCGCGGGCGCGCGAGGTCGAAGTCGTAGTTCTCTTCGGCGCGCCGGCGCAGGAAGGCGACCGGAAGACCGTCCACCGTGGCCTCCTCGACCTCGCGCCCCTCGAAGGGCCATTCGCTTCCGGAGATCACGCTCACGCGGTGCCCGAGGCGCGCGAGCTCGCGCGCCTGGGCGCGCACGACGGCCTCGGTGCCGCCCTCGAACTGCGGCGCGAAGCGCGGAGTGATGTGGACGAGCTTCACGCGCGTCCGCGGAACACGAAGTAGACCGCGCCCATCAGGCACAGCCCGGCCCACAGGAAGTCGAGACGCATCCTCTCCTTCATGTACAGCACCGAGAAGGGCACGAACACCGAGAGCGTGATCACCTCCTGCAGGATCTTGAGCTGCGCCAGGTCCATGACCTTGTGGCCGATGCGGTTGGCCGGCACCTGCAGCAGATACTCGAACAGGGCGATGCCCCACGACACGAGCGCGGCCACGATCCAGGGCTTGCCCGAGAAGTTCTTCAGGTGCCCGTACCAGGCGAAGGTCATGAAGACGTTCGACAGCACGAGCAGCGCGGCGGTCAGGCCGATCTCTTTCATGCACCGAGCTTCCGACTCCCGCGACCCGGTTGCAAGCTCACGCGCCGGACATGCCGGCCACCACCGCCAGGACGCCGTCGATCACGAACTGCACCGCCAGGGCCGCGAGCAAGAGCCCCGACACGCGCGTGACCACGTTCACACCCGTGACGCCGAGCAGGCGCTGCACGGTGTTCGCTCCGAGGAAGCACGCGAGCGTCAGCGCGAGCACCAGCACGAGCTGCAGCAGCACGAGCGCCATCGCCCCCACGTCCCCGTCCGTGGCGGACATCAGCAGCACGACGGAGGTCATCGCTCCCGGCCCGGCCACGAGCGGGATCGCCAGCGGGAAGACCGACACGTCGGCGCGCTGGCCGCTCTCGCGTTCCTCGCTGTCGGTGGTCGTGCGCAGCCCGGAGTGCTTGACCATCACCATCTCGATCGAGAGCAAGAGCAGCAGCACGCCGCCCGCCACGCGGAAGGCCGCGAGGCCGATGCCGAGCGCGCCCAGCAGGAGCTCCCCCACCAGCGCGAAGCCCACCAGCACCACCGCCGCGATGGCCACGCCGCGCAGGGCGATGCGTCGGCGCTCGGCCGGCGTGTGGTGGGCCGTCAGCCCGACGAACATCGGCGCCGTCCCGATCGGATCGATCGTGACGATCAGCGTGACGAAGGTGGCGAGCAGCGGGTCGATGGGCCGAGCCTACGCGAGCGACGCACGGATTGCGCGCTCCGCGCGGCTCAACGTGCGCGAAAGATGCGCACGGTGTCGTCCATCGGCAGGGCGAGCACCGCGTTTCCGTCCGGCGCGAAGGCGGTGGCCCACACACCCGCGGCCTGGGGCTGACGCAGCAGCACCTCGCCCGTGCCGGGCTCCCACAGCTCGAAGTTGCCGTTCGTGAGCCCGGCCGCGAGGCGCGTTCCGTCGGGCGAGAAGGCGAGGAAGTACACGCCGCTGGCCGCAGCACCGGGCGCCCCCAGCGCTGCCCCGTCACGCGTGCTCCAGCGCCGCACGTCCTTGCCGCTCGCGGTGACGAGCTCGGCCCGCCCGGGATGGAAGGCCAGCGCCACCTGCCCGGCCGGATGTCCCTGCAGGCGCGCGACGAGGCGCTGCGCGGGCACGTCCCACAGGCGCACGGTGCCGTCCCCGTGGCCCGTCGCGAGGCGCGTCCCGTCGGGCGAGAGGGCCAGGTGATCGATCGGCTTGCCACCGTCGTCGAGGGTCGCGAGCCGCTCGCCGGCGGGCACGCTCCACAGGCCCACGGCCGAGCCCTCGGCCGGCGCCGCGACGCACGACGAGTCCGGCGCGAAGGCAGCGGCGAGGATCTGTCGCTCGTGCTGCACGAGCTCCTTCACCAGCCGGTGGTCGGTCGCATCCCACAGCACCACGCGCCCGTCGTTGCCGGTCGAGACGAGCCAGCGCCCGTCGCCACTCCAGTCGACGCCCACGGCCGACTGGCGGTGGGCCGGGAAGGACGCGAGCAGCTTCCCGCTCGCGAACTCGTGGATACGCAGCTCGCCCTCCCAGCAGGCCAGCGCGACGCGCGCGCCATCGGGCGAGAAGGCGAGACCGTAGGCCGTGCGGTCACGCCACACGTCGCGCGCCGGCTCCAGCGCGGCGAGGTCCCACACGCGCAGCTCGCCGCCGGCGTCGCCCGTGTAGAGCGTGCGTCCGTCCGGGCTCGCCACGATGGTCTGGGCCGAGAGCGCGTGCCCCGCAAAGGCCCCGAGAAAGCGCCCGCCCTCGCGCGCCCACAGGCGCAGCGTGCCGTCCGCACCGACCGTGGCGAGCCGCTCCCCGTCGGGCAGCCAGATCACGTCGTGCAGCTCCTTCACGCTCTCGAGCGTGGTCGTGTCGAGCGTGGCGACGGGCGCGTGACTCGTCAGGTCGTAGACGCGCGCGCGTCCATCGGCGTAGCTCACGGCGAGTTCCTTCCCGTCGGGCGAGAACGCGAGATCGCGCGTGGCCTGGTAGTCCTCGTTCTTCGGCGGGAGGAGGCGCACGGGCGTGCCCCACTCACCGAGCCGCCAGAGGGCCACGTCGGCATCCCAGGTGCCGACCGCGAGCTGCGTGCCGTCGGGCGAGAAGTCGAGGCTGGCGATCGGCTTCACGCCGTGCTCGAGGGCCTCGATGCGCGTGCCGCTCGCGGTATCCCACACGCTCACGACGCCCCACACGCCGCGCTCGGCGCTGCGCTTCCACGAGCACACCGCCAGCAGCCCGTCGGGTCCGAAGGCGAGCGCGCTGACTCCGTGGCCATTGTCGCGGTAGCAGGCGAGCTCGCGCCCGCTCGCGACCTCCCACAGCCGCACCGTGCCGTCCGAGGAGGCCGTCGCGAGCGTGCGCCCGTCCGGCGCGAAGTCCGGCGACCAGACCGCGGCGGTGTGCCCTTTCAAGACGTGCACGACCGTCCCGCTGGCGGCCTCGATCAGGCTGGCCGTGCCGTCGCCGCAGGCGGCGGCGAGCCACCGGCCGTCGGGGCTGACGGCGAGGTCGGTCAGCGTTCCACTGTGCACCCCGTGGTGGCGCGCACTGCGCTCGGCGCGCGCGGCGAGCAGGCGCCACTCGAAGCCACGGTGCTCGGCCGGCGCGGCCGCGAGCCAGCGTCGAGCCTGATCGACCTCGGACAGGCGCAACGACGCCTCGCTGGCCTTCAGCGCGGCTCCGTAGAGCGTCCAGGAGAGCGCCGCCCCATCCTGCGCAAGTGGGGCGAGGAGCAGCAGACAGACGAGCGGGTTCACGCGCCCTCCAGGTGGCGCTTGAGCGCGTCGAGGGCAGCGCTCCAGCCGCTGCGCAGCTCGTCGGCGTGGGCGCGCTGCTGGATGCGCGTGTGATTCAGGGTGATGCCGGTCTTGCCCTGGCCCTTGTCGGCGAGGAGCACCTCGACCTGACTCTCCGGCGCGCGCGTCGCATGCTGCCACGTGAAGCGCAGATCCTTGCCGGGCCGCAGACGCGTGAAGGTCCAGCGGTCGCCCTCGGCGTTCGCGAGCGTGCCACCGTCCTGGAAAGAGACCGTCGTGCCGGGCCCGAACCAGCGCTCGAGATCGGCCGCCGTGCCGAAGGCCGCAAACACGCGCTCGAGCGGCGCCGCGACCGTCTTCGTCGAGCAGATCGAATAGCCCTTCGGGCGCCCGTCCTTCTCGTGCACGCCGCGCTCGCGCTCGTACTCGACGACCAGCGTCGTCGCCCACCACTCGTCGAGCTTCACCTGCGTGTAGAGGTGCTGCACGAGCTCACGCCGCCCCGCTTTCGGTCCACCGAGCCCGTCGAGCACGGTAGACCACTCGGCCAGTGTCTTGCCGGTGGCCGTGCGTACGCTGGAGTCTTCGATCGACGGTCGGTCGCTCGCTGCAGGCTTCATTTCTTCCTCTTTCCGGGCGGTCGTCGGGACGGACGGTCGAGCGCATGCGGCACGGCCGGCAGGCGCGGGGTCCAGCGCCCGCCCTCGGCGAGCAGGCGTTCGATGTAGTCGCGCAGCGTCACCACCGCCGCGTCGTAGGCCTCGAAGTCGCGGTAGGTGCGCGCCAGCATCACGGCCCCCTCCATGGTGGTCAGCACGAAGACCGCGAGCGCGCGCGTGTCCGTGCCCGCGGGCAGACGCTCGCGCGCCGCGTCGAAGCAGGCCTGCACCGCGTCGAGCCAGTTCTCGAAGTTCGCGGCGAGCAGCTTGCGCAGGTTCGGATGCGTGTTGCCGACCTCGATCACCAGGTTGCCGATCGGACAGCCGTGGTCGAACTCGGTCACGATCAGCATCTGCCGGTAGCCGTCGAGCAGCCCGAAGACGCGCTCGAGGGGGTCCGCGACGCGCGCCCAGATCGGATCGAGCACCTCCGGCCGGAGCAGCTCGAGGCGCCGCTCCAGGGTGGCCGCGAGCAGATCTTCCTTGGTCGGGAAGAAGTGGTAGAGGCTGCCCGGGTTCGCCTCGGCCCGCCGCGCGATCTGGGCCAGACCGGTGCGCTCGTAACCCTGGAACACGAACAGTTCCATGGCGGCGTCGAGCAGGCGCGTGCGGGTGTCGGCGGCGGGGACCACTTGGTTGGTTGACCAACTTAGCAGCAGACGGAGACCACGGCAAGGCCCTCTGCCGTCCGGAACCGGCCCCGTTCCCCGGTCCCGCGGCCCCCGATAACGACAGCGCCGGTCGAGACCTGTGGGTCCCGACCGGCGCCGTGGTCCAGAGCGCGGAGCGCGCTACTGCGGGTCGCCGAAACCGTTCACCTCGGCCATGTTCGTGTAGCGCACGAGGCCCGACACATCGTTCGAGACCTCGGCCTGCAGCTTGAACTCGGGACCGATCGCGCCGATCTCGATCGGGAGCGGGAAGGGCTGGACC
>Ga0172376_10005861_pt1 | contig 13553 bp, 15 predicted proteins | sample Lak35m_FD_121114 | JGI IMG/M metagenome (GOLD analysis project Ga0172376, IMG submission 121114) | Freshwater microbial communities from Kabuno Bay, South-Kivu, Congo - kab_092012_35m | ecosystem: Environmental > Aquatic > Freshwater > Lake | place: Democratic Republic of the Congo: South-Kivu...
CCACTCAGTCAAACATATCAGCTAGAAAACCATACGTCAGTTTAAATTGTTCAACCTTTGCTGGGTTCGTAACCATAAGCATGCCTTTGAAGTTCTTAAGGATATCCTGAAGATTGTCTACCATCATCGTGTGCTTGATAATCTCCGCCAAATCATTATGGCTTTCCAGCCGCTGAATTTCTTGTTGATGGTGGTTGATTAAGCTTGAAAGGGAGCAGGGGCCTTCCAAAATGTCCATCACTTTGTCGCAAAATTGAACGTTTTCATTCCCAAAGGCGATGGTAATGTCTCCATAGCCCATGGGATAGACCCGTAAAGCAAGCTCGTCTGAAGAGGCAGGATTCATGGGATCATACACACTGAAATTATTACGCAGATGTTCGTGGAAAGGTATTTGAGGAATCATGAAAGTAAAGCTATCTTTCTCTAGGGCTAGCGGCAGATAACGGACAGCTTCTTCTAATAGAAAGGAGAATTTTTCGTAATACTCCCTATCTTTTGCTTCCTCATTGTATATAATCTTGAATTCATTTTTTGCATTTTCGAGTGATGTATTTAAGCTTATAGATTTCAAATTCTCGAATGCTTCCAACCATTTTTGCTCTAGTTTATGCTTAAAAATGACGATAACATCTGCAGCGCTTTGTTGCTGATTGAGTTTGTATAGAACCAATTCTTTTGGAAATAAGCATGCTCTCAATATCTTTTGGTTCTCGCTCATCAAGTCACTTAAACACAGACGACTTAGAAAATAATCAGGGAGAATGTCGAGAATCTTTATACACCAATAAACCGCTTTATTAGAGTTCAGTTCAGGGTGATAATGCCTTCTGTTGACATGCCAAATATAAAATTCCATCAGAGATTTGTACGCATGGTAACGGGTCGTGGTGTCTTTGCTTTGAGATCCTTGGAGGAAGTACTCTTGAGCTTTTTTAAAGCAGTTAGCTCCTATTGTTTTGGCTTCTGGTTCGTGACCTTGCAGTCCTTGAACTTTTAGCTCACCGTAGTAGATCAACCCGTCGTATAAATCTCCAAGGCTGTTGCAGGACGCAGAGAACCCCTTCTTCAAAGCTTTTATATAGAATTCTTCCGCTTTATAGAGCACATCCATACCGGCATCCCTATTCGTGTAGTATTGCCTTTCATGAAATTTCCCAAGCCAATGTAAAGCAGCAGGGTCATCCCTTTGAGATTCAAGCCATTCATAAACCTTTTGCCATTCGACGTCTTGAATTCTCTTGTCCCCCCACATGGAGTTCATGCGGTCTCTCGTGAAAAAATAAATGAGCTTGGCCTTTGGGTTTCCATCTTCTTTAGCATACTCTTCTTCTAACCATTTAAAAGATTGGCTTACAAACGGTTGATTACATTCAATTAAATCCTCAAATTTTTCTGTATTCTCATAAAAGATATCCAGGTGCTCAGAAATACAACGTGGTTTTGTCTGTAAATCAATTCTCCGGAGTGTTTTTTCCTCCATGGCAATCGCGGGAGTGCTTTGTAAAAAAATGCTCAATGCAAGGAAAGAAAGAAAAAATATTCTTTTAGAATAAGAGAAAAACATCGTAAATACCTCTCGATTTAGTAGAAATTAAACCATTCTATAAAGTATTTTTCACGTGAGTTCAATAAAAAATACTAAAAAAAACAATTATGGGCAATTTAAGAATTTGACAAATCTTTAGGGCAATCATTAGAACTCTTTCCATAAATTAGCGAAAGGTGTTTTACAAAATGAAAGCTTATTTAAAATCTCTGTTTCCCCATAGACAGAGGACGTCCACAAAAAGCAGCAGCGTAGGCCCTCTTGTCGCCTGCGGAACGGTGGGGAACCCGGTTTGGACACCCCGCCGATATGATGCCTTAACCGCGGAAGGCTATCAGAAGAACGTCATTGTTTATCGATGTGTGAATTTAATCGCCCGCGGATTGGGAAGCATTCCTTGGCTTCTCTACCAGAAGGAACGGGAGCTTGAGCAACATCCCTTACTCAACCTCCTCAACTCTCCCAGTCCCCGCCAGGCTGGCTCTGCCTTTATGGAAGCTGCGGTTGGGTACCTTCTTCTATCGGGCAATACTTATATTGAAGCGGTTATGGACCATCAGGGCAGCCCCACGGAGCTTCATCCTTTACGCCCAGATCGTATCAAAATCATTCCCGGTCCCACGGGTATACCGACAGCTTACGACTATAGTGTCGGGGGGCAACGCAAGATTATTCCTTGCAACCCTGTGACGGGCCATTCCTCCCTTCTCCACCTTAAAAATTTTCATCCCCTCAATGATTGGTACGGCATGAGCCCTATTGAGGCGGCAGCGCACAGCATTGACCAGCATAATGCCGTAGCGGGACACAATCTGGCTTTGCTGCAAAATGGAGGCCGACCCAGCGGCGGGTTGATTGTGCGCCCTTCTCCTCATTCAAGAGGAATGAGTGACGAACAACGAAATTCATTGCGCCAAGATTTAAGGGAAGTTTATGCAGGCCATAAAAATGCTGGGCAAATCCTTGTCCTGGAAGGAGATTGTGAATGGCGGGAGATGGGACTCTCTCCCAAAGACCTTGACTTCATTGAAGGTAAGAATCTGTCAGCGCGTGAAATTGCCCAGAGCTATGGGGTACCACCAATGCTTGTGGGTGTTCCGGGGGATGCCACTTTTGCTAACTACAAAGAAGCGCGGTTCCATTTGTGGGAAGACACCATCATTCCCCTGCTCGAGTTCTTTATCGCTGAATTTAATCTCTGGCTAGCGCCTGCTTTTGATGAAAATTTATGTCTCGGCTATAACGCAGATGCCATTCCGGCTTTGGCTCCGCGACGGGAAGCTGTTTGGTCAAAAATTGCGGCAGCCCATTTTCTAACCATTAACGAAAAGCGCCAGGCTGTGGGGTATGGCCCTATTGCTGGTGGCGATACCTTATTCTCTCCTTCAAACCAGAGGAAAACCAATGAAAAAAATAGTTGATTGCTCTTTATCCGTCAAAAATTGGGATGTGGATGGTACTTTTAGTGGCTATGCCTCTGTCTTTGGGATTACAGACGCCCAAGGGGAGGAAGTTGCCTCCGGCGCCTTTGACGCGTCCCTTAAGTCTTGGGTCACCATGGGAAAAATGCCCAAGCTGCTCTGGCAACATGATTACCGCCACCCCATCGGCCTTTGGCGGGAAATTCGTGAAGACAACCATGGTTTATTCGTCAAAGGCCAACTGCTTTTGGAGCTTGCGCAAGGCCGCGAAGCTTACAGCCTGTTAAAAAATGGCATCGTTGATGGCTTGTCCATTGGTTTTATAACCGTACGGGCAAGGCGCGGGGAGGGGCGTCACAGCACTGCTCAGGTGCGTATTCTCGAAGAAGTGAATCTGCAAGAGGTTTCGCTTGTAACGTTTGCTGCCAATCCCAAAGCCAAAGTAGAGCGGATCAAAATGCAAGAACCAGAGTTAGAGGATTTAATAAACCGGTTAGATCAACTGGGGGGATTTTTAAGGAAAGGAGGGGAAGCGATAGGAAAAGAATAGGTCACTCAATAATTATCAACTTAAAGGACATGAGATATGACAACACAAATGATTCGTGAAGCAGTTGATACGCTTCAGCAGGCATTTCAAGGATTTAAAGCAGCCAATGACGAGCGGTTAGCCCACTTGGAAGCTAAGGGCACTATTGACCCTTTGATTGAGGAAAAAGTAAATCGACTTAATGAGACTGTTGATCAAGCTCAAAACCGCTTGAGCCGGCTGGAAACGGCAGCCAAGCGTCCTTCATTTGCTCAAGCGCCTGAGCCAGATGCGGGAGAAAAGTCCGCTTTCTTTTCCTATGTCCGTAAAGGCATGGAAGGTATCGAGCAGAAGTCTTTGACCAGTTTGAATGACGCCAGCGGGGGCTACCTCATACCCCCGAGTATGCTGGATAAAATTCACGCGACCATGGCCGTGACGTCCCCCATGCGCAGTATTTCCCGCGTGACGGGCATTTCAACAGATGCGTTGGAGTTGCTCCAAGAAAAAGGATCTGCAGAGGTAGGATGGGTTGCTGAAACAGCGGATCGGCCGGAAACGGGAACGCCCGAGCTGCAAAAGGTTCGCATCCCTGTTCACCAAATTTACGCGAAACCGCGGGCAAGTCAGAAGCTTTTGGATGATGCTACGGTGGATATTGAAACATGGCTAGCCCAAAAAATTGCTGAAAAGATGGCTTTAAGTGAGAATGCAGCCTTCATTATGGGAGATGGCAACGGAAAACCCAGAGGATTTTTGACCTATGAATTGGTTGAGGTGGGCAAAGGGGAATGGAATAAGTTTGAAGCCGTTATCTCAAAGAGCAACGATGCCCTTTTAGAGGGAGATATCTTGTTTGAAGTTTTCCATGCCTTAAAAGCGCAGTACCTCAGTAGCGCCACGTGGGTGATGGCACGTTCCGTTATGGCAGCTATTCGGAAGCTGAAAGATGGTAATCGTCAATACCTATGGCAACGCAGCATGATTGAAGGAACGCCAGCAACCCTGTTGGGATCTCCCATTGTCATTGCAGACGATATGCCAGCTTTAGGGGAAAAGAAAGCAGCAACAGCAGTTGCATTTGGCAATTTCCGAGAAGCTTATCAAATTGTGGACCGCGCCGGGCTTCACGTATTGCGAGACCCATTTAGTGCCAAACCCTATGTTGAGTTCTATGCCACGAAACGCGTTGGAGGTGATGTTATTAATTTTGATGCAGTTAAATTCATTCACTTTGTAAAAGGATAAGCTATGCTGGCACGTATTAAAACATCAGAGCTTTTTCCCGTTGGTCTCTCAGAAGTCAAGGCGCATTTGCGCCTTGACCATGCCCATGAGGATGAATATTTACACTCGCTCGTTCAGGCTTCTACAGGACTTGTTGAAGAGTACCTTGGGCGTTCCCTTCTCATCCAAACTTGGCGATTGATCTGGGAAAAAGAGAAATCATCCCATCACTTTCAAATATCAACATTTGGGGATGGCACTTGTTCTATTTGCCTACCTTACCCCCCTTTGCGGGCAATTTTATCGGTCAACCGTTTGATGGCCTCTGGTGAAAAGAAGCCCATTCGACGCCACCGCCTTGAAGTGAGCCATCAAATTCCAAGGTTGGCCTTTGCTGATGTTCCAGAGCCCGTGGAGATTGAATTTGAAACAGGGTATGGAGACAGGCCCATCGATATTCCCTCTGTCATACGCCAAGCCATTTTAATGAACGTAGCAGATTTTTATGAAAATCGGGGTCTTGAACAAAATGCAGGAACTTTATCTCGTAATGCGGTAATGCAAGAAATGCTGGATAGCTATCGGATTCGGAGATTAGCATGACACGCATTCAAGAGTTACGCAACCGCGTAATACTTTTAAAACGACGCATTGTTGAAGAAATAGACGGCTCTTTTACGGAAGCTTGGGAGGAGGGAAACACCACTTGGGCAAAGGTTGTCCCCTGCATGGGTCGGGAAGTTGTTGGGGAAGGGTGGAGCACGGTGATGCCTCTTCAAGCAAAATATAAAGTTACCATGCGCTTTCGTCGGGAGCGATTTGAGCGCCTCAAATGGGACGACATAACTTTGGCTTTATTGTGCGCTCCTCTCATCCATCAACCCCATTCCTGGATGATATGTTTAATGTATGACTTAGGAGGTGAGAAATGAGTGATTTGCAAGTTCTCACGGTTGCAAGAGGGCATTTATTAAATGAAGCTGCTGTTCCGCGGGCCCATCTCACCCTTCCACCCAAGGCTGTATATCCACTAGCTTTGCTGGAATTGGAGGAAATGTGGTCTCCTTATCTTCTCAAAAGCGATGGGAAAAAGGGTATTCAGTCCCGTGTCAAATTTAAGGTGAGCCTATTTTCGCAGAGGCCTGGCATGGAAGAGGCAGCTTTCTTGTCAGATAAAGTAAAAAAGGTTTTAGAAGGAGCCAGTTTGCAATTACCAGAACAGCAATCAGTAACCTTCCGTTTTTTAGCATGCGTTGCAGAAACACCTGGCAATACAAGGGAAACCCAACGCGCACGAGTTATCCACCATTTTTATGATGCCATCATCAGGAGGTAAGAGTTTTTTGTTGTGTCATTATAGCCCCTTCTTGGTGTCATCCCCACGAAGGCGGGGATCCAGAAAAGTATCGGCTTAGGCGCTATTTAAAAGGATTTACATTTTTTGGGTAAATAAATTGCCTGGATCCCCGCCTTCGCGGGGATGACAGGGAGAGGAGGAAAAAGTGATATTACACGTAGGAGATAGAGTCATAGAAAACAACAAAGAAGAAGAGGAAAAAGAAGGTGAAGATTCGATCGAAGAAGAGACTGTAGATGCTTTAACGACATACTTTCGGCGAACAAGCCGGGGGCGCATTGTTGACTTACCGCGGTGGGTACGTTAAGGAGGCATCTCGTGGAATCAGAGCTTATTTTGGATCAAGGCGGCTTCCCGCCTTTGTCAGCACGAGGGTGCACACAACATTTGATTCCCATTGAATCAGGGATGTTACGCCGCACGATTAATGGGACTCTCATTTATGCTGGAAATACTTTAGCTCATAAATACCGCTCGGTCATTTCTTGCGAGGACAAAGCCTCTTTAGCTTTAGAAGGGTTGTGGCGCGGGAGTAAAGTGCGGGTTGGCTGCATACAACGTCTGTGGCAACAAAGTACTGCCCGAGAAATTCTTTTAGAACGGGATCCTATAGAAGGGTCTGTATTTGCCATAACAAGCATGCGGGAAAATGTAGAAATCCAAAGCATAACGGGGCAAAAGGTTATTCTTATTAAAGGAGGTTTAGAAAAAACTTTTGTTGCCTATCGCCCCTGGCTTGATATGCGCGTTACGTCCTTTGCCCTTATGACAAATGAATGGGGCCTAAAGGCTGGGTGGCGGTTGGAGTTGGAAGAGATTTAGCAAGAATCTCATACCTCCTTCTTCCGATCTTTGCGTGTTTCATAATAGCTGATGTAAGCTGTACCAGCGATAATAAATGAAGCACCTGTAAGAGTTACAAGGGTTGGGATTTCCATAAAGAAGACAAACCCGAATAAAGCAGCAAAGACGAATTCAACGTAACGGAAAGGACTTAAAGCAGAGGCTTCCGTGGCTGAAAATGCCCGGATCATACAAACTTGGATGAGGTTGCCACCAATGCCCAATAAGGCAAGCATGGCAAGTTGGTACAGGGAGGGGGTTTGCCAAACCAACATGGCAGGAATCAAGGTAATGAGCGTCGTTCCAACAGCAAAGTAAAACAGCATCGTTTGGGTATTTTCGGTTGTGACCATCTTTTTAGCCATCACATCACTCATGGCAAAGAGAATGGCAGCCGCTATGGGGACAAGAGCCGCGATCCGTAAAGCTTCTGCACCAGGCTGGAACATAATGAGAAGGCCAATAAACCCAATAAGGATGGCGATCCAACGGGACAGGTTTACTTTCTCATTAAGGAAAAGGACAGCCATGGGTAGGAAGAAAAAAGGCTGAGAAGACATAATAATGGTGTTATCCGATAGCGGCATGAGGTTGACAGACCAACAAGCGCCACCAATCGCCCCGACGCCTAAAATAGCACGCCAGAAGTGCATCCATGGCCGGGAGGTTTTGAAAAGGGTTGTTCCATGGGAGAGCATAAGAGGAATAGCGGCAATCATACCAAAGAAGAAGCGGAAGAAGGAAATTTGGATGATATCCAAACCGGCGCCAAGAAGGCGCATCAAAATATCGTTGGTTACACTAACAAGCGTGATCATGACAGCCCAAAAGGCTCCTTGTGGGTATCCTTTGCGCATAAACCAAGAAAAGGGGTTTTTTGAAATAGGTTCGATTGGTACTTCTAAAATACTTTCGCTTGGTTGAGATAAAGAAGGGGCAGGCATGGAACTCATCATATTTCCTCTTATTTTAAGGCAAAACATTTCTTGTTTTTACAGCGGTTCTAGCAAAAAGTCGAGAAAAAAGGAAAACCTACCTATTTTAAGGTAGCCCATATTCATCATACGTAAGGGAAGAAACCATATGATAACATCTTTTGCATGGCATCGGGAGGGGGAAGAATTTGACTCCAAGCAACATCAACGATGTGACTTAGAGATTTTAGAATTGATTATTGACCAACGAGAAGGTGAGGTGGCTCTTGCAACAGTGGTTGTGAGCCAACTGAAGCTTCCCCCACGGGAAAGTCGCCATGTTTATATTTCCATTGGAGGTAACTTGCTCTTCTCCGGTAGGTTGATAGGAGTGCCTGTAAAAATAAATAAGGATTTAGTGAGCATTGAGCTTACTTCAGAACCTTTAGATGCTACCGTTCAGCTTCAAAAATTAGCAGTTGATTTGAAGCAACCTCCATTCTGGGATGAAGCTTTTGTCGACTTTTCTGAGCAGGACAATCCTGCAGAATGGCTGGAAGCACGAAATACCTTATTTGCCTGGGACCGCTCAAAAGGCACTGTATGTATGTCAGATTTATTTCAGGGTCGAAAAACCTTAGATTTAACAAATATATTTTTTACAGATAGCCTGAAAGTCCGTTTGGCAGAAACGCCCCTTTCTCAAATATCTGTTAACTTAACTGTTGAGTGGACACAAGAAGGCTCAGGAGAGATCAGCCTCGGACCAAAAATTGCAGCCGCCTTTCCTGGGGGAATCATGAATACTCTCACCCCTCAAGCTCTTTATTCAACTTGGCCAAAAGAGGGGCAAAAACTTGGAAAATCTGGCTTTTGGGTGATCAAGAGTCACTTAAAAGAGGTTACCCCTCCTAAAACGGGTATTTTGGATATTTATCCAACTCTCACCCCTGAATTCCTGACATGGGATGAACGCAATCAAATGCCCAAGAAACGGCGAAGCAAGCGTTATTGGATGCAAGGAACTTTGGTTCTAGGGTGGCAATACCGGCAAAAGCGAAAAGAAACCGTTCACTTTACGTTAAGGCAAATAACCCAGCTTGACGGAACAATCCGTCCTTTGAGGCGTACTTTGAGCCTCCGTTTGCAAGAAGTTGCCAACTCCCATGAAAGCACCTTCTTCTTAACCCATCGGGGAAGGCAAGCCATTGAGCATGCTCTTGAACGTGCCCGTGCCCATCTTGCAGCAAGTGCTCGCTGTCTGGAGGTTGAAATGGTGCTGCCTTATGAGGTTGGTTTTGAGTTATCCATGGATTTATCCATTCGCCTTGTAGATCCTCGCCTCCCTGGCGGTGAAATGGTTGGGAAAGTCGTTGCTTATCGGTTGTATCAAGATGGCTTGAAAGCAGAAGCGTGGGTCCGGTTGGCTGCTTCTATTGGCGGAACAGCAGATCAACCCGTCCCTTTAAAATATTATTATTATGTGGAGCCTACTTATGGAGATACGGCAATTCCGTATCACCATCAAACGGTTACCGGCTTGATTTATGAAAACTACACCGACCAACGGCCAACAGAAGGAGTTTTAGAAATCAGGGATTTGTCTGTTGACGATATCGTGCGCGAGGTCTCCATTAGCTATGATGCAGAAAAACAAATACATGTCCTGCAGCGACAGCAATACCCAGTCCGGCAAAATGTGAAGCACGTTCTGGAAGAAATACCAACGGTTGTTTCTCTTGATCTTTTGAGTCTCAAAACACAAGCTGTGGCCGAACACACAATCTACCTCAATCCTCATCCTTGGACAGCGCCCAAGCACCTTAATCTAATAGGAGAAATATTATGAGATTTGACCGTGGGTTACGAAACGCCATGATGAGACCTTATCCCGCGGGGTATGAAGCCGCATCAACAAAGGGCTTCAATACGGAAGACCCCCTCTGTGTCTTCGGTGGGGCGAAAGACACTGGCGAGTGGTTGGGAGAGGAAGATTTACCAAGCATGATTGAGCTTCATGTCCGCTTGACGCCGGTTTGGGTTGACAATGGGACGGCCTCATCAAAATTGGGAGATAACAAAGTTTGTTCCTTATACCCGCCCCAAACCACTTTTTCTAAAATAAAAATCATTGCTATGGGAGGAGGGCAATACCAAAAAGCTTCAGGGAATGAAAAAATACCCTTCATGGGTGCTTCTTTTCTTCATTATTCCCTTGATCTACCCCAACCTTGCCTCTATGAAAAAACATTTCTTGTGCAACCGGAGGGACGACATATTCACTGGATACCTCAAGGAGTTCTCTTTCTGTGGGCTTATGGCGGGGCGCAAATGGGAGACGATGTTCATCCACTCGTTGTAACACTAGAAGCCATACGGGATCAGACCATCTTGAAGCCAACTTCTCTTCTATCTTGGCGGGAACAGGATATTTTCCCAGGCAGTGAAGAAGTCATATTTCAAGATATTTTTGAGGAAGAGGAAACACGGACACTGATGGAATCCATAGAAGTGGGTAGGGTCAAAATCAACCTAACCACCGGTGTGGATGAGAAAGGAAATCTCGTCAAAGTTCCTTATCATTCCTACCAACTATTGAAAGATTCGCTATTTTTTAAGAAGGGAGGGTAAAATACATGGGTATTGTCTATCGTCATCAAAAGAAAGAGCCATTAACCATAGAGGAAATGGATGGTAATTTTGCTACGCTGGAAAAGCGCATCAAAAACCTTGAGTCAAATCCACCTTTGGCAGAAAGCCTCGCAAACATCGTTCAGGAGGGAGAGCGGCTTACATTTCAGGGAACAATGGGCACCAATTTAGGACAAGTCATCCTCCCCAAAGTTTTTCCCAATTATCGGCAAAAATGGCAACCTGAGACTTCCTATTATGTCCTTGATTGGGTTCAATTCAAGAACGGCCTTTATGCTTGCGTTCAACCTCACACATCAAAAGATTTTCAAGAAGAGCAAACTTGCTGGGCGTTGGTGTTTGAAATTTAGAGAGGTTCATCTTGTTTAAGAGACAAATTCTACTATTCAATAAAGTCCTTTTCCGCAGATACATGCCCTCACTAACTTGAGCTGTCAGAACTGTCTGAACTGTCTGAACTGTCAGAACTGTCTGAACTGGTGGAGCTGTGGTGGCCCCCTTTTCCGGTTGAGCTGGAGCTGTATTTACCTCCTTTATTCTGGGTAAATGATACAACTGTAGTGAGATGGCTCTTACCTACCAAAGAACCAAAGATAACTTCAGAGCCACTTCTTTTACCTAAATTATCATAGGATAAAGCTTGTTTAAATTGATCTAAAGAAGAAGAATTTTCTGTTGTTCCAGCGGATGAAAGGCTCTGCCTGTTTTCCTTTTTTGAATCCACGAACGTTTCTTTGAAGTCCTCGGGATGTTCCTCGTTTCTTATTGCTTTTAGTCTTTGCACATTTAAGGGCTCTTGTTCTCCTTCCCCAGAGTCATTGCAGCAACTGAAACAACCGCATGCCGATGCAGAATTTATAGAACTTATCGCAATTACAAACATAGAACTGACAAGGAATAATAATTTATAGCCGAATTTCATACTCATCTTTCCTTCAAGATTTATAGTTTATTTATGTTTTCTAAGATGCTATAGGCAGTCGCCGAGAGAGTCAATTCCATAATTCCTTTATTAATTATTTCTCTCACGCCTACCCAGTGGGCAACCATAAAATTTGACAGAAGCTGCGGGCAATCCTTAAAACTTCCTATGCTACTAACCTGAGTTACAGATTAAATTTTAACCTAATTTGGGAGATTAGTGTTTTAGAATCAATAGCTTATCATGTCATTGCGAGGAGCGAAGATCATGAAAACAGACGACATCAACATTCTCGCGCGGACCCTCTATGGAGAAGCCCGGGGGGAATATAGGGGGCAAGTGGGTATTGCTTCTCTAATTGCCGTTGGAAATGTGGTGATGAACCGCCTAAATGCAGGAGGTTGGTATGGTAAAACCATTCAAGAAGTTTGCCAAAAACCCTGGCAATTTTCTTGTTGGAACCAAGGTGATCCAAACCTGAGCATCATTACACAAGGCATTATTGATGATCCGGTATTTTCGGTATGCCGTGAGGTTGCTGCAAAAGTATCCAACGGGCAATGGCCAGACCTAACACAAGGCAGCAACCATTACCACGCTTCAACAATGCCCCTTTTTCCCAAATGGACCAAAGGCATCAGACCGAAAGTTTCTATCGGCAACCATATATTTTATCAATTAAAAGGAGATTAGGAATGGCGTTTCCCATTATTGCAGCCGCTCTAGGCTTGGCAAGTTTTGCGCCCATCATTGCCCGTTGGCTTGGGGGAGATCAAGCCCAGGATGTGGCAACAAAAGTTGTGGATATTGCCCAAAAAATTACAGGAACTTTGGACCCCATTGAGGCGATACAACGGCTGCAAGAAAATACAGATATGGTCGGCGAGTTTCAAAAAGCCATCATCCAGGTTGAGGCAGAGATTGAACTGGCAGCGATGAAAGACCGGCAAGATGCGCGCCTACGGGATGTCGCGCTGCTGAATGCGGGCCGGTCCAATATCCGAGCAGATGTGATGGTCATATCCGCCGCGTTAGGGCTCATCTTGTGCTTAGGCTCCTTAGCCCATTTTTCACAAGAACTGCCTGGGGAAGCAGTTGGCATTATATCCACCATTGCGGGTATTTTTGGAGCGTGCCTAAAAGACGCCTATACTTTTGAATTTGGTTCTTCACGGGGCAGTAAGGAAAAAGACAGTGCTGTTGTGGCTTTAATGGAAAGGGGCATCCTATGAGCTTATCCTACCCAGAACGGCTATATTTAGCTGCCGCGTCCCGTCCATGGAGGGATAAAAGAAGCTGTAGAGCTTGCCCCCGAGGGCTTGATAAAGTAGGGTCATCCTGGCAAATCCGGCGGGCGTCCTTATTGGCCATTGCAAACAGCTCCCCATACAAATCCGGATTAGAGGTAAAATCAGCGATGCGGAACCGGGGCAGGCCGCTTTGCTTAGTGCCCAAGAGTTCGCCGCTCCCCCGAAGCTTTAAATCTTCTTCAGAGATTAAGAAACCGTCATTGGTTTGGCGCATAATCTCAAGCCTTTTTCGTCCTACAACCGTTAAGGAGTGAGCATAAAGGAGGAGGCAAGTCGCTGATTGGTTCCCTCGGCCAATGCGTCCCCGCAATTGGTGAAGTTGGGCAAGACCGAAACGCTCTGCATGCTCAATCACCATAACGGAAGCTGAAGGAACATCAACGCCGACTTCAATAACGGTTGTGGCAATGAGAATATCAAGGGGGCCATGGATGAACTGATCCATAATAGCATCTTTTTCAGCAGCTTTAAGCTTTCCATGGACCAATCCTACTTTTCCAGGAAAGAGTTGGGAAAGAGCTTCCCATCGCTCAACGGCTGCGGCTAAATCCAAGGTTTCTGATTCCTCAATGAGAGGGCAAACCCAATATATCTTTGTTTGGTTGCCAAGGGCACGTCCAATACCAGCCACCACTTCCTCAATGCGGCTGAGGGGAAGGACCTTCGTATCGATAGGCAGACGTCCAGCAGGCTTGTCGCGGATGACCGAAACATCCATATCCCCATAATGGGCCAACATCAATGTGCGTGGAATAGGCGTTGCCGTCATGGCAAGGACATCTGGGTTGTTTCCTTTTTGTGTTAGGGCCAGGCGCTGGTCTACCCCAAA
>Ga0172376_10005864_pt1 | contig 13547 bp, 11 predicted proteins | sample Lak35m_FD_121114 | JGI IMG/M metagenome (GOLD analysis project Ga0172376, IMG submission 121114) | Freshwater microbial communities from Kabuno Bay, South-Kivu, Congo - kab_092012_35m | ecosystem: Environmental > Aquatic > Freshwater > Lake | place: Democratic Republic of the Congo: South-Kivu...
CGCGTATCAGCGTCAATAGCCGGTTTTGTTGTGCTGCAAAACGGCCCCACACTACCGGCACCAGCATTTTGGTCAGGGCCGGTATCGACAAAACCAGTCCGATTTCAGCCGGCGTGTAACCGCGTGCCCCCAGATACAGTGACCAGTAAGGGACGAATGCGCCGAGAACCGCGAAGTACAACAGGTAAAATCCCGAGAGACGGGCATACGGAACCGGCGATTCAACGCGCATCAGGGGCTCTCAAAGGGAACGCTGGCCACACCCTCCGGCGGTCTGTCCCCGATGCCTCAGGGCGTGATCCATCAACACGATGGCCATCATGGCTTCGGCAATGGGGGTCGCCCGAATCCCCACGCAAGGATCGTGGCGACCGGTGGTAATGACCTCAACCGCTTCACCGGCCTGATTGAGGGTGCGTCCCGGCAGGCGCAAACTCGACGTGGGTTTGAGGGCAATGCTGGCGATGATGTCCTGACCGGAGGAAATACCCCCCAACACACCACCGGCGTGGTTGCTGGCAAACCCGTCGGCCAGCAACTCATCCCGAAACGCAGTACCCCGGGCCTCCACACAGGCAAAGCCATCGCCTATTTCGACCCCCTTTACGGCATTGATGCTCATCAGGGCGGCGGCCAGGTCGGCATCCAGCCGCCCGAACACCGGCTCTCCCCAACCCGCCGGAACCCCGCTGGCCACGACCGTAACCCGGGCGCCGATGGAATCACCGGATTTACGCAAGGCATCCATGTACTCTTCCAGCTCGGTCACCCGATCCGGATCCGGGCAAAAAAAAGGATTATCCTCGACAGTGTCCCAGTTTTTATGGGCCAGACGCAGCGGGCCCAACTGGGCCAGGTAACCCCGGATACACACACCAAAATTGTCCCGCAGATATTTCTTGGCGATGGCCCCGGCCGCTACCCGCATGGCGGTTTCCCGCGCCGATGAGCGTCCCCCGCCCCGGTAATCGCGGATACCGTATTTCATCTGATAGGTGTAATCGGCATGTCCGGGACGATAGCGGTCGGCGATATCGGAATAATCCTTCGAGCGCTGATCGACATTGTCGATCAACAACCCGATGGCGGTTCCGGTGGTTCGCCCCTCGAATACCCCGGACAGGATTTTTACCTCGTCCGGTTCCCGCCGCTGGGTGGTGTGTCGGGATTTGCCGGGGCGGCGACGATCCAGATCGGGCTGAATATCGGTAACGGAGAGTTCCATGCCGGGCGGACAGCCATCGACGATACAGCCGATGGCCGGGCCGTGACTCTCGCCAAATGAAGTGACGGTGAATAATTGACCGATGGAGTTTCCAGACATGACAAAGTGCATTCAATGAATGTTAAAAAGAGCGGGCGGGATGCTCGCGCTCCCGCGACTTTACTGCTTCAGCAGGGCCATGCAGGCAGCAGGCAGTGCAGGTTTCGGGGCAAGGCCCGGTGTACCGGTTTCTGGTGGATGGGGCTGAAACCACCAGTCGAGGCTGGCATCACAGCCGTCACCCGCCGGTACGGATGCCTGCCGGACACATTCAGGACTGTTTTCAGGGCAGGCCAGACGCAGATGAAAATGATCGTCGTGGCCATGCCAGGGACGAATCCGGTGCAGCCAGCCCCTGTCACTCCGCTGGCCCTGACACAAGGCTTTCTTGATGTGCGGATTGACAAAAATCCGGTCTACACCGGGTTGCAAGGCCGCAGTCCGCAGCACCTGCACATGTCGATCATGCCATAAACGGGTATCCAGCCCGGTTTTGGCCGGATTCAACAGGCTGGTGGCCGATACGCTGGAACGGAGGGGATCGAGGTGCAGCCCGGAACTCCCGTCCAGATCAAACCACAGATCCACATCCAGCCCGGTCTGGTGACTGCGGTGGCCGAACGGCATCGGCCCGCCTGTCACCCGGCTCAGGTCACCGACCCGAAGATGACCTCCGCCCTGACGCACGGTGCGTCCCAGGGCCATTACCGTGTCGATCAGCAGCGGATGGCCGTAGTAGCGTTTTCGCTCCAGATGCATGACGGTAAATCCCTCCCCTTCCAGCGGCAGGGAAACTGCTCCGGCAATACAACCCCGGGTGGGTTCACCCATGATGCGCGGTTCGGCCATGCCCTGCCCCGTTCCTGCCAGGGCTATCAGGGCCGTCAAACCGGCCATCCAGCCGCTACTACCGCTTGACATGCTTCATGAGCCGTCGTTTTTTCTTGACTTGACGGGGTGTCAGCACATTGCGTTTACCCTCGAAAGGGTTGGCCCCACCCCTGAATTCGAGGCGAATCGGCGTGCCTTCCAGGGCCAGTGCAGTACGGAATGTATTGGTCAGATACCGCTTGTAGCTCCCCGGAATCTCATCGACCTGATTGCCATGTATGACAATGACCGGTGGATTTTGCCCGCCCTGATGGGCATATTTGAGCTTGATCCTGCGTCCCCGAACCAGGGGCGGCTGATGGGCGGCCAGGGCTTCCTGCAAAATGCGGGTCAGGTGCGAAGTGGACAAATTACGCACGGATGCGGCGTGAATATCACCCAGCGCATCGAACAGGGTACCGACACCGCTGCCGTGCAGGGCGGAAATGTAGTGTTTGCGGGCAAAATCCAGAAACGGCAACTTGATATCGATCTGCCGCCGGATTTGATCTTTCTGATCCGGCATCAGACCGTCCCATTTGTTGAAGGCAATGATGAGGGCTCGTCCGATATCCAGCACCATGCCCAGCAAACTGGCATCCTGATCCGTCACGCCTTCATGGGCATCGATCAGGTAGATCACGACCTGAGCCTTTTCCATGGCCTGCATGGCCTTGATGACGCTGAATTTTTCGATGGTTTCAGAAATGCGTGCCCGCCGCCGGATACCGGCGGTATCGATCAGGGTGTAGGGCTTGTCGTGACGACTGAAGGGAATGTAGACGCTGTCCCGGGTGGTGCCGGGTTGATCGTAAACGACGACCCTTTCTTCCCCCAGAATCCGGTTGACCAGGGTGGACTTGCCGACATTGGGCCTGCCGACCACGGCAATTCGTAATCCCCTGGCATCCTCCTCAGTCTGACCCTCTTCCGTATCGACCCGGGGCAAACGGGTTTCCACTTCATCCAGCAAATCGTCGATGCCGGAGGCATGAGAGGCCGAGACGGGATGAGGCTCTCCCAGTCCCATGGCAAAAAACTCTGATGCCGCCAGTGCCATGTCCACCCGGTCGATCTTGTTGACCACCAGCAGCACCGGTTTGCCAAACCGGCGCAAACGCTCGGCGATGGCTTCATCGCCCGCATTCAGCCCATCGCGGGCATCCACCAGAAACAGCACCAGGTCGGCTTCTTCCAGTGCAAACGCTACCTGGCGCATGGCCTGTTCGTCGATACCGGTTTCGGTATCCACGATCCCGCCGGTATCGACCACAAAATAATCCCGGAGTCCTCGCCGAACCCGCCCGTACTGACGGTCACGGGTCAAACCCGGATAATCGGCCACCAGGGCATCGCGGGTGCGGGTGAGATAATTGAACAGGGTGGATTTGCCGACATTCGGTCGGCCCACGAGAGCCACAACAGGCAGCATCAGTTTGACTCCAGGGCCACGGCGGCCAGTATGCCACCCTGACTGTAGACATACACCACCTCGTCATGAACGAGAGGCGGCACTTCTATCGGCGTATCATCGATGCGGATACGCCCCACCACACTGCCATCATCCTGCGACAGGACATGGAGATACCCTTCGAAATCGCCCACGACCAGATAACGGCCGACCAGTGCCGGGCGCGTCAGGCGACGCTGATGCAACTCGGTTTGTTTCCATAAATCAACACCGCCACTGGCATCGAGTTGCCATACGTCGCTGGCAGTATCCGTGATGAACAGGCTGCGACGGTGTAACACCATCCCCAGATGAGAGGAAGGATTATCCTGTCGCCACAACACCTCACCACCCTCCAGACTCAGGGCGGCCACCCCCCCCTGGTAACCGGTCACGAACACGGTATCGCCCTTGATGACGGGGTCGGCATTCAGCTCGACCAGACGCTCGACTTCGGAACGGCCGTGCGGAATGGAGACGGTGGCCTCCCAGACCGGCTTGCCATCTTCCAGACTCAGCGCGGTCAGTTTGCCGCCGCCATAACCATCGAGTATGCGGTCATCAACAATGACCGGAGACCCCCGGGTCCGAATCGACAAGGCCGGTATGGCTCTTTCGTGATACCAGCGGGTCGCACCTGTCCCGGTATCAAAGGCCGTCAACTTGCCATCACTGGTACGAACCACTACGGTTTCAGCCTGTACCTGCGCCAGGGCGGTTACCTCGCTGGAGACGGTAGTCTTCCAGATCAGGCTGCCATTGCTGGCATCGAGGGCCAGAAATTCAGCATTACTGGTGCCCAGAAACAAACGGCCCCCACCCTGCACCGGCCCCGATGATAACGGTAATTCTGTCTCGACCGACCAGAGCCGGTTCCCGCTCAAACGATCCCGGGCTTCTACTTGTCCCCGGTGATCAGCCGCAAAAATCAGGTTTTCCACAGCGGATGGAATCAGGTTGACGAAGGCTTTGTCATGTCCCTTGCCAATGCGTACATCCCAGAGCAGACGCGGGGTGATGCTGGCCTCCAGCGACTTGAGTTCTGCCGGCGGGTCGGCATTGTCCTTGCCGCCGAAGTATTCGCCGATACCCTCGGCGGCATCCTTCAGTACGCCCAGACCACTACAGGACGAAACCAGCAAGGCCAGTACCATGATCAAAAATATACGCATCGGAGGGTTATCGGGCCGGCAAATCATTGAGTTTGAGTTTCAGCAGGGGAGAAGCCTCGGTCAGTGCCAGTGCCTTCTCATAGGCGGCCCGGGCTTCATCCGCCCGCCCACTGGCTACCAGTACGTCGCCCCTGAGTTCCTGGTAGACACCCTGAAACTGGCCCGCCTTGTCTGCGGTCACGCCATCGAGTTGCCTGAGGGCGGCCTCCTTGTCATCCAGTGCGAGCATCACCTGAGCCAGGCGCAAACGGGCCAGTAGCTTCAGGTTGTCGTCACCGGTTTTGGACAGCAACGCCTCCAGTGCCTGCCGGGCGGCCTGGACATCCCCGGCTTCCACCTTGAGCCGGGCCAGAAACAGGCGGGCATAGTCGCCATAAGCGGTAGAAGGATATTGCTGAATCAGTCGCTCACTCAGTTTGATCGCTGCCTCACCCCGGTTTTCCCGGTTGGCCAGCAAGAGTTGCTGATAGAGGTTCGAGGCTTGCAGATTCACGGCGTGCTGGTTGTTCTCCCAGAGATTCCAGCCTACGATGGCCAGGGCCCCGACCAGTGCGCCGGCGATAATGGAGGTTCCGTTTTGTTTCCACCAGCGATGCAGGACCTCGAGTCGTTCTTCGTCGTTTGCGTAAACTTCCATAGGGGTACTCGTTTCAGAAAAGTGTTTTCAGGTGATTGATCAATCCGGTTTGCGGCACGACGACCTGCGCCTGCCCGGCCTCACGCAGGGATTTGATACCCACAGTGCCCGCGACGGCCTCGTCGTCTCCCAGCACAAGGGCGATGGCCGCCCCCATTTTGTCGGCTCGCCTGAACTGGGTCTTGAAGGAACCGCCTCCGCCGTTCACCACCAGCCTGAGATCAGGCAATGCCTCGCGTAACTGCTCAGCCAGTCGCAGCCCCTGACATGCCGCTTCATCGCCACCCAGCACCAGGTAGGCCTGCGGGTTGAGCAACGGGTCATGCTGTTCGGGTTCATCCAGCAGGTCGATCAATCGCTCCATGCCGAGCGCGAAACCGATGGCCGCCGACTCCCGCCCGCCCAGTTGGGTGACCAGGCCATCATAACGACCGCCCGCACACACCGTACCCTGAGCCCCCGGTTCACGGGTGACCCATTCAAATACCGTCAGGGTGTAGTAATCCAGTCCCCTGACCAGGCGCGGGTTGATGGTGTAAGCGATTCCCACCGCATCGAGCAAGGCTTTGAGCCGTTCAAAATGGGCCCGCGATTCGTCTCCCAGCGCGTCATGCAAACTGGGTGCGGCCGCCAGAATGACCGCCAGGTCGGGATTTTTACTGTCCAGAATCCGCAAGGGATTGGTTTCCAGACGGCGGCGGCTATCCTCATCGAGTGCCGCGTAATGCTCCCGCAGGTAATCCACCAGAGCGGTCCGGTAATTCAACCGTTCCCGGGTGGTTCCCAGCGAATTGAGCTGCAACACCAGTTTATGGCCAATGCCCAGTTCACGCCACAACCGGGCACTCAGCAGAATCAGTTCCGCATCGATATCCGGCCCGGCCATGCCATAGGCCTCCACCCCCAACTGATAAAACTGCCGGTAGCGGCCCTTCTGCGGACGTTCATGCCGGAACATGGGGCCCAGATACCACATCCGCTGCGTCTGGTTGTGTAACAGGCCATGCTCCAGACAGGCCCGCAAACAGCCGGCCGTGCCTTCGGGCCGGAGTGTCAGGGAGTCGCCGTTACGGTCTTCAAAGGTGTACATTTCCTTTTCGACGATATCGGTGACTTCACCGATGGCGCGTTTGAACAATGCGGTTTTTTCGACCAGTGGCAGGCGGATCTCGAAGTAGCCATAACCACTCAGTATCCGGCGCAAAATGGCTTCGACATACTGCCAGCGGCCACTGTGCTCAGGCAGTATGTCGTGCATACCGCGGATGGCCTGTATTTTTTCACTCATGGGTTTGGTTCGGAAAATTCAGGGGGACTGGATCATGGAACGACCCGACGGCCCAGCCGCCGGGCATAATCCTCGACCGCCGTGTCGTTATCCAGACTGCGCTCGATGGCCATACCCAGTTGCAGGGCCTCGGCCTCCGGTTCGGCCACCTCCAGATACCGTGCCAGGAAGCCCCGGGCCGGAAGCGATCGCCCCGCCGCCTGGCTGATTCTGGCCATGGCCAGCAGGGCCGGAGCGAAGTCGACCTGCAAAGCCAGGGCTTGACGCAGGTAGTGTTCGGCCGTTGCCGCATCACCGCTCGACTCGGCACACAGTCCGGCGTTGGTCAGGGCCATTTGGGGATGTGCATAGTGCCTGGCATCGGTAATCAGCCGAAATTGTGCCAATGCCTCCCGGGCCTGGCCGTGACCACACAAATAACGGGCGTAATTGTTACGGGCCGCCAGGTTAGCGGGATCAAGCCTCAATGCGTCTTCAAAATGACGCATGGCTTCAGCAGATTGCTCCAGCCGTTCCGCCAACACCGCCAGGGCATTGTGAACGGCACTGTTGCGCGGGTCGAGGGCCAGTGCTTTCTGCAAATCCTGCCGGGCCACCGCATAATTGCCACGTTCCATGTACGCCACTCCTTTTCTCAGGTAAACACCGGCAACCTCCGCCGCCGGAACCGGGTCATCCGGTCGCACGCCGGTACAGGCGGCCAACAGCAGGCAGCCGCCGAACAGCCACCCGGCACGGCACGTCATGGAGTGACCGAGGCCAGCCGAAACTGACGGCGGGTTCTGTCGTTGACCCGCCCCACCAACTGACCGCAGGCCGCATCGATGTCATCGCCCCGGGTTTTGCGAGTGGTGACGATCAGACCGGCCTGATGCAGCGTATCACTGAAGCGGCGGAGGGTATCGGGCGGGGAACAGCGGTAGGACGAACCCGGAAACGGATTGAAGGGAATCAGGTTGACCTTTGAGGGAACGTGACTCAGCAAGCGAACCAGGGCACGGGCATGGGCCGGGGTGTCGTTGATACCGTCGAGCATGACATACTCGAACGTCACCTTGCGGCGAGTGTCCACCCCCACATACCGCTTGCAGGCGGCCAGCAGTTCGCGGATGGGGTATTTGCGGTTGATGGGTACCAGTTCGTTGCGAAGTGCATCATCCGGGGCGTGCAGGGACACGGCCAGGGCAATATCTGTGACTTCGCCCAGCCGATCCAGGGCCGGCACCACACCGGAAGTACTGAGGGTGACGCGCCGCTTCGACAAACCGTAGGCAAAGTCGTCCAGCATCAGGCGGATGGCGGCAACCACGTTGTCGAAGTTGAGCAGCGGCTCGCCCATGCCCATCAGCACGACATTGGTGATGCGATCCGGCCCCAGTTCACGCTGCGCCACCCAGACCTGACCGATGATCTCGGCGACCGTGAGGTTGCGGTTGAAGCCCTGCCGGGCGGTCGAGCAAAACGAACACGCCAGGCTACATCCGACCTGTGAAGACACACACAGGGTACCGCGTCCCTCTTCAGGAATGAATACGGTCTCGACGCGGTTGGTTGCATCGACCTGCAACAGCCACTTGCAGGTACCGTCGCCCGATTGCTGCGTCAGGGCAATGGCGGGTGGTCTGATTTCACAGGTTTCTGCCCACCGGGTTCTGAGGGTCTTGCTCAGGTCGGTCATGGCCGCAAAATCATCCACGCCGCGCTGATGAATCCATTGCAGCAGTTGACTGGCGCGAAACGGCTTCTCGCCCTGCTCGACACAGAAAGCCTCCAGGGCTTTGCGGTCGAAATCCAGCAGGTTCAGCCGTGTGCCTGCCTCAGCGGGTACGGGAGCAGAGTTCATGCTCGGCAAAGAAATAAGCGATTTCCTGGGCGGCCGTTTCCGGGCTGTCGGAACCGTGAACGGCGTTTTCGTCGATGCTGACGGCAAAATCGGCCCGCAGGGTGCCCGGCGCAGCATCCTTCGGATTGGTGGCCCCCATGATTTCACGGTTTTTGGTCACGGCCTCTTCGCCTTCCAGCACCTGGATCATCACCGGGCCTGAAATCATGAAGCTGACCAGATCGTTGAAGAAAGGACGTTCCCGGTGTACGGCATAAAAACCTTCGGCCTGCTCACGCGACAAATGCGCCATCCGTGCGGCGACGATCCTGAGGCCGGCTTTTTCAAAGCGGCTGTAAATTTCGCCAATGACATTCTTGGCAACGGCATCAGGCTTGATGATGGAAATGGTACGTTCGATAGCCATGAAAACTCCTCTTGCGGATTGGGCCGAATAGACTGAATAAATAACAAAACCCGCCGGGCGGGTTCGATGCGGGCCGGATTTTACTTGAAATCACGCACGGTGTCAGAACAAAAAGCATTTTTTGTGCAAAGCGTGGTGGACGACCGTCGTCTGCCGTCGACACGGCCCGCGTCTTCCCGTTCTGCTGGCCGAAAACCGCCCCTTGCCTGAGCGGAGCCGAAGGGAGGATCCGCCATCCCGGGGAATGTTTGATGTTACGTATGGGATGACCACGGGTTTTACGTACCGATGCCAGTTGCGCGGCCTGGCTGGCGGCCCGCACATCGAAGGCGTGCTTCAAACAGCACGCTGAAAAAAAGGGCCAAAAAGCCTTAAAAAAGTGGGCTATCTCACCCATTTGGGTGACGATTTATCCGCTCAAGGCGTGCTAGTCTAACGACGTATCGTTTTCCCCGACCGTCAGACAGGCCACATGAAGTACGCTTTCTCCGCTGTAACAGGCTTTGCCCTGTGCATCCGGTATCCAGACCGGATCGGGCGGCTTTTGGCTGTTTTTGACGCACTCGATACTCGATACTCGATACTCGATAGTAGATTATCGGTCAGTCTTACTGACCGCCCACTGTTTTACTCATTCATGAAACCCATTGGTGTTTTCGCGCCAGTGGGTTTTTTTATGCTGAATCAAGAGGATACTCAAATGAAGAAGACGATTGCATTCAATCAAATAGCTGCCACTGAACGCGGTGGTGTCTTGAAAATACTGGCCGGTTCGGTACTGACTACCAGCTTGCTGATTTCTCAGGGGTTGATGGCCGCTGATGGCAATAATCCTTGTAATGAACTGCTGACTTTGGGCTTATACAACACCACCCAGAGCAGTGATGCGACCCAATCGCGGTCGTTGGTCACTTCTCAATTTTGCTCGGCTGATTTCAGCAAGATAACAGACAACAATTACCAGTATGGTAAATCGACTAACGCGCAAACCCTGAATATCGAAGCCAGTTACGGCCCCGCTAGTGGGAGTGTAGGTAGTAGCTCATCCGGTTCCAATACGACCGTAGTCAGCCGTGACAGTATCATCCAGAAACAGTCAGAATTGTGTACCAAAGGTTTTAATAGTCAGGAATACATCAAAAACACATCGGATTATGCAAAAGTCGTTTATCAAGGTTCACTGGATGCCTGGAATCAGTGCAACAACCTGAATGCCAGTGGTTTGAAATTCAAAACCACGCCATCCAGTAATTTGCAAGGCTTGACTATCGATCTATCCGCCATGTCAACCGGTAGTTCGTTGGCATTGACGGGTGTCATGCAGGATGGGGGGAAAACGGTTTGTACCACTACCTTGCCACCACGTAATTCAAGTTCGCGCAGCGGGAACGTCATCACGGTTGATGCCAGTACGTATGTCCCCTTTAATAATTCGGCTACGCTGTCCATTAGTTGCAAAAGGGAAATGATTGATGATGGTTTGGGAGGACTGTCTGCCGAACAAACAAATCTGCATTTCAAGACAAGTGCTGGGACAGTGGTAGTACCTATGGCAGCTATCGGCAAGGTGCCGAGAGTAGCTTATGATAAGGCGGTGGCTGACATAAAAAATTTAGCGGACACACAAATATCGACAATTTCAAGCGCTGTGCAAAGTATCAGTAAAGTCATTTCAGGCAATATTGATTCAACTACAGTTAGTCAGAATAGTACACTTCCGCTACTGTTAAGAGTAGTTCCAGCAGGCACTATCATGGCTTATTGGAGCAAGACTATCCCAGATGGTTGGTTATTATGTGACGGATCAAAGATTCCAGATGGTGCAGTTTATGACCCCTTGCGTAAAGCCATTGGGGTGACTTTGCCTGATCTTAGAGGAACCTTCTTGCGAGGTGCAGGACAAAATAGCAATACGGCTTTACGGTACACCGGTGATAATGCCAGAGAAGTTGGTCAGGCTCAATTGGATACATTCAAATCACACGTGCATAGTTTGAATGATTATACATTTTCTGAAATCTGGGGAGGAAATTGGGGATGGGGAGGAGCTAACGCTAATGATGCAGATAATGCTCCAACTAATCCTTATAAACATGATACTTTCGCTGCTGGGGATGAAGAAACGAGACCCAAAAACGTATCGGTTAACTGGATCATAAAATATTAATGTACCTGCTTGGCACAGCAGGTTTTGCTATGTAGGTTGGTAGTGAGGAACGCCAAAAAATACCCTGCAAAATACACTATTTGGTAACGTCGTGCTGATGTGCATGACGTTACCGCAACCTACGTCAAAAAAGTGGTAAGTAAGTTGGTGTGAATAACTTCAGAAGGCGAAATTAAACCGGTAAGCAGGTGGACTACGCTGACGCTACTCCCATTGCTGCCCAATAGTGTACATCAAAAAAAGCCTGTTTTTCCTGTTTTCATCAGGGTTCCAGCCACTTTATGTCTGTCCAATTTCAGGGTAGAAAAGGAGTAATCCACCTTTACAACGCGCCATGGTTCAACTCACGTCAATTAGGTCATAGCCACACCATGAGAGGAAACCAATGTCCTTATCCAGAACGCACGTCACTGTAAGCTGATGCTTATAAAATCAGCCTTGAACTACCCAATATGTTCCACCCCAAATAACCCCAATTCCATTCAGAGGTTCCCATGCCTGCATCAATCACTCCTGTCACTACTTTACCGCCGACCAATACCTTAGGTGATGGCGACAGCAAACAAGCGGCTCTCAGTCTGGAGGGTCGCCTGATCGTTTTCACCAGCGACGCGCTTAATTTGTCAAACAAGGCGTTTGGCACAAGCAACATTTATCTCAAAAACACCGGCACTGGCACGGTAACACTGTTAAGTGCGACCGCAACCGGTACCGTGGCTGATTCCAACAGCAGTCAACCCGATATTTCCGGTGATGGCCGACTGGTCGTTTTTCAATCCTATGCGTCCAATCTGGTCGCCAACGACACCAATAACGATAGTGATGTTTTTCTCAAGGATACTCAGACTGGAACATTGAAATTGCTCAGTGCCACCGCTACCGGGAAGGTTGGAGATGGTTGGAGTGGCAACCCCGATATGAGTAGTGACGGTCGCTATGGGGTATTTCAAAGTCAGGCCAGTAATCTGGTAGAAGGCGACCTCAACGGGGCTTTCGACATTTTTATGCGTGATCTGCAAACCAATGTTATCACTTTACTGACTCGTAATACTGATTTATTGCTCGGTAATGGAGACAGTGTAACGCCGGCCATTTCAGCCGATGGCCGGTATGTGGCGTTTGCCAGTGATGCCAGTAATCTGGTTGCCAACGACCGTAACGCCACCCGGGATGTATTTCTCAAAAATACTCAAACAGGTGAAATCACGCTCATCAGTGCCAATGGACTGGGTGCGGCGGGTTATGGCTTGAGCGACAGTCCTTCCATCAGTGCCGATGGAACCAAAGTGGCGTTCAGGAGTTACGCCACCGATCTGGCTGATGTGGAAAATGATGGCAATGCAGACATCTATGTACGTGACCTGACTACCGGTACCATGAAGGTGGTCAGCCAGGGAATGGATGGTAAGTCAGCCAATGGCAACAGTTTCGATCCGGTCATCAGCCCGAATGGTCGTTATGTGGCCTTTGTGAGTGAAGCAACCAACCTGATACCCAGTGACAGTAACGATGTGCTGGATGTATTCGTGGCTGATTTGACCACGGGCGCCATAAGCCGGGTGGATTGGATCGGTGCCGTGGTGGGTGACAGTGTTGACCCGGCCTTCAGCGGTGATAGCACGACACTGGCTTTCAGCCATAGCGATAATGTCAGCACCAATGTGTATACCTGGGTTAATACGGTTGTGCCCGTTACGCTGCCGGTGCTGACTCTTTCGGATAATGTCAGGGTCAATGAAGGTAATAGCGGTATCAGTAATGCCGACGTGACGGTCACTCTGTCGGCAACGTCAACCCAGCCGGTGACGGTGACTTACAACACGGTAGACGGAACAGCCCAAGCGAGCAGTGATTACACCACGACTCGCGGCAACTTGACCTTTGCACCCGGCGAAACCCGCAAGACCATTAGCGTCCCCATCATGGGTGATACTTCAGTGGAAACGGATGAAACCCTGCAAGTGGTACTGTCGGCGCCGACCAATGCCACATTGAGCAACCCCAGCAGCAGAACCATCACGGTAGTCAACGATGATATACCTCAGTCAGTATCTCTCCCCGTATTTTCCCTTGCCAGTAGCGCGGTCAGCGTCAAGGAGGGTAATACCGGTAGCATGGGTAGTGCAGTGGTAATGGTCAATCTATCGCAAGCAAGCACGCAACAGATTACGGTTGACTACAGCACCCTGGATGACACGGCTCTGGAAGAAGATGATTATACGGCAGTTGCGGGTACGTTGATCTTTGAAGCCGGACAAACCAGAAAATCCATCAATATTCCCATTAACGGAGACAATATAAAGGAGAGTAATGAAAGCTTCATGCTATTTTTAACGTGAGTTCGGGATAAGAAACGGCAGTTGGCGAGGCCGTCCTGTTCGCGTACGATACTGTTTTTCAACAAACAATCGACTACGAACCGGAGGCACCCATGGATAATCTGACCGAAA
>Ga0172376_10005865_pt1 | contig 13547 bp, 12 predicted proteins | sample Lak35m_FD_121114 | JGI IMG/M metagenome (GOLD analysis project Ga0172376, IMG submission 121114) | Freshwater microbial communities from Kabuno Bay, South-Kivu, Congo - kab_092012_35m | ecosystem: Environmental > Aquatic > Freshwater > Lake | place: Democratic Republic of the Congo: South-Kivu...
CGGCAGAAAAATTTGGTTCACAAGCGGTGACGGTGCATATTCAAGCAAAAAAATTATCTAATGGTCAGTATGTCTGTTTTTCTGAAATGGCAAAGTCCATTTCAGATAAGGATGTGACATCTTGGATTCAAGAGATTCAAAGTAGAGGTGTAGGAGAAATTTTGTTAAGTTCTGTAGATTGTGATGGGCGATTAAATGGATGTAATCTTGAACTCATAAACTTGATTTCTGAGTATATTAAGGTGCCATTAATTGTTGGAAGTGGCATAGGTCATGTAAACCATATAAAAAACTTAGTTTCAAAGCCTTATATTTCAGGATTTGCAATCGCAGCTGCTATTCATAGCAATAAAATTAAATTCAATCATTTAAAAAAAGAGTTAGAAGAGTTGGAGAATAATGAATAAGAAAATTGGAATTTTAAATTATGGTCAAATAGGAAACGTTTATAGTATAAACAAATCAATTTCTTTAATTAAAGAGTCTCATGAAGAAGTCCTTATTGTTAACTCTTCTAATGATTTAGGTAAAATAGATAAATTAATTATTCCAGGTGTTGGAAATTTTTACTACCTTTTAAAGGAATTAACTGATTTAAAAGAAAAAATAATTTTATTTTCAAAAAAAAAATGGACTTTAGGAATTTGTGTTGGAATGCAAATTCTATGCGAATCTGGAGAAGAAGTAATGCATACAGACGGATTTGGTATTTTTAATGGACATGTTGGACAACTAGAAACGAAAATAAAGCCTAATATTGGATTCCACACTGTATTCACTGAAAAAAAAGATGCCTCTATTTGGTGCGATATGCCTAATAAAAATTTATTTTATTTTATGCATAGTTTTGCAGTAAAGAATAGTAATCATGCTACAACTTCAACAATGACGCCCTGTAATTTTGTTGCATCTATGCAAAAAGAGTATGCCATTGGTGTTCAGTTTCATCCTGAAAAAAGCAGAGATACAGGCCTTGTTTTTTTAAAAAAATTTTTACAGTTAAAATGATGATCCCTTATAAAGGCACTCAGAAACGATATAATCTCCCAGAAAAGATTTTATTTTGTAAAACCTGTACAATTTCTAATCAAAGACCCAGAATTTCTTTTGATGAAAAAGGAATATGTTCAGCTTGTAATTATGCAAAAGTTAAAGAAAAAATAAACTGGAAAGAAAGAGAGAGTTTATTATGGGACTTATGCAATAAATTTAGAAAATCCAATGGAGAATATGATGTTATTGTTCCATCTAGTGGAGGAAAAGATAGTGCTTTTACAGCTCATTTATTAAAAAATAAATATAAGATGAATCCTCTAACAGTGACATGGTCACCGCATTTGTGGACAGAAGTTGGATTTCAAAATTTTCAGAGTCATATTCATATTGGTAGCCTTGATAATGTTTTGGGGACCCCTAACGGAAAAATTCATCGTCAACTAACAAAATTATCTTTAGAAATTATTGGAGACCCGTTTCAACCTTTTATTTATGGCCAGTCAAATTTCCCTTTACAAATTGCTGTTCAAAGAAAAATCCCTTTTATTATGTATGGAGAAAATGGAGAGGTGGAGTATGGTGGTCATTTAAAAAATGCCAATAGTCCTACAAGGGATTATAAAACAGACCATAAAGTCCATTATTTTTCTGGAATCATGCCAGAGCAATTAGAACAGTATGGTGTCAATAAAAAAGATTTGATCCCTTATATGATGCCCCCATTGGAATTATTAGATCAGATAAAAACAGAGATACATTTTATGGGATACTATCATCGTTGGATTCCTCAAGAAAATTATTATTATGCGGTTGAAAATACAGGGTTTAAGCCAAAAAATGGAAGGTCAGAACAGACTTATTCAAGGTATGCTTCTTTAGATGATCAATTAGATGGATTTCATTATTACTTAGCGTATATTAAATTTGGTTTAGGAAGAGCAACTTCTGATACAGCTCATGAAATTAGAGATGGCCATATCACCAGAGATGAAGGTGTTGCACTTGTTAAAAGATTTGATCATGAATTCCCTAAAGGGTATTTTCAAACATTTTTAGATTATTGTGATATTGAAAAGTCATATTTTTTTGAAGTAGTAGATAGTTGGCGCTCTCCCCATCTTTGGAAAAAAGAAAACGGAGAATGGGTTTTAAGACATCCTATTTGGGAACATGAATAGGCCTTAAATCAAAAAATCATCTTTATGTTGCCTAAAGACATTATGTCCTTGATTCAAGAGATAGAAGAAACCTTCCCTGTTCATCATTGGCACGTGAACCATATTCCGGTGTGGACCTTTTTAAGGATAGAATTAGGGCTTTATTGTTTTTTTAAAGAAACAAAAGAGAAAAAAAATAAGTTTAAAAATAGGGTTGATCAAGGAAGCAACTTTTTAAAAACGTTTTCATTTTATCTTCGATATCAACAAGAAAAAGTGAAGCCTGCAGATGTGTTTTGTTTGTCAGATGGCCTGGCGTATGTCCATGAACATCATGTCGATATTGATCCTTTTTTTGATCCTATTCAATCTTTTCTAAAAGAATTGGGTTATTCTTCCCAAAAAATGACACAAGTTCAAATCCCTTTTTTAAACTTAAAAAATCCCCCCATTTTAATTAATCCTTTTTTAAAAATTTGGTTTAAATTGAAAGCCAAATATGATGTTCCGAATGAAGTTAAATTAGACCAACATGAAGAATTAAGGCTGTTTTTAGAACAAAAAGGCCTTTTTTGTACTTGGTTTTCCAAAAAAAAGCTCTTTGAATATGTGGCCATTTTATTTTTTTGGAAAGCTTTTTTTATAAAAAAATTACAAGAGGTTTCTCCTAAAAAAGCATTTGTGGTCAACTATTTTAACCAACCTGGTTTTGGCCTTATTTTGGCTTGCAAAGCCTTGAGCATTCCTGTCGCTGAAGTTCAGCATGGTGCGGCAGGTCCTTTGCATTTTGCTTATGCAAAATGGCGTCAACACAATGTGCTGTTGCCAGATTATTTTTTTTGTTGGACAAAAGAAGATGCACAATTGGTAAATGAGGGGTTAGGCAAGGGAGGGATATTTTTAGGGGTTCCAATGATTGCATATCAAAAATACCCGGAAAGCGGGGTCCCTGATACCCAAAAGTTCTTTTTATTTTCTTTGCAGGTCCATACTTATCCCGATCATTTTGTTCATCTGTTGATTGAAATCATTGAAAAAACGCCTCAATATTCTTGGATTATTCGAAGACACCCTGCACAACAAAAAGAGTCAGAAATTGAATGGGCATTGAAACAAAAGCCTCATATTAAAAATTACGAAATTCAATATCCCAAAACAAATCCTTTACACCGTGTTTTACCCCGTGTTCGATTGCACCTGACCCATTCCTCATCCATTATCTTAGATGCCAAGTTGTGGGGGATACCCACCCTCATTTTAGACCCCGCAGGAACGCAATATTATGATGGGTATATTAATGATAAAAATCCTATTATTTTCTCTTTTCAGGATTTTCAAAAACATGAAAAGAGTACAGTGACAATACAACAGCAGCCCACAGCTGAAGAAATGAAGGGCTTGCTTTCTCACTTCATGACCAGTGCTTAAAGGCGTTTAAGATTGTGCTTATCTAAAGCAAATGATACACATATGGAAATGAATTTATTTTAAAGAGGTTAAAAATGAAAAAAATAATAGCGATGCTGTTTTTACTGTCTTCTACGCTTTGTGCCATTCAAACAAAAGACGTCATTTACAATGATTTGGCTGAAAAAGACCCAAAAAAAAGTTATGAAGGGTATTTGGCTTTGCCGGATGTGATTAAAAAAAATAATCCTGGAATTTTAATTTTTCATGCTTGGAAAGGCTTAGGAGATCATGAAAAAGAAACCGCAAGACGTTTGGCCAAATTGGGCTATATCGCATTTGCTGCAGATGTATACGGACAGGGAATCAGGCCTAAAACTAATCAAGAGGCGGCAAAACTGTCTTCTTTTTATAAAGAAAATCGCAATGTTTTAAGAGAACGTGCGCAGTTGGCGTTGTCTGTTTTAAAAAAAACCAAAGGGGTGACGGATGAAAAAATTGTGGCCCTTGGCTACTGTTTTGGCGGCACAACAGCCTTAGAATTGGCCAGAGACCATGCAAAACTGGCAGGTGTTGTTAGCTTTCATGGGGGATTAGATGCCTCTGAAAAATACCCTTCAAGTCTGCCTTTTTATCCAAAATTACTGATTTTGCATGGCGCAGAAGACCCTTATGTGGGTGAAGAAATAGTCTCTGCATTTAAAAAAGAAGCAAAAGCATTGAACTTGGATTATCAGCTCATCATGTACAGCGGGGCTGTGCATTCGTTTACAGACCATGAAGCAGGCCAGGATGTCTCAACAGGCGCTGCATATCAAGAACTTGCAGACCACCGTTCATGGGAGGCCATGAAACAATTTATCCAAAGTATCAAGTCCTCTTCACATTAAAATAATGTTGGATGGTTTTTTAAGAAAGTGAAGAATGGGTTGATTAAACAAAGCCTTTTTAAGGGGTTTGATTTTTTTGGGAACCACTTGTTTTTTACCACGCCATTCACGTCTTTTAAGGTCAATTGAGTTTAAGCTTATAAAATGATACATATCTGAAAATGACATTAAAAATAGCCTTATTGGGATGTGGGCGCATTGCACAACGGCATGCGGAATTGTTAGGTCAACACCATATTCAAGGCGCAACACTGGTCTCGGTGTGCGACATCAAAAAAGAAAAAGCCCAAGCCTTGGCGCATCAATATCAAGTCCCTTTTTATACAGACATGCATGACATGATGAAAAATGAATCCATCGATGTGGTAAGTGTGTTAACAGAGAGTGGCCATCATGCCCGGGATGTTTTGGCCTTGGCCAGGTATCAAAAACACCTGATTGTTGAAAAACCCATGGCATTAACAGTGGCAGATGCGGACAACATGATTAAGGCTTGTCAAAACCATCACATTCAACTTTTTGTTGTTAAGCAAAATAGATTCAATGTACCTGTCATACAGTTAAGAACAGCCCTAGAGCAAAAGCGCTTTGGCCGTTTGCTCATGGGAACGGTTCGTGTGAGGTGGTGTAGAACACAAGCGTATTATGACCAAGATCCTTGGCGAGGAACTTGGAAATGGGATGGCGGCGTGTTAACCAACCAGGCCAGTCATCATATTGATTTATTAGAATGGATGATGGGCGATGTTGAAAAAGTGTTTGCCAAAAGTAAAAAGTCTTTGGCAAATATTGAAGCGGAGGATACGGCTGTGGTTATTCTTTCTTTTAAAAATGGGGCCTTGGGGGTGATTGAGGCCACCACGGCTGTCAGGCCCAAAGATTTAGAAGGGTCTATCTCTATTTTAGGAGAAACAGGGACGGTTGAAATTGCTGGTTTTGCGGTTAATGAATTGAAAACCTGGAATTTTAGCAATACAGGTCCTGAAGATGAGGATGTGTTGCAGCGTTATTCTGTCAATCCACCGAATGTATATGGGTTTGGCCACAAGGCCTATTATGACCATGTGGTGTCTTGTCTGGTTGATAAAAAAAGACCTTTGGTGGATGGCGAAGAAGGCAAAAAAAGTGTAGAGCTGATTAATGCCATTTATCAGTCTATTGAAACAGGCCAAGAAGTCCGCTTGGACAAAAGGCCGCATGTTTCATTGTTAGGACTTTGAAAATGATTTCAAAAACAGCGGTTATAGGGCCTCATGTGCATTTGGGTAAACATGTGGTGATTGAAGATTTTTGCTTGATTGGGGTTTCTGGTCCCAGTGATGAGAAAACCATCATTGGGGATCATGCCATTATCCGATCTCATACTGTGATTTATGCGGGCAATCATATTGGAAATTATTTTCAAACTGGCAACAAAGCCAATATTCGGGAGTGTAATCAAATAGGTCATCATGTCAGTGTGGGCACACTGTCTGTGATTGAACATCATGTGATTATTGAAGACGAAGTTCGTATCCATAGCCAGGCTTTTATTCCAGAGTATTGTCACTTGAAAAAAAAAGCATGGATTGGCCCCCAAGTGGTGTTAACCAATGCCCGGTATCCCCAGTCTGAGAATGTCAAAACAACCTTGAAAGGATGTGTGATTCATGAAGAAGCCAGGATAGGTGCGAATAGTACCTTGCTACCGGGTGTTCATATAGGTAAAAAAACCCTGGTCGGTGCGGGCAGTGTGGTGACACATTCGGTGGATGCCCAGCTGATTGTTGCGGGTAATCCGGCAATCTTATTAAGAAAAGGGTTTTATTAATGAAATAGTGAAATTGGCTTCACAGGTCATTACTTTGATATAAGAATTTCTTTCAAGCTCTGTCGTGTACAGCCCATAGGGTTTCATGTAAAATGCAGGTTTATTTTGTTTTGTATGAAGGAGTGTTATATATGACTGAAGGAACAAAGCTTGAAGAATTCCACTCATTAGATGAAAAAGAACATACTTCTTTTTCTTCCCAAGATTTATCCCCAACCAGATTAGGAGACATTTCTGACTTTGAAAAAAGTCTTTATTCTGAAGATGAATTAAAAAAACCGTTAATTCAAAAACAGGCTATTCAATCTTCTAAAGACCTTACAGACTTAGATTTTGAAGCAGTGATGAATGCGGGTTTAATTGATATTCAGCAAGGTGAAAAAATTACAGGTGTGGTTAGACATGTGACAAAAAGTGGGGTTTTTGTTGATTTTAATTACAAATCAGATGGGTTTATCCCAAATTCAGAGTTTAGTTTGGATCCAGATGTGAACCCTATGGATGCTGTTTCTGCAGGGGAAGAGATTGAAGCTTATGTTGAAAAGCTAGAAACCAAAGAAGGGTATACCTTATTAACCAGAAAAAGAATGGAGTTGGAATCTTTTTGGAATGAGCTGGTGAAATGTCAAAAAATAAAAGATGTGATCACAGTACATATTGATTCCAAAGTTCAAGGCGGATTGGTGGCCTCTTATAAAAAAATGATTAAAGGCTTTATCCCAGCGTCCTATGTTTTAAAAGAGGGGGAGGAAGAATTAAGTCCTTTTGTTGGCAAACAGTTGGAAGTGTCCGTGATACAAGCAGATCGTCGTAGGAAAAAAATTATTTTTTCTTGTAAGCATGTGAAATCAAAAGCCCTTAGAGAAGAAAAGCAAAAATTATTAGAAGAGTTAGAGGTAGGCCAAGTTAAAAAAGGCATTGTCAAAAGCATTAAAGAATTTGGTGTATTTGTAGAGCTGGGGGCAGGTCTTGAAGGATTGGTTCATATTTCAGAGTTGTCTTGGTCGCATGTGTATAGCCCGGCAGATGTGGTGGCAGTGGGTCAAGAAGTGAATGTCTTTGTATTGGGAGTAGACAAAGAAAGTGAAAAAATTTCTCTAGGAATGAAGCAATTGTCTGAAGATCCTTGGGTGAATGCGGGTCAAAAATACCAATTAAACCAGTCTGTTGAAGGCACAGTTTCCAGATTGGCCACATTTGGCATTTTCGTTAAATTAGAAGAAGGCTTAGATGGGTTAATTCATATTTCAGAAGTGTCAGATAAACGCATTGAGCAATTGTCTTCTCACTTTAAAGTGGGCGATAAAGTGAACGCCCTCATTATTAAGTTACTGCCAGAAAAACAACGTATTGGCTTAAGTATTAAGCAATTGTTGCAAGAACAAAAAAAACAAGAAGATCTTCCCAAAATAGAAGAAACAGAAGCGTTACAAAGCCAAGACTTAAACGTTTCTATTGATTCTAATGGCAATGCCGGATAAAAACGGTCGGTTTGGCATCTTTGGGGGAAGGTATGTTCCGGATACGCTTTTTGAAGCATTATCAGCCTTAGAAAAAGCGTATCATAAGGCCATTAAAGACAAGGCCTTTAAAAAAGAGCTTCATGACTATTTAACCCATTATGTGGGCAGGCCAACGCCTTTAACTTATGCGGCTTCTTTGTCCAAAATATTGTCTTTAAACATCTACTTAAAACGAGAAGATTTAAACCATACGGGGGCTCATAAAATTAACAATGCCTTGGCCCAAGTGTTATTGGCCAAAAAAATGGGGAAAACCAGAATTATTGCAGAAACAGGTGCTGGCCAGCATGGGGTGGCCACGGCCACGGCCACAGCGTTATTGGGGTTGCCATGTGACATTTACATGGGCGAGGAAGACATGCAAAGACAGTCTTTAAATGTGGCAAGAATGAGGTTGATGGGTGCAAGTGTTATCAAAGTAGACCAAGGCTCTAAAACGTTAAAAGAAGCCACAACGGCAGCCATTAGAGATTGGATGCAGTGTCATCAACATACACACTATGTCATTGGGTCTGCCTTAGGGCCGCATCCTTATCCGATGATGGTCCATGAGTTTCAATCTATTATTGGCAAAGAAGCCAAAAAACAACTGTTAAAAAAGGAAAAAAAATGGCCTGATGCTGTCATTGCATGCGTGGGTGGCGGGTCTAATGCCATTGGTATTTTTTCTGCTTTTTTAAAACACAGGCAGACGAGATTAATTGCGGTTGAGGCTGCAGGACATGGCTTGAATACCACCCAACATGCCGCGTCTTTAGGCAAAGGGAAACCAGGTATTTTGCATGGGACTTTAATGTATTTATTGCAAGATTTTCGTGGACAAATTGGGCTGGCACACTCTATTTCAGCAGGATTAGATTATCCAGGTGTGGGGCCAGAATTAAGCCATTTAAAAGACAAGCAGCGTATTGAAATTCAATCTGCAACAGACCAAGAAGCCTTAGAGGCGTGTCGGTGGATGGCCGAATTAGAAGGCATTATCCCCGCCTTGGAAACAGCACATGCCGTGGCCATTTTAAAGAAAAACATTTTTAAAAAACAAGACCTTATCGTTTTAAATTTATCGGGTCGCGGTGATAAAGACATGATGACCATTTCACAATATGTCTAATATTATTCCTTACCTGACTTTCGCAGATCCTCATCCTGATTTTACCCAAGCTTTAGCACATGCTTATGTCGATGCAGGGATACAGACCATTGAATTAGGGCTGCCTTTTTCAGATCCCATTGCAGATGGCCCCGTGATTCAAGCGTCGCACTTAAGGGCATTAAAAAATAACCCGACCTTAACACTTCAACATGCATTTAAATGGTGTCATGATTTCAAAAAACAAAGACCTGTTCATTTCATTCTCATGGTTACGGCCACTTTAATTTATTTTCATGGGATAGCGTCTTTTTTTAAAGAAGCAAGCCATGCAGGCATTTCTGGACTTGTTATTCCAGATTTGATTTTGGAAGATGCCAATCCTTACTTAAAATACGGTAAAAAATACAATGTTTCTGTTAATTTATTGGTGTCTCCAGATATACAAGCATCACGTCTACAGACCAGTGTGAAACTGACACAAGGGTTTATTTATTTGATTTCTTCAGTAGGACTAACAGGAGAACGTGCGGTTTTGTCTGATCAGTTAAAAACCATCAGTCAGAAAATTAAAGACATTAGGAATGTGCCAGTTTATTTAGGATTTGGCATTCACACGCCAGAGCAAGTCCGCTTTGCCAATACGCATATGGATGGTGCCATTATAGGCAGTCATTTTGTACAATGGGTGTCTCCATTTTTAAATAACACACAGCAAGCGGTGGAAAGTCTCAAAAAACGCATTCATGAATTACAAGGATAGCACCTTGGTGATCACCGCCGCGGGACACGGCAGACGCTTTGGCATGCCTAAATTTAAAGCTGTTTTAGACCATCAAGCCATGATTTTAAAAACAATTTCTGCATTTTCAGAACAGTCTTTTTTTAAAACGTGTTTGCTGACCATTTCAAGAGAACATTTTCAAGAGTTAGAGCAATTATTAGAAAATAAACACTGGCCTTTTCCTATTCAAATTGTCATTGGGGGAGAAACAAGGGCCATTTCTGTGAAACATGCTGTAGACCAAGTTCAAACAAAGTTTGTGTGGATTCATGATGGTGCCAGACCTTTTGTTTCAACAGCATTAATAAATCGCTTGTATCACGCGTCTAGGATTCATGATGCAGTGATTCCTGTTATTGATGCCGTGGATACTTTGAAAGAGGTAAAAGAGGGATATGTTGTAAAGACTGTAGACAGAACCAGTTTTAAACAGGTTCAGACCCCTCAAGTGTTTAAAACAGAGTGCTTGAAAGCGGCTTACCACTCTTTTTTCAACGAAGCCCAAACAGATGAATCGGGATTGGTAGAAAAAACAAAGGTGCCAGTTTATGTTGTTGAAGGGGAACTCAACAATAAAAAAATTACATTTCAAACAGATATTCCTTAAATTCATGACAAAATAATCACGTCAATATTTTCATTCAAAGGAAGACAATGCGGGTATCATCTTTAGAAAAAAAACCTCTTTTTTTACATACAAATGGTTTTAAAATAAGGTCAAAAACCATGGCCGTATCTCATTCATTTGAAAACCATATGGTGGCTTTACAAGGTCTAATCAATAGTATTTCTTCTATAAACATAACAATAAAAAAATTGGGTGAGCTGGGATCTCGTGGATATCAACAAATCATGGGGGACATACTCTGTTTTTTTGAACAAACTTTAACCAATATAAAACAAATTAAAAAAAATCAAAGCCATTCTTTTTTTCAAATAAAAGCCATCAATAATCATGGCCTAACATATGTAGATCCTCAAAAAACCCTTTTGAAAAAACAAATATGGGCTGATGCAACCCTTGTTTTATATCGAACGTCTTGTCTGATTAAAGATTTAAAAACAGCCACCCACAGTTTACTTCAATGTGTTATGGCATTACAGGAAGATCAATTTAGAAACGATGTTACCAGTATGGCCATGAGGATGTTAATCAATACAATAGAATCACAGTTTAACCAATCTGCCCTTACCTGCTGCAAAAAGATACATATTTTAAAATATCAAGTGAATAGAATAAGAAAAGGAACTTGAATAGACCCTAGAAGCCAGGTAGGTCATGAAAGGATCTTTCAATCTAAACAAAAGAGTTGTCATTAGACATTTTCTTCACTACAGAACACAGAGGTGTCTTTACATAAAAATGGGAATAAGCTAAAAAAAACGCATGGGGTTAAACCATAAATTAAAAATAGTGATTGCAGGGGGCTCAGGCTTTATAGGCTCTGCGGCCCAAGATTTTTTTAAAGAAGAGACCGTCTGGGTTTTAACACGCAGTCCTTCAGCTGAAAACCATATTGCTTGGGATGGCCGAACCGTTGACACTTGGGCCTCTATTCTTGAAGAAGCCGATCTTTTAATCAATTTAACAGGACTTTCTATTCAAAGTAGATTGTCTGAATACCATAAAAAAGAAATTTTAAGATCCAGAGTGGACAGTACCCTGGTGCTTGGAAAAGCCATTCAAACAGTGTCGATTCAGCCCAAAGTATGGATCAATGCATCTGGGGTAGGCATTTTTTCAGATTCAACACAAACCCGGGTAGAATCTGATACACAAACAGATCAAGGCTTTTTATCTCGGGTATGCCAAGAGTGGGAGTCTGCTTTTTGGCAATCTCAAGTGCAATCTCGGCAAATTGTTTTAAGAATGGGGGTGGTCATGGACAAACATCATGGCTTATTGCCCTTGTTAATCCGTCTTGCAAAATGGGGTTTTGGCGCGCCTTTGGGTCATCAATGGGTCAGTTGGATTGCCATTCAGGATTTACTACATTTAATAAAATTTTTATTGGAAAAATCGGACATTAAAGGTGTGGTGCATGCCGCTTCTCCTCATCCTATCACCCATCACGACATGATGAATTTGATAAGAAAAAAAGCAGGCATGCCATTTTATTTTCCGGCGCCAATTTGGGCTGTTAAACTATTGTTAAAAGTTGCCCAACGAAGTGAAGAGTTAATTTTTAAAAGCAATAGGGTTATTTCTGAAAAAATAAAAGGGTTCAATTTTAATTATCCCTCGTTTGACAAATTGCCATAAAAAACTTTATTGTTCGACCCATGTCAAAAACAAGATTATTCATTTTTTTTCTTCTTCTACTGTCCATTGTTATTGTGTCAAATGCATTGTCTATTTTCCCTTTGTATTGGTGGTTTCAATCTGTAGGATTTTCTTTGATATGGTGGGAAAAAATCAAATGGCAGGGCATGGTTTTTTCTTTTGGTTTTTTACTGTCTTTTGTTTGGCTATGGGGGCATCTTCAACTTAGTTTGTATGTCTCTAAAAATAAAGAAAAAGAATCTTCTTCATCCTCATTTTTAAACCAGATTTGGTTTAAAATTCAGCAAAGTGCCTTTTTAAAAATCCCTCAAACATTTTTTTCATTTTTATTAAAAAGTTTGGTTTTAGGCACCTGTGTGGTTTTTGGTATTTTAACCCAAAAATATTGGTACCTGATTTTTTTATACGGGAATCATGAATCAACAGGGATTCAAGATGCTTTTTTCTCTAAAGATTTATCATTTTATTTTTTTACAAAACCTTTACTAGAAAGTGTCTTGGGATGGGGTATTTTGTTGGTTGTGGTCACCCTTGTCATGGTGACTTGGGTATATTTGGTTAGAAGAGTCTTTTTATGGATTTTAGAACCCAATTCTCATGGGGTTAGGGTTCATTTACTTGGCTTACTGGCGTTACTGATGTGGATGTTCGCAGGAAAATCGGCAATCTCCCTTTATGACATGGTGTATAACGTTCATAAATTAATCGTAGGAATTGGATACACAGATGCGGCTATTCGTATTCCTGTTCAAAAGCTATTGGTGGTTTTTTGGGTGTTTTTAGGGTTTTTATTTTTGTTTATGACAAAATATCCTAAAAAAATAAAATGGATGCTAGTAGGAATTGGGGGTCTTGTTTTGGTTTATATATTGGCCGGCCGTATTGTCCCTGTTTTAGTGCAACGCTACGTTGTGGCACCAAATGAATTACAAAAAGAAACAACTTACATGACCTATCATATCCAAGCCACAAGAGAGGCTTTTGGTCTTTCTAATGTCAGGGAATCAGCGTTTAATGTGCAAAATACCTTAACAGCCAATGCTTTAAAATCCCAAGACACATTCATTCAAAATATTGCGCTTTGGAATACAGAACAGTTGAACCAAGTGTTCTCACAACTCCAAGAAATAAGGCCTTACTATGATTTTGGCGGTATTGATGTGGATCGATATCAAATTAATGGAAAAATGCAACAAGTCATGATTTCTGCTAGAGAAATGAACGTAGACCAGTTGTCTGCGCAGGCCCAAACTTGGATTAATCGTCATTTGGTTTTTACACATGGGTATGGCTTGTGCATCTCGCCTGTTAATGCGGTCACCTCTGAAGGTCTGCCAGAATTTTTTGTACATGATTTACCCCCAAAAACAAGTCATGGGTTTAAGGTCAACCGTCCTGAAATTTATTTCGGTGAAAAAACATCAGATTATATTGTGGTCAATACCCGCCAACAGGAATTTGATTATCCTAAAGGAGATTCGAATGTTTATACCCGCTATCAAGGAGAAGGAGGTGTTCAATTAAATTCCTTTTTTAAACGCCTTGTTTTTGCAGCTTCTTTTTCAGATTTAAAATTACTTTTAAGTTCATTAATCACGAATGAAAC
>Ga0172376_10005866_pt1 | contig 13545 bp, 12 predicted proteins | sample Lak35m_FD_121114 | JGI IMG/M metagenome (GOLD analysis project Ga0172376, IMG submission 121114) | Freshwater microbial communities from Kabuno Bay, South-Kivu, Congo - kab_092012_35m | ecosystem: Environmental > Aquatic > Freshwater > Lake | place: Democratic Republic of the Congo: South-Kivu...
GCGCAGTCGAGTACCGATAACCTCATACACGGTGCCTATCTCGGAGCCATACTGGCACTACTGCTCTATAACATCCTGCTGTTCCTCTCCACCCAGGATAACAATCTGCTGCTCTACTCCTTTTATCTGGGAAGCTTTAGCCTGTGGAATATCGGCTTCGACGGATTGGGGTTGCAGTATCTATGGCAGGATGCCGCCTGGTTCAACCTGCAATTCAATCTGTTGATACCGGGCTACATCCACGGCCTCTCCACCCTGTTCGTGGTACGGTATCTGGAAACCCGCGAACGCGCTCCTGCCCTGCACCGGCTCATCATGGTGATCACTGCCCTGACCCTGGCCATCATGCCGTTTGCCCTGGTAAACCAGAGCTACCCCGATTTAAGCATTTTAGGGCCGGCCTATTTTTTCTCGGTCATGAGCAGCTTGCTGATCACGCTCTATCTGGTGGCAGGAATCTGGCTGATGGTGCGTGGTTTCGGACCGGCCCGCTACTTCGTGCTGGCCTGGTCATGCCTGTTCCTGGGCATTTTCACCTATCGCTCGACTCAGTTTGCGGGCTTGCATGTGCCGGATCACCCCCTGATAGAGAACAGCATCAATCTCGGTTCCGCGCTGGAATTTCTGCTGCTGGCACTGGCCCTGGGTGATCGTTTCAACTGCATGCGCAATGAAAAGCTGGCCGCCGAGCAGGAAGCCTATCGGCTGCAACTCAATTATTCGAATGATCTGGCCGAGCAGGTGGCCTACCGCACCCATGAACTCCAGACCACCCTGCAGCAGTTGAATCTGGCCCTCGAAGCCGAGCGGCAGGCACTGGAGGAGCAAAAGCAGTTTCTGGCAACCGTATCGCACGAATTGAGAACCCCGCTCGCTGTCATCGACATCGTGGCACAAAATCTAGAAATCGACGAACACAATGCCAGCGAGGCCACCCGTCGATCCCGCTACGATAAGATTCTGCAAGCCACCCGCCGTTTGTCTTCCCTGCTGGATGACTATCTGGACGAAAACCGGTTTTCACTGCCCCGGCAAGGCCCCCAGAGGCAACATGTCAATGTGCGTCAACTGCTGGAAGATGCGGCCCGTTCGGCCCGGGTACTGGCTGATCATCACTGTCTGATCGTGGAATCGGAAAAACCGGACATTCATTTTACCTGTGATCCCGACCTGACCCGGCTGGCCCTGCGTAACCTGGCTGACAATGCGGTCAAATATACGCCACCCGGCACGGTCGTCATACTCAATGCCCGGATCGATCCGAACGGAATCAGCCTGGTGGTGGAAGACGAGGGCACTGGCCTGCCTGAAAAGACACTGGCTCGCTTGTTTATACCCGGAGAGCGGGGACAGGATACCCGGGACAAACCCGGCAAAGGCATGGGCCTGTCCCTGGCCCGACGTATGATCGAAATTCAGGGCGGTACCCTGACCGCCACCAGCCAGCCCGGCAAGGGCTGTGCTTTTTGTATCTGGTTGCCGACCCTAAACGACAAAACAACGCCCCCGTCCTCGTTTCTGCCTTAACCGGGATAGGGAAATCCCTTGGCCAACAAGCTCTGTAACACGGCATCGTGGCCGTAGATATCGGAATGGAAACTGGCCTGGCCCTGCTCATTGGCCAGCACGGTAGAATAAAAAATATACACCCCGATACCCTGTTTCAGGGTGACGTTTTTGGGATTACCCCCGTTCATGGCGGTTTCTATGCGATCCTTTGACCACTCCCCCTGCCCGTCCAGTACAAACTCGGCCAAACGTACCGGATCCTGCACCCGGATACAGCCGTGACTGAAATCGCGGCGGGCACGCTGGAACAAACCCTTGCTGGGCGTACTGTGCAGGTAGATATTGTTGTTGTTGGGAAAAGTGAACTTCACCAGACCCAGCGCATTTTTGGGGCCTGGCTTTTGCCTGAGTTTCAGGGCACCCGTGGCCAGCATCTCGATATTGCCCGGTGTCGGCGCATAAACCGGCGCGTTGGGCGCGAAACCGGACACCAGTTCCAGATTGCTGCGGGCCAGATACCCCGGATTGCGCCGGGCAATCGGCAGCAATTCCCGGGCGGAAATCTTGAACGGTACATTCCAGTAGGGTCTGAACATGACCGAGGTCATATCGGCATGAAAAACCGGTGTATGCCGCCCGTCAACGGCCTCTCCCACGATCACGTTCATCTGTACATCGTATTGTCCAAGGCCTGATCCCAGATCATTGCGTGAGCCGAACAACTGAAAAGACGGGATATTCACCATCAGATAAGGCCCACGAATATACTCGGGCAACCAGCGCAACCGCTCCATCCCCATCTGAATCTGGGTGATCCTGTCGAGTGCCGGCACATTCAACTGGCTCAGGGTCGGGTTACCAATGATGCCATCCGCACCAAGTCCCAGCCGTCTTTGCAGGTTTTTGACCGCTTCCACCAGTTTCCCGTCATAAACCCTGGAGTCCATGGTGGCTTCATCCGGTTCGGGCAAATCCCCCAGCCTGTACAGCAAAACCCGCAAGGCCGGAACATCCCTGTGATGACCACCCGGAGCAAATCTCGATGGCAGTGCCAGGTGGATATCCGGCATGTCCTGTTGAATCCGACGGAACCGGAGCAACGCCTGTTTCAGACGGGCGTACAGGGGAAAGCGGGGTTCCAGCCCGTCAAGGATGGCAGTGGGTTGTTCACTCTGGGCAATTTTCTGAATCAGATTGGGCAAATCCACCCGCTTGGTCTCGATATTCAGTCCAAAATCCACCCGGCGCGGATTGACCCGCCCCAGGTAGAGATGGGAACCATAACGCAACAGGGACAGGCTCAGGGCCACATCGAAACTGGCGACATCCTTGCTGTCCACCGTCAAACCCTGACTCCAGCGTTTCAGGGTTTCGGCATCATAATCAGCGGCAATGAGTCCGCGTTCATCGGCACTGTTGATATGATCGATGACTGCACGGGCCTGTGGTGTCGGTTGCTCACTGACGACCCACAAGGGTAACTGCCCGTTCTGCCGGTACAGTGCCTCGAGGATATTCTGATAATCCGGAAACGCCGACCAGCGCAAGCGCGGGTGAACCCCCTCCCGAATGAGGGTCTGGAGATGGGCGGATACCGAATCGGGCAGTGGGGGGGCTGCTGTCACGTCAAAGGCAAACAACAGGAGCAGCAATCCGAAGGTCATTGATGCCGAAACTGTTTTCATCATGCAAGGTTACCAGGTTCACGGTTAAGGATGAGGCTCATAATAATTTCCAGAATTCGGAGCCCCGTCGCGGGAAAAGGCTTGTCAGGTGTCAATGATCATTTGATGTGGTCGGCAGAGTCAACCATCATCCGCTCGATCACGGCCCGGTCGACCCGCCCATCATGCAGGGCACTGGCCATCAGGACGGCCGAAAACCCCATCGCAGCCAGTCTGTGCAGATCCGCCTCATGACGCACACCGCCTGCTGCAATGAAATCATGACCGGGATGGCGAGCCATCAAGTCTGCCATCCGTTCAAAATCCGGCCCCTTTTGACTGCCCACATGAGACAAATTCATGAGAATGACCCGTTTGGGCCACCACGCCGGGTGCGTCAGCAGTGCCTCTGGCCCCATAAAGACACCGTTCATGAAGTCCAGCGACAGGATCAACTGGTTTCCTGCCTCAGGCAACATCGACAAATTGTCATATTCAAGCGACTCGGAGCCTGCGATCAGGCTAAAATAACCCTGGGCGAATGTATCAGGAGGTCTCAATGGCAGCCCCTGGTCAACCCAGAACCCGACACCGGCGAAGTGCCGTCCCAATGCGTCGATGAGTCGTTCCTGCGCGGGTTTACCACCCAGTGCATCGAGGTCTGCCAGATAAATGGTGGAAAAAGAATAAAGTTCAAGCAGCCCCCGCAGAACCTCGCAGGGTTCCGGACTGGAACACAAGCGACTGACCAGGGGACGATAATGCTCGCGGTGACCTTCCCTGGCGTGTACCGCAAGACCTTCCTTGAGGTCGATAACCGGTATGATCTGCATGAGTGTGTTTGATTGTGAATGTTTTGGTATTTGAATATGTTACCGGTGGAGGTTGGGGCGATACGCCATTACCGCCCGCCTTGTTCGAGGAAGCAGGATACATGCTGTCGGCCCTGCTCCGGGATTTGCTGGACATCCCGGGCCTTTCCATTACCGCCTTGAGGGATGCCCGCTGGCCAGTGCCCCCGGAACTCGAATCCTCGATCACCTGGCGGTATGTCGAACCCTCTGAAAGCATTCAGGCCGTGTGGCAGCACAGCCTGCGGCACAGTGATGCCGTATGGCCCATCGCACCCGAATCGGGCGGTCTGCTGGAGCGGCTCTGTCATGAGGTGGAATCGGTCGGCAAAATCCTGCTGAACTGCCCGGCCCGTGCCGTACGCCTGGCCACCAGCAAGCGTAACACCCTGGACCGTTTGGCCCGACACGCCATCCCGGTCGTGCCAACCCGGAAACTGAAAGGCTACCGTCCGGTATTTCCCCTGGTCATCAAGCCGGACGACGGTCTGGGTTGTCAGGGTATCAGGGTATTGGGCTGCGATGAAGAGTGGGATGACACCTTGTGCGCGATGGATATCTCCCGTTATGTGGTACAACCCTTGCTAAGCGGAAAAAGCCTGAGCCTGTCGGTGCTGTTCGATCGAGGCCGCGCTCATTTGTTGAGTGGCAACCGGCAAATCGTGATCCGTCACGGGCATCAGATGCAACTGGAGGCCGTCGAGGTCAATGCCTTCCCGTTGACACCTGCCCACTACGCACTGGCCGAAGCGATAGCTCAGGCCGTACCCGAACTGTGGGGTTATGCCGGCATCGATCTGCTGGAGACCCGCAGAATGCTCAAGGTGCTGGAAATCAATCCCCGCCTGACCACGGCAACTGCCGGTTTGCGTGAGGCACTGGGCATCAATCTGGCCCGGGCAATCATTCACCTGGCACACCAACAACCCTTTGAGGCCGATTTGCAACGAACAGAGGATCGTTCAGTCACCCTTCGTTGGCCAGTCGCATGAGTAAACAGTGTGCAGGATGGGATGTCGGCGGTGCCCATCTGAAAGTAGCCGCCCTGAATGAAGACGGCCTGTTGTGGATCGGACAGGAACCCTGTCCACTGTGGCAGGGGCTAGACCGACTCGAATCGGCACTGGCCGCATTGACTGAGCGCATGTCCCTGAAACCGGGGTGTCAGCATGTCATTACCATGACGGGTGAACTGGCCGATTGCTTCCTGACCCGACAGGCGGGTGTCGAAACCCTGGCCAACCTGATGCAGTGCCACCTGTCACCGGATCCCGTTTGTTTTTTTGACGGCTCGGAGGACTTTCTGAACACAGCACAGGCGACGATCCACTGGAAGCGACTGGCTTCAGCCAACTGGATGGCCACGGCACGCTGGGCCTGTCGTTTCCTGCAAAACGCCTTGCTGGTCGATATCGGCAGTACCACGACCGACATCATCACCTTGCGTGACGGCGCAATCCGGGTGCGGGGCTATTCCGATGAGGCGCGAATGCGTTACGATGAATTACTTTATACGGGCGTGGTACGCACGCCCTTGATGGCACTGACCCGGCATATTCCCCACGCAGGCGAATGGACAACCATCATGGCCGAACATTTTGCTACCACGGCAGATGTTTACCGGTTGACCGGTGAACTCACCGGGACGGTCGATCAATCGCCTGCGGCCGACGGGGGAGAGAAAACCCTGAGCGGCAGTGCCCGCCGACTGGCGCGAATGCTGGGGACAGAAGCGGAATCCTTCCCGCTGGATTATTGGCAGATGAATGCCCGCTTTTGGCGTGAACGTCAACTCGAACCGATACGGGCGGCACTGGAACGACACCTGTCCGGCGGCGGATGGCCCGCCGATGCCCCCCTGGTCGGGGTTGGCATCGGTCGCTTCCTCGTGCAGGAGTGCGCCACCCGTCTCCAGCGGCCCTATCGCGACATCAACGCTATTTTTCCACCTTGTATTTCAACCCCTGCCTTCAGTGCCGCAGACTGTACCCCGGCGGCGGCACTGGTCTGTCTGGCCTCATCCCGCATCACTGGTTTTCCTGATGACGACCCGAATTGAAGAATTGCCCTACTTTGAAGACAGTGCGACCCTGTTCATGCCCTGGGCCGAGCGCAATGGTTCCGTATTTCTCGACAGTGGCTATCCCCATTGCCGACAGGGACGTTATGACATCCTGGCTGCAGAACCGGTGGCCACCCTGGTCACCCGGGGCCATCTGACCGAGATACGGGCATCCGGAGCCATTACCCTGTCTCCGGAAAACCCTTTCAGCCTGTTGAAAACCCAACTGGGTACACGGCTGCCGCAACACCCGGACCTGCCTTTTTGCGGCGGGGCCATCGGCTATTTTGGCTATGATCTGGCCCGTCGGCTGGAAAAAATTCCTGACCTGGCGGCAGATGAGGAAAACATCCCCGACATGATCGTCGGCATATATGACTGGGCCGTCATCGTCGATCATACCGAACGACGCAGCTGGCTGGCAGGACGGGCCGATTCACCGGCATTGGCCGCCCGCTGGCCTCACCTGCTGCAAAGCTTCAGCCAGATTCAAATCCTGGCCTGGCAACAAACCGGATTTTCGGTGCTGAGCGGGATTGAGTCGAACCTGAGCCGGGCCGAGTATGGCCGGGCCTTCCGTCGGGTGCAGCACTACATTCATGAAGGCGACTGCTACCAGGTCAACCTGACCCAACGTTTTTCAGCCTGTTGCCGGGGCAATCCCTGGGCGGCTTACCAGGGGCTTCGGGTCTACAACCCGGCCCCGTTCAGTGCCTTTCTTCATTATCCGCAGGTGCAGGTACTCAGTTCATCGCCGGAACGCTTTTTGAAGGTGCGCGATGGCCAGGTCGAAACCAGGCCCATCAAGGGTACCCGTCCCCGTTTCGATCAACCTGCCCGGGATCGGGCCGAAGCCGAAGCCCTCAGGCAGAGTACCAAGGACCGGGCTGAAAACCTGATGATCGTCGATTTACTGCGTAACGACCTCGGTAAAAATTGCGTACCGGGTTCGGTGCATGTACCCCGGTTATTCGACATCGAAAGCTATGCCACGGTGCATCACCTCGTCAGTACGGTGTGCGGGCAACTGGCCGGAGATCAGTCGGCCCTGGATTTGCTCAAGGGATGTTTTCCGGGGGGCTCCATCACCGGTGCCCCCAAAATCAGGGCCATGCAAATCATCGAAGAACTGGAACCCCACCGACGCGGGCTGTACTGCGGTGCCATCGGCTACGTTGGTTTTGATGGCAACATGGATTGCAACATCGCCATCCGCACCCTGATGCACTCGGACAACCGTATTCGCTTCTGGGCCGGGGGCGGTATCGTGGCCGACTCGGATGAAGAACAGGAGTATCAGGAATGCCATCACAAGGCCTCGGCCTTGCTGAACTTGCTGGAACAGTTCCGGGTAAAGCGGCGTGTCGGTTCCCTGGGTGGTTAAACTGGGAGGCAGTCTGGTTGACTCGCCCCATCTGGAGCAGTGGCTGGAGGGGCTGGCTGATGCGGGCATCGTGATCGTACCCGGTGGCGGTCCGTTTGCCGATCAGGTGCGCACTGTCCAGCAAACCCGTGGTTTTGACGAGGCCACGGCACATGCCATGGCCTTGCTGGCCATGGCCCAGTACGGTTTGCTGCTCAAGGGGTTGTGTCCCCGCTTACAGACCAGCGACCGGCCCGATCGCCTGCTGTCCCTTGCAACAACCGGATCAAGTGTGATCTGGTTACCGAATCTGGATCTGCTGGCCTGCCCCGACATCCCGCAAAACTGGTCAGTCACCGCCGACAGTCTGGCGGCCTGGCTGGCCGGGTCGCTGGGCATACAAAACCTGTTGCTGGTTAAATCGACCGGCTGGCCAGCACCGCCCCGGCTTTCCAGCCTGGCACGATCCGGCTTCATTGACCCGGCCTTCGACCGGTTCAGCCGCAGGAAAGCCTTGTCTGTCTGGCTGGCTACCGCCGACCAGCCAATCCGATCCTGGCGTGACCTGGCCGAACCGGAACAGGTGGTTACCCGCCTCAGCCTGGCCTGAGTGACGACCCATTCCGGCTTTCCCAGCCTGTACTGGGCCTCATCGCCAGGGTGGAAACGTGCTTTATTCCGGGTTTTGCGCGGCAAGGCGGTAGCAATAGGCAAACAGCACCTGCCATTCGACAGCCTGTATCGCCAAACACAGGGATTCCACCTTGCCGCCCTGCACCCGTGCCATTTCGCATAGATCGACAAAACGATGTGGCTGCCACTCCGACTGATCAAGCAAAAACCGGGCTTCAGGTGCGAGTTCATTACCCTGACCACGGGCCAGGAGGCCAGCCTGCACCTGAAGTGCCGGATAAACCGGGTGTGGCCTGACCCGGTCGAACCAGTATTTGCTGTTCCAGGCATCCGGCTCACGTCGATGCAGGATGGCATGCCAGAAATTGCCGGTATCGTTGGTGATGGACTGGCTGATACGATGGCTTTCATCAAGGTAATTGTGATACAGCCAGATACCGGACAGACAGGCCCGCGCCATTTCCCGGTCGACCAGAGCCAAACCTTCGAAGGCCCGATCCACCGTCAAGGCATTCAGTGCGAACCGGGCCGCCGCCGTTGGCGTTCCTGGTCCCAGCGAGGACTGGTGAGGGATGGCGTAGAGCGTGGAAAATAAATAGCCAAAAGCGGTTGAATCGAACACGATTTTCAGACCTCGAACGACAGTTTGATACCGGCGGCCTGTAGATAACCCGCTTCCTGTTCAAGATCGGCCCGGCTCAGCGGATGCTGCGCCAGCCAGCACTCCGGGAATGTCAGACTGACACCGGTTTCGGTAAAGTGAATGCGGATATCCGGCAGAAATTGCTCATGCCGACTGCGATTCAACAATATGGCCAGACGGAGCAGGATGGACAGTTGCACAGCCACCATATCCCAGGGAGGCGGCAACTCCCTGAACAGTTTGAGGGAGAATTTACGCCGATGCGCCCGTACCAGCGTGGCCAGCAAAATCTGATCCTGCCTGGAAAAGCCGGGCAGATCTGCGTTTCTAACGATATACTCGCTGTGCTTGTGATACTGACTGTGCGCGATATCCAGACCAATTTCATGTAAACTGGCCGCCCATTCCAGCCATTGCGGCCAGGTTTCACGTTCATTTGTGTCGGTGGCAGGAATTTCCCTCAGGAGTTGGCGCAGGGTTTGATGAACGTGGGCGACATGGAGCTTGTCCACCTGATAACGGGCTGCCAGTGTTGCAACGGTTCGGCTGCGGATATCGTCCTGGAACAAACGTCCCTTGAGATCGTAAAGCAGACCCTCGCGGAGGGCACTATCCGACACCCGCATGGTCTGTATGCCCAGTGTATTGAACGAGGCATGCAGCACAGCCAGTCCGCCGACAAAACTGGGATAACGCTCCGGATTCAAATCAGGAAAATTCTGCCGATCGATGATGCCCGCTGTCAGTACGCTCTCCACGAGGCGATCAAGGCTCTCGCGGTTAATGCCTTCCCTGCACCACTTGCGTCCTGTCAATATCTTGCGCACGGCCCTTATGGTGCCAGATGCACCGACCGCCTCATCCCAGTTACCGCGCTGAAAAGCCAACTGAAAGGGTTCGAGTTCTTGCTCGGCAGCCAGTACGGCTTTCCTGAAACGCTTGGCCGAAACTTTACCGTCATCGAAATGGGCCATGCTCATGGACACGCAACCCATGGACAGACTCTCCTTGTGGCGCGGTTCATGATCAACACCGATGATATACTCGGTACTGCCACCCCCGATATCCATCACCAAGCGTCGTTTGCCATCGACGGCATAACTGCGACTAACCCCCATGTAAATGAGACGGGCTTCTTCTATGCCGGAAATGATCTCTATGGGATGTCCCAGGGCCCGTTCAGCCAGAACGAGAAACTGGGGGCCGTTGCGGGCGGTGCGCAGCGTGTTGGTGCCTACGGCCCTGACAGTCCCGGTCGGGAAATCACGCAGTCGTTCACCAAAACGGGCCAGACACGCCAAAGCCCGGTTCTGGGCTTCAGGCGACAAATGACGCTGGGGTGTCAGGCCCGCCCCCAGCCGGATCATCTCCCTGAGTTTATCGACGATGATCAGTTCGCCCGACCTGAATTCGGCAACGATCATGTGAAAACTGTTTGAGCCCAGATCGACGGCGGCTACCGGCAAGGATGCAGAGGGTGGAATATTGAGCATAAAATATAACCCTGGAAGATGGGAGCGTTACCGGAATGACCGGGAAACATGAAAAGATGCCGCAAGGCAAACCGGGTGGGGAGGATCGGAAAACTACCCGCTTCCCCTGAATGATTTGATAGAATTGTTACAAAAAAACCAGCCGATTACAGCCATCCATGCAGGCACTTTCCATCCGCAACTTGCGTAAAGTTTATAAAAACGGTTTACAGGCCCTGAAAGGCATCGACCTCGATGTGGCCGCCGGTGATTTTTTCGCTCTGCTGGGCCCCAATGGAGCGGGAAAATCGACGACCATTGGTATTTTAAGCTCACTGGTCACCAAAACCTCGGGACACATTTCGGTATTCGGTCATGATCTGGATCGGAACCCGCATGAGGTACGACGGGCCATCGGTCTGGTTCCGCAGGAAATCAACTTCAACCAGTTCGAAACGGTAATCAACATTGTGGTGAATCAGGCCGGGTATTACGGCATCGGTCGCCGCAAGGCCTCAAACCAGGCCGAGCAGGTACTGACCGAGCTGGGGCTGTGGGATCGCCGCAATACCATATCACGGCAACTGTCGGGTGGCATGAAGCGGCGTTTGATGATCGCCCGGGCTCTGGTTCACAAACCGCAACTGCTCATACTGGACGAACCTACCGCCGGCGTGGACATCGAGATCCGCCGGTCGATGTGGGATTATCTCCGGAAAATCAACCGGGCCGGAATAACCATCATCCTGACGACCCATTACCTGGAAGAAGCCGAAAACCTGTGTCGACACATTGCCATCATCAACCAGGGAAAAATCGTGGAACACAGTGCGATGCCCGAACTTCTGGCTCAATTACACATCAACCAGTTCATCCTGGAGTTGAGACACCCGCTCACCACGTTACCCGACATTGAGGGTTACTCGCTGACACTTCAGGATGAACGCACCCTGGTTGCAGGAGTGCCTACTGAACAGGGTATACATCACCTGTTTGATGCCCTCACTGCGCAGGCCATTGAAGTCGTCAGCCTCAGAAATGCAGCCAACCGTCTGGAACAGCTTTTCGTCAATCTGGTGGACAGCGGCAAACCCACTGCACCGTGACGCATGAAATCCGTTGTTCATCCCCGCCTTCCGGATCACCTGATGTATAACCTCATTGCCTTTCAAACCATACTCCGCCGGGAAATCTACCGGTTTGTTCGTATATGGCCGCAAACAGTATTACCACCCGCCATTACCACCTCCCTTTATTTTCTCATTTTCGGCCATCTCATCGGTTCACGCCTGGGCCAAATGGGATCGGTGCAATATATTGACTACATTGTACCGGGTATCGTGTTGATGTCGGTCATTACCAATGCCTATGGCAATGTCGTTGCTTCGTTTTATTCCAGCAAATTCCAACGCAATATCGAGGAAATGTTGGTCGCCCCCATACCGAATTCCCTTATTCTGTGTGGGTATGTCATGGGGGGAGTGATGCGTGGACTGTTAACCGGCAGCATCGTGGCCGGCATAGGCAGCCTGTTTACTCCCCTGCATGTGGTACATCCCGGCATTGCAGGCGGTGTGTTTCTGTCAACGGCCGCGATTTTCTCCCTGGCCGGATTCATCAATGCCGTTTACGCCAACAGCTTCGATGATATTTCCATCGTCCCCAATTTCATACTCAATCCACTGGTCTATCTTGGCGGCGTATTCTACTCGGCGACCATTTTGCCTGATACCTGGCGAATCGTCACACTCGGCAATCCGATGTTTTACATGATCAGTGCTTTCCGGTATGGCGTTCTCGGTATTACCGATGTGGATATCCAGCAGGCTTTCCTGGTGATGGCCATCACTTTCGTCATCCTGCTGATCTGGGCCTGGTACTTATTGAAAAAGGGAATCGGGCTCAAGTCCTGACCCGAAAAAAAGGGCATAACTTTAACCTTGCAGGTCAATCGCATGATTCAAAAAATACACCAAAATCCTACAGCATTGCGCATCGTTCAGCCTAAACCCGACACCGGAACAGGTTCAGTGAACCTGGTTCTCACCCTGGGTCTGGTGGCCAGTCTCCTCTTGGCAGTACCTGCCCGGGCGGCCACCGATATGGACGCTCAGGCGGGTTTTGCCCAGGCCAAGGCAAAACAACACGAACCGGATGCCGATCACAGCGGGCACGATCCGCAGGGCAACCGTACCAAGGGCTTTCATGGCGTGTTTTACGGTTATTTACCCTGCAACGACTGTATTGGCATAAAACATACTCTTTCACTCAAACACAATAATAATTATTTGCTCGTGACTCAAATTGTCAAGGAAGCCTCCCGCGAACACTATGAGAAAGGAAAATATACCTGGGATGATGAAACCCGACAGGTTATACTCACACCCAACCAGGAAAATGCCCCCCTTCGCCAGTATCGTATCAAGGATGCAGGAACCCTGATCCAGCTTGATACTTCAGGCAATGTCATTACCCAGGATGCAGATCGGTATATCCTGCAACGAAGTGACCTGGCCCAAACCCGCGAAGTACATATGCACTAAAATGAGGTTGAATCATGTCTGACACCAAAGAAATCCCTTTTGACGAAACCACCGTAATCCAGCGGCTCCAGGCTGAATTGCCCCACTGGCGTTATGAAAATGGCTGGATCAGACGCAAATTCAGAACCAGCGGCTGGAAAGCTACCCTGATGGTGGTCACTACCGTAGGTCATTTGGCCGAAGCTGCCTGGCATCATCCGGATATGGCACTGTCTTACGCCTTTGTCGAAGTCAAGCTGATGACGCATTCGGCCAAAGGTATTACTGAAAAGGATTTTTGTCTGGCTAAAAAAATCGAGGATGTCATCCAGTGGAATCCCGCCGAAAGTTCCAACGGTATACTTTGCGGCACACCGGACGATCCCCGCTTCAAATACATTAAACATGATGGATGACATGAAAGCGATAGGCGTGACCTGCCGTGGTGTTTTGTCGAGTCTGATCAGTGCAGGCATTCTTGTTGCCGGTAACGGAATGGCTGATATTCGTCAAAACGCAGAGGTTCAGCAATTTGTCCGGGAAATGCACCAGCGACACGGTTATGCCACCGCTGATCTGGAGCACCTGTTCTCGCAGGTGAGCTTTCAGGAATCGATATTGAATGCCATGGCCCGGCCTTATGAAGCCAAACCCTGGCATGCGTATAAAAAGCTGTTCCTTACCCCGAAACGCATCGCGGGCGGTCAACGGTTCATGCAGCATAATCGCATGGCTCTACAAACGGCATCACAAAGGTACGGTGTACCGGCCAGTGTAGTAACCGCCATCATCGGCATCGAAACCTCATACGGAGAAAATCCGGGTA
>Ga0172376_10005867_pt1 | contig 13543 bp, 6 predicted proteins | sample Lak35m_FD_121114 | JGI IMG/M metagenome (GOLD analysis project Ga0172376, IMG submission 121114) | Freshwater microbial communities from Kabuno Bay, South-Kivu, Congo - kab_092012_35m | ecosystem: Environmental > Aquatic > Freshwater > Lake | place: Democratic Republic of the Congo: South-Kivu...
GTCCTCGTTCTGTTGATCATGCTCGGTTCGCGATCGGTCCTTCGCTCGGTCGGTTCGCGGGCGATTCGGATGATGGTTCACACCCGCGGCAAAAAAACCGAGATCGAGGACCGTTCGGACCGAGCCGAAACGCTTGTCAGCGTCTATTCGAACGCCGTTTCGGTGAGCGTGATCGGCGGCGGCCTGGTCGTGATGGCGCAGGAAGCCGGGATTCCGGTCGGTCCGCTTTTGGGCGGTGTCGCGATTTTCGGTCTTGCGATCGCGTTCGGTGCCCAGAATCTGATTCGGGACTATTTCTACGGCTTCGTGGTTCTGCTGGAGAACCAGTTTTCGGTCAACGACGTGATCCAGGTCGGTGCGATCACGGGTTTGGTCGAACGGATCACCCTGCGCATGACGGTGATACGCGACGCGGCGGGGACGGTGCACTTCATCCCCAACGGGTCGATGACGACGGTTTCCAATTTTTCGTACGACTGGTCCCGGGCCGTGTTCGATATCCCGTTGTCGTACGGCACTCCGGTCGACGAAGTGATTCAGCACATTCACGCGATCGGCAAATCGCTGTGGCAGGACAAGGAATTCGGGCCCCTGTGCCTGGACGACCTGACGATGCTGGGTGTCGACAGCCTCACCGAAAATTCGGTGACGATCAAGTTCTTCATCAAGACCAAGCCGCTCAAACAGTGGCCGGTCAAGCGAGAGATGCTGCGCCGGTTGCTGAACCGGTTCGAGGAACTCGGGATCGATCTGCAGACGACGAAGCGGGTGCGCAATCTCATGGTTCGGGCCGACGGTTCGCATGATCACAAGGGAGAGGGCGAGCCTTCGGAACGCCCGGCATTGCAGGCGTTTTCCCGTTGAGCGAATGCGGCGTCGGGCGTTTCACGCGGACATAGCCGGAATTGCGCGGGAAACATCGCGAAGTCGGTCAGGATCGGCCGAACCCTGACCGTCTTCGGATAACTTCGGGTCGCATCGTCCGTGAAGCGGAACTGGCTTGGCGAGTGACGTTCGTCAGAAACGGTTCGAGGGGCGGATCGAACAGGAACCGCACGGATTTCGAACCTTGCGAAGACGTCAGGCGAAAATCGCAGCCACGTAATACATCGACCCGCGGGCGGAGACACCGATTCCGACGCGTGTCGCACCCGAGAACATGTTGGCACGGTGGCCAGGTGAATTGATCCACATGGGGACGGCCTGAACGGGGCTGCCGCCCATCGCCAGGTTTTCCATGCCCAGGTTGGAGTGAATGAGCGCGCCGCGGGCTGCACAGTTGGCAGCGACGCCTTGAGCGGCGGCGGAAAGGTTGCCGTCATAAGCCAGGGCGTGCAGGCCGGCCGAAGCTCTGGCGGAGTTCATGGCGGCGAGAACGCCACCGTCACCGTAATCGTAGCTGTATTGCTGAACCGGTGCCTGAACCGGTGCTTGCAGATACTGAACCGGGGCTTGTTGGTAGTAGACGGGTTGAACCTGATTGTCGACCGGAACGTATTGCGGCGCGACCGGAACCGGTTGAGCGGCGTAAACGTAGCCGGCCGGAGCCTGCGTGTACGTGTAAGTCGGGCTGGTCACGACATCCTGTCCAAGCAGACGCCTGGCGAACAGGGGCAAGAGGGCCAGTTGACCGATGAGGGCACGACGAGGCATCGAATTTGACATTTTGAAACTACTCCTGAACATGGATAGGGCAGAGTTTCGAAAGCGCAAGCATCTACGCAATGCTCTTTTTGCCGTCGCGTCGTCCGGTTCGATTCGAAAGAATGCGAATCCGAATTGACATGTCGTCACGTCGATACACGCAGACCCTGTCTGGCCAAAAAAGCGGAAGCCCGCTTTCGGACATGGAAACAAGGACCAGTCCCGCGATGTCCTCGGACTCGCGAGCAATTGAGATGCGAAACGGTCAGCGACGGACGTACCGGCGCGTCAGTTCCGATCGCGTGAATCGATCATGTTTCGAGACTCCCACAGGAACCACGTGATCCGGGACGAGTCTTCCTTGATAATTCGCCAAGCGAATCGTCGGGACCGCTTGCGATGTTGAGCATTCCTAGCTGCTAATCCTTCACGTCGTAAATGGTCGGGGTGCGTTCTCCTTTCCGGCATCGCCACATTGGATACTGTCGGCTGATTCGCCGACCGATACGCGTCGAGGACACGAACGTTCCCCAGCTAAGTCGAAAAATCTAAACAGCCGGCAAAGGGATTACAACCCCCATTTTTGGATTAGCTGCTTCATCCGGCATCTCCGGATCCATCGAAACCCTTGAAAAACCGGCGTTCGGTCCGTCCGAAAAAAAAATCGGAAATTCAGGAATTCGATTCTTCGCTCGGTTCGAAAATCACCATTTTCGATGTTGCCCGATCAAGTCGGCGATCTCGTATCGGGACGCACGAATGCGTAAAATAATCGCTAAAGACAATAGAGATAACGCTTTGTAATTTTCGATGCTTGGAGAGCCGGAGCGCGAAGCGGCGTACGCATCCATGATCGCTTGTGCGACGGGATTTCATATTGCGACCTCGAACTCCGTGAATCCATGCGGTTTCGTAATTCGATTCGAGCGTTGCGTATTCGGAATCGAGCGGTTCGATTTCGTCCGCGAGACCCGCATACGGGAAACCTGATGGGGTCCGCCTGAAAACGGACAAAAACTATAAATATAAAAATATGAAGAAATAAATGTACGGATTCGGCGATTACGCATCGCCCGATCGCTGGCACGAAATGCAATACTTCATTACGAAATTCGAAACTGTCATCTTGTCGGGCTTTCGGTGAGTCAGCCGATTCGACCATTGGCGGGGGCGATCGCGAGGCTGGCCTTTCGCTGCGGAATTCGTGTCGCCAGCGTCCGCTGACGAGAGCGCAAGGGGCGTAAGCGATCCCGGCGTGAACATCCGGATGATCGGTCGACAGGACGAAGCTGCGTCGGTTAGAATCGGATTACCTCACGACGAACGTTCGGCAGATGCGATCGACTCGGTGGCGAACTTGCTGAAAACGCGAAAATGCAGACAGATCCGCCAGGAGAAGATCGCAAGACAAGGGGAAGGTCAGGTCGAATGAAATCTCGATGTCTGAACCGCAGGCAGTGGCTCGCCAAATTTACGGGTGCCTTCTGCGTCGTCGAGGCCCTTCAGGGGCGAAGCTGGGCATATGCTGCGGGTGCTGATTCCTCAACGGATCACATCGGCAAGGCGGTCGAGTTTCTCAAGTCCCGGCAGGGGCCCGACGGTGGCTGGTCCACCGAACGCGAGCCGGGGATCACGGCCCTGGTGGCGACGGCGCTGCTACGGTCGAAGCGAGTCTCTCCGAACGAACCTGTGATCGAAGCCGCTTTCCGGTATCTCGAGAAGTTCGTCGATTCCAAGGACGGCGGATTCCCCAGTGCGGCCCATGCCAATTACACCACCTGCATCGCGCTGATGGCCTATCGTGAGGCCAACGCCGACGGACGTCACTCCGAAGCGATCCGCAAGGGTCAGGCGTTCCTGAAGACCCGCCAGTGGGACGAGACCGAGAATCGGGCCCGGACGGACGCGTTTTTCGGCGGTGCCGGTTACGGCGGCAGAAACGACCGCCCCGATCTTTCCAACACGGCGTTTTTCATCGAAACCTTGCGGGAAACCGGTTTGCCGGCCGACGATCCGGCGCTGCGGAAAGCCCTGGTTTTCGTCGCCCGCTGTCAGAATCTGAAGAGCGAGTTCAACGATCAGCCGTGGGCCGGTCTCGTCAATGACGGCGGCTTCATTTACACGCCGGCCAACGGCGGGCAGAGCATGGCCGGAGGCGACGCCAAGGGCGGCTTCCGCAGCTATGGCGGCATGACCTATGCCGGGCTCAAGAGCATGATTTACGCGGGGCTTTCGAACGACGATCCCCGTATCGAATCGGCCATGAAGTACATTCGAGAGCACTACACCCTGGAAGAGAATCCAGGGATGGGGCAGCAGGGGCTTTTCTACTACTATCACACGTTCGCCAAAGCGCTGAGCCTGTTGAAGGTCGACAAAATCGTCGACAGCAAAGGCACTTCGCACGATTGGCGAAAGGAACTGACCGAGGCCCTGGGCAAGCGGCAGGCCGCCAACGGGTCGTGGGTCAATCCCGCGGACCGGTTCATGGAGGGCGACCCCAACCTCGTGACCGCTTACGCGCTACTGGCCTTGAGCTACGCCCGAGCCTGACCGGTCCCTCCGCTACATTCGCGAGCCGGGCCCTTTCCTTGAGGGCCCGGACCATGCGAAGATCGAACTTCCCCGCCGCCTCACGCATGCCCGCTACCAGCCACCGGAACTCTCCATGCGTTTCGCACTTCCATTCTTGAAATTCATGGTTCGGTCGTTCGTGGCGATCATGATCATGACTGACGGAGCAGTCTTGCGTGCCGACGAAGCCACGGAATTCTTCGAGTCCCGGATTCGCCCCGTGCTGGTACGGGAATGTCATGGGTGCCATGGTGCCCGCGATCCGGAAGCCGGGCTGAGCCTGCTGACGCGAGAATCGTTGCTTAAGGGCGGGGATCAGGGCCCCGCGGCCGTTGCGGGCCAGCCGGACGAAAGCCTGTTGCTGGCCGCGATCGAGCATCGCGACGGCATGAAAATGCCCCCCAAGGGCAAGCGGCTCGAGCAGCGGACGATCGACGACTTTCGCCGCTGGATCGAGCAAGGCCTGGCCTTCCCGGAAAAATCGAAAGCCGGTGACGGAACCCCGGAGGATTCGGCATCGCACTGGGCATTTCGACCGCCTCGGGCACCGGAGGGTGTGAGCTTCGGGCCCGATGACCCGGGCCTGATCGACCACTTTGTCGATCGGGAAATTGCCGCATCAGGGCTTCGGCCGACCGCGCCCGCCGATCGCAGGACGCTCATCCGCAGGGCAAGTGTCGCGCTGATCGGGCTGCCGCCCGAACCGGCCGAAGTGGACAACTTCATGGCCGACCCGCACAACGATGATGCCGCGTTCGGGAAACTTGTGGGCCGGCTTCTGGCTTCTCCCCGATTCGGGGAACGCTGGGCACGACACTGGCTCGACCTGGCCCGCTATTCCGACACGAAGGGATACGTGTTTTTCGAGGAGAACGACTTCCCCTGGTCCTACACGTATCGCGATTACGTCATCCGTGCGTTTTCCGAAGACAAGCCTTACGACAAGTTCCTGAAGGAGCAGATCGCGGCCGATCGACTGGCCAGTGAGCCGGGCGAACATGATCGGCTTGCGGCCCTCGGGTTTCTGACGCTCGGGAACCGGTACATGAACAACCCGCATGACATCATCGACGACCGGATCGACGTCGTCAGCCGTTCGCTGTTGGGCTTGAGCGTGACATGTGCCCGATGCCATGACCACAAGTTCGACCCGATCCGGAGCGAGGATTACTATGCCCTTTACGGGATCTTCGCGAATTCGGTCGAACCGCTTTTGCCCCCTCCGATTCGTAAGTCGGCAGGGGGCGAAGAGTCCCGCAAGGCCGACCGCGAGATCACGGCGGCCGAAACCGAGTTGAAGAGGTTCGTCGCGTCGAAATACGACGAGCTGGTCGATGCCGCCAGACGCCGCGCCGGCGAATACCTCATCGCGGCCGAGAATTCCCGCAAGGCTCCGAAAACCGACGACTTCATGCTGATCGCCGACGGTGGCGATCTGAATCCGACCCTGATTGCCCAGTGGCGCGCGTATCTGGAAAAATCCCGCAGAAAGGATTTTCGGGTGATGCGGCTCTGGAACGCCTGTTCGGATGCCCGGGAAGGTGCGTTTTCTGCAACGATTGCTCAATTGGCGGAAAATGAGACGAATGCACGGTTGAGAAAAGAGCTTCAGGTGCGTCGTCCTGCGAATATGCAGGAATTGGCCCAGGCTTACGGATTCGCGCTGCGTAACGCCTTTTTCGTCTGGAGCGAGTTTCGGGATCGTGTTTCCGTTTCCGGGGCGGGAATTCCGGAGAGGCATCCCGATCCTGAAGTGGAGGAGTTACGGCGTGTGCTCGATGGCCCGGATTCCCCGGTACGGGTGGTGCGCAACCCGATGGGTGACCTGGCACTTTTGCCGGATCGGGCCTCACAGGGCGAGTTGAAGAAGCGAATCGATGCGTTCGAGAAGGCACGCCGGGCGAAGGGCGCTCCGGTACGGTCCCAGATGCTGGCCGACCGCGTGGAAACAGTCCAGGCACGTGTTTTCGTTCGCGGGAACCCGCAGAACGAGGGGCCGGAAGTCGAGCGCAGGTTCCCGGCGATCTTCGACAGGACTGTGCCACGGTTCGAGGTTCCCCCGGGGCAAAGTGGCAGGCTGCAACTTGCCGAAGCGGTCGCGAATTCTGCGAATCCACTGACAGCCAGGGTTTACGTCAACCGTGTCTGGCACAATCTGTTCGGTCGTGGTCTCGTGGCCACGCCGGGCGATTTCGGGCTGAGGGGCGAGCGACCCAGTCATCCGGAATTGCTGGATGCCCTGGCGGTCGACTTCATGCAGACTGGCTGGTCGACGAAACGGCTGATTCGCCGAATCATGCTGAGCCAGGCCTTTCGGCGATCGGCTTTGCCGAGCGAGTCGGGCGACAGGCTGGCGAAAGACCCGGGGTCTCGATATCTGGCCTGGTTTCCGGTGCGGCGGGCCGATTACGAAACGATGCGGGATTCGGCCCTTTTCGTTTCGGGGCTGCTGGACACGACGATCGGTGGACCTCCGTCCGGTTCGGCGACGGATGCCGGGTTTCGCCGGCGGGTGATTTATGGCCGAATTGACCGGCTGAATCTGCCGGAGCAGTTCCGGACGTTCGACTTCCCCGAGGCGAACGCCCTGGCGGTCGAGCGTGCGACCACGACGACGCCCGGCCAGGCGCTGTTCCTGATGAATCACCCGCTCTTGCGGACTTGTGCCGAGGGGCTTGTTGACCGGGTTTCCGGGTTGTCCGGTGAGACTGACTTGTCCGTGGCCGAAGCCATGGCCCGCAAAGTCTGGCAGCGGGGCTTGTCACCAGCGGAGCGGGAAGAGATCGCGGCGTTTCTGACCGCGGAGCCGGGGGCACGGCGTGAGCGACTCGTCGCTTTGGGTCAGCTGTTCCTGATGTCCAACGAATTCCACTTCTCCGACTGACGCACGATGAACCAGGCCAATTTGACTCGACGGGAACTGCTTCAACGAACCGGCATGGGCATGCCCATGCTGGCTCTGGCTGCGCTTGAGGCGGCCGAGAACCCGGCCGTTTCGTCGGCTGTTACGAACCCGCTAGCGCCGAAACCGCCCCATTTTCGGGCCCGGGCGAAGCATGTCGTGCACCTGTTCATGAACGGCGGGCCGTCGCACGTGGACACGTTCGACCCCAAGCCGATGCTCGACAAGTATCACGGCAAGCCCCTGCCTGTCAGTAATTTACGGACGGAGCGCAAAACCGGGGCGGCCATGCGGTCGCCGTTCGCGTTCGCGAAATACGGCGAATCGGGGCTGGAGGTCAGCGAGCTGTTCCGCCGGACGGCGGCCTGGCATATCGACAAGCTGTGCGTGGTGCGGTCGATCCATGCCGACGTGCCGAACCATGAGCCATCGCTGATGCTCATGAACTGCGGCGATTCCCGATTGCCGCGCCCAAGTTTCGGTGCGTGGACGACCTATGGCCTGGGAACCGAGAACCAGAATTTGCCGGGGTTCGTTTCGATGTGCCCCGGCGGCTATCCGATCGTGGCGGCCCAGAACTGGCGATCGGCGTTTCTGCCTGGTGCATACCAGGGGACGTATCTGAACACCGAACTTCGTGAGCCCGAGAAACTTGTGGAGAATCTCCGCAACGGGAAACTCGGTCCGGCCGAACAACGCAGGCAGCTGGACCTGCTGCAGAAGTGGAATCGGCGGCATCGCGAGGGCAGGGGCGATGAAGGCCTGCTTGAGGCCCGGATTCAGTCGTTCGAGCTGGCTTACCGGATGCAGTCCGAGGCGGCCGAAGTCTTCGACCTTTCGCGTGAACCGGCGTGGCTGCGGGAACTTTACGGCGACACGACGATCGGCCGGCAGCTACTGATCACGCGGCGGATGATCGAGAAGGGCGTCCGGTTCGTGCAGGTCTGGTCCGGGGCAGGCCAGCCCTGGGACAACCACGACAACCTGGAAAAGCAGCATCGGGACCTTTCCCGGCAGTGGGACGGTCCGATCGCGGCCTTTCTGCTCGATCTGGAGCAGCGGGGCCTGCTTTCGGAAACGCTTGTCCTTTGGGGCGGCGAATTCGGGCGGACGCCCGTGGCCGAGTTGCCGGCCTTAAATGGCCGTGACCACAACCATTATGGCTTTTCGGTCTGGCTGGCGGGGGGCGGCGTGAAGGGCGGGCAGGCCTACGGGGCGACCGACGAATTCGGCTTCGCGGCTCAGGAAAAGGTCGTGCATGTGCATGACCTGCATGCCACGATGCTGCACCTGCTCGGTCTGGATCACGAGCGGCTGACGTATCGTTATGCCGGGCGGGACTTTCGGCTGACCGACGTTCATGGCCGGGTCGTTCACGACTGGATTGCCTGACCGTAGCGGGCATTGCTGGAGCTTTCGATTCGGTGATTTCGGTCGGGCAACCGTGTCCGATTGCCCGCCATCGCCGGTTCCGGATATCATGGGCCTCAAGAATCTGAACGAGAACACGGGAATCGGGGGCCAAGGCCCGCGATTCCGGCCCCGAGCGACTTTGCCATGGAATCCGACGACACTACCGGTCCTTATCAGTCGAACGTCGCGCCGGCTCCGGCAGGCCTTTCGGCCATCCGGAACATCGGCATCATCGCCCACATCGACGCCGGCAAGACGACGACGACCGAGCGGATCCTGTATTACACCCGCACCATCCACAAGATGGGCGATGTGGACCGGGGCAGCACGACGACCGACTACCTGCCGGAAGAGCGCGAGCGGGGCATCACGATCATCGCGGCGGCGATCACGTGCAAGTGGAAGGATTACACGGTCAACATCATCGACACGCCCGGCCACGTGGACTTCACGGCCGAAGTCGAACGGAGCCTTCGGGTTCTGGATGGTGCCGTGGTCGTTTTCTCGGCCGTCGAGGGTGTCGAAGCCCAGAGCGAAACGGTCTGGCGGCAGGCGACCAAGTACAGCGTGCCCCGAATCTGCTTCATCAACAAGATGGATCGGATCGGGGCGGAATACGACCGGGTGTTCGAAGAAATCCGCGAGCGGCTGGAGTCGAACCCCGTGCCGATCGTCATGCCGATCGGTGCCGGGCCCGAGGGCAGCATCGGCGAATTCCGCGGCCTGATCGACCTGATTCGCATGCGGGCCTTCTGTTCGAACGCCGAAGACATGGGCGACCTGGTCACCGAAAAGCCGATTCCCGAGGACATGGTCGCCGAGGCCGAACTGTGGCGTGAACGGCTCCTCAACGGCCTTTCGGAAGCCGATGAAGAGTTCACCGAGAACTACATGGCCCACCTGGAAGGTGCCGATCTGACCGAAGACCAGATCCACGCGGCACTTCGGCGCGCGACCCTGGCCGCCCGGATTCAGCCCGTCCTGTGCGGGTCGAGCTTCAAATACGTGGGTGTGCAGCGGCTGTTGGATGCCGTGCTTCAGTATCTGCCCAGCCCGCTCGACAAACCGCCGGTCGTCGGCATGCACCCGAAGAAGGGCAGCGAGCTGACACGTAAACCCAAGGCGGATGAGCCTTTCTGTGGCCTGGTCTTCAAGATCACGAGCGACCAGCATGGTGATCTGTCATTCGTGCGGATCTATTCCGGCGTTCTCAAGGCCGGCGATCGGCCGATGAATCCGGCGCGCGACAAAAAGGAAGTCTGCTCAAGGCTTTACCACATCGCCGCGGATGAGCGGATCAAGATCGATGAAGCCTTCGCGGGCGATATCGTCGGCGTCGTCGGTCTGAAAGAGGCTCGAACCGGCGACACGCTGTGCGAAGGTTCGCACCCGATTCTGCTGGAGCAGATCGAGTTCCCCGAAACGGTCATGAGCATGTCGATCGAGCCGGTGAGTTCGGCCGACAAGGGCAAGCTGGCCGATACGCTGGCATCCCTGGCCCGCGAGGACCCGACTTTCACCTATAAGGTGAACGAAGAGACCGGCCAGACGATCATTTCGGGCATGGGCGAGCTACACCTTGAGATTCTCAAGCACCGCATGACCCGCGACTTCAACATGAAGGTCCACGTCGGGCGGCCGCGGGTGAGTTATCGCGAGACGATCAAGAAGCCCGTCAAGCGGATCACCGGCGTCTGTCAGCGCGTGACAGGCAATCAGGAGCTTTACGCCAAGGTGACGATCGACCTGGAGCCCGAAACCCAGCCGAAGGGCGCGCCGGTCGTCAAGTTCGTCAACAAGTGCAAGGCGGGCGACATTCCGGCCGAGTTCGTGCCTGTCATCGAACAGACGCTGCGGGAAGAGGCCAAATCGGGCGGTGCGACGGGCTATCCTCTGGTCGACCTGAAGATCACGCTTGTGGACGGTTCCTACGACGACGACACTTCGAACGACGTCGCCTTCCGGTTCGCGGCGGCCGACGCCATGTCGAAGGCCCTGGAAGAAGCCGGCCCGGTGTTGCTGGAACCGATCATGAAGCTGGAAGTGGTGACACCGGACGAAAGTCTGGGCAACATCACGGCCGACCTGACGGCCCGGCGTGCCATGATCACCGGCACGGCTCAGCGTGGTCGGTTGCAGGTGATCGAAGCCGAGGCACCGCTGGAAAAAATGTTCGGATACTCGACGGCCGTTCGCTCACTCAGCCAGGGGCGCGCGAGCTACTCGATGGAGCCGCTGCAGTATTCGGCCGCGCCCGATTCGATGCTTGAGGCGATCCTGGGAACGTGATCATCGCATCGTCCGCTTTCCCGGGTGCGGGAAGTCGGCGGCACGATTGTTTCGGCGCATTCCACCGGGATCGTCGAAGTGCGTTTGCGATCTCTGACCGGATTGACAAAGAGCGAGCGGGCGATTCGACGTTCACGAATCGCCCCCAGGTAATGTCGTGCGGGAGACCGCCTGACGGAACGGCGATTTTGGGGAATCGGGTATTCGAGTGCCCGATTCCGTTTCGTAAAACGTGCGTGAATATTTGTCGTTCAATCACTTGCGCTGTTTTTTGGTGCCATGGAAAGTCAGTTCCGGCGCGATTTCGGAAATCGACACTCAGGCATGAGAATCCAGCAATCACCGGTCGGTCGATTCCGTTTCGTAAAATGCAGATAATCGAATTGCTGGCAGGAGGTTGCGTCAATTTCTCGATCGGAAGTACGGGGCAGGACACGATCGCCGGTTTCCGTTTCGTAATCTGGACTTAAAGGATTTCGGACAAATGCCTTGCAAGTATTTCTCGTGATTCGGGGCGGGATTCTTTCTTTATGACGATCGCCTGAGCGGGGGAGTTTGACGGTCAGGGGTTTGGCACCGGATCGGCGAAGTCTGGTGCATTCGTGGTCCGGAACGATCCAAGGTGTTGTGACGCTGGTGCTTTCCGTCATGATCACGGGGGAAAATCTCAGATTCGGGATTTTATGGGTGACAGGTTTCGGAGGAAATGGTCGGAATTGAGAGTCCTTTGGGCCAAAGGGCTGCTGATGCCGGGTTTCGGAAGGTGTCAGCGGAGACGTTCCGAACATTGTGCGCCGACGTGGCATTCGATAGAATACGGCATCGAAAGCACAACAGGGATTCGGCAGGCTTGGCCCTTGTCACGGACCCGGTCGCTTTCCGCACATCAGGGACACCGCCACCGTGAGCGACGAAGAGCTGGAACGTCAAGACGACAACGATCCGAAAGAAAACGGTACTGGGAAGCAGGAACAGGAAACGACGGTTTCCAAGGCGAAGGGGAAGGGCGACGATCGCGGCCTGGTGCGTGCCCCGGCGTTGATACCGACGCCCCTCAACATCGAAGACGAGCTGAAGGAAAGTTATCTTACGTACGCGATGTCGGTCATCGTCAGCCGGGCGCTGCCTGACGTTCGCGATGGTCTGAAGCCGTCGCAGCGGCGGATTCTGACGGCCATGCTCGATCTCGGGCTGACGCCGGGCGCCGCCACGAGCAAGTGCGCCGGTATCGTCGGCGAAACGATGAAGCGGTACCACCCGCACGGTGACAACTCGATCTATCCGACGCTGGCCCGGATGGCCCAGTGGTGGAACATGCGGGCGCCCTTGATCACGGGGCAGGGGAACTTCGGCTCGATTCACGGCCTGCCGCCCGCGGCGATGCGATATACCGAGGCGAATCTCTCGCCCGTCGCCGCCGAGATGCTGCAGGACATCAAGGATGACACGGTCGACTTTCAGCCGAACTACGACGAGAAATATCAGGAACCAAAGGTCCTGCCCGCGAAGTTCCCGAATTTGCTGGTCAACGGTTCGGGCGGGATCGCGGTCGGCATGGCGACGAACATTCCGCCGCACAACCTGGGCGAGGTTTGCGATGCGTTGATCGCCCTGATCGACAACCCGCGCATCACGCTTGACGACATCATGGAAAAGCTGCCTGCGCCGGACTTTCCGACGGGCGGCATTCTCTGCGGCAGACTGGGCATCAAGCAGGCCTATATGACTGGCCGCGGCCGCGTGGTGATTCGGGCGAGGCATTCGATCGAGGTTCAAAAGGACGGCCGGGAGCACCTGGTTTTCACCGAGATCCCGTATCAGCAGACCAAGGAACCGCTGCTGAAGAAGCTGGCCGAGCTGGTGAACACGGGGCGGATCACGGGCGTTTCGGACATCGTGGACGAATCGGACCGGAAGCAGCCGGTGCGTATCGTGGTGAAGATCAAGAAGGGCGAGAACACGCAGGTCATCCTGAACCAGCTGTTCAAGTTCTCGCCGCTTCAGGACAGTTTTTCGATCATCAACCTCGCACTTGTCGACGGTCGCCCGAAGCTCTTGCCCATCCGGGAGATGCTGCGGCTGTTCATCGAGCACCGCCAGATCGTGATCCGGCGGCGGACGATGTTCCTGCTGAAGCAGGCGCGGCAACGGGCCCATATCGTCGAAGGTTTGCTGATCGCCCTGCACTATATCGACGAGATCATCGCGATCATCCGGTCGAGTCGCGACCCGGAAACAGCCCGCAAGCGATTGATGGAAGTGCAGGTATCGGCGGACATTCTCCAGCGTGCGCTGGACGACCCGGATGCCCGCCCGACCGGACCGCTGACGCGGCAGCAGGCTGATGCGATCCTCGTCATGCAGCTTCAGCGGCTGACGGGGCTGGAGGCTGACAAGCTTTCGGCCGAGTACAAGACGCTGCGGGAAGAAATCGGCAAGCTCGAAACGATCCTGGCCGACGAGGGCGAGATTCTGGCCCTGATCCGCAAGGATCTGGAGGATCTCAAGGAAAAATACGCCAACCCTCGCCGCAGCACGATCACCGACGAGGAAGTGGGCGATTACGACAAGGAAGCCCTGATCCGCGAAGAGTATATGGTCGTCACGGTGACCAACGGCGGTTACATCAAGCGGACGGTGCCCGACGTCTATAAGGCACAGGGGCGTGGCGGCCGGGGCGTTTCGGCGACTTCGACGAAGGAAGACGACTTCCTGGCCCAC
>Ga0172376_10005869_pt1 | contig 13540 bp, 12 predicted proteins | sample Lak35m_FD_121114 | JGI IMG/M metagenome (GOLD analysis project Ga0172376, IMG submission 121114) | Freshwater microbial communities from Kabuno Bay, South-Kivu, Congo - kab_092012_35m | ecosystem: Environmental > Aquatic > Freshwater > Lake | place: Democratic Republic of the Congo: South-Kivu...
CAGCCCCACAAGCGATAACGATCTGCGCCCGCTGCACCAACGAATGCGGGTAGGAGCGCGAATTGGCGATGCTCTGCAACTGCTGAATCTCCTCGTCACTGAGAACCAGCGCAGGCATCGGACGACCAAGAGCCACGGGGCACCCTGAGACACTCACTATTCTAGCCTTTACTTCCAGGACGATACACTGGTGTGCCGTCCTGCAACTACGCAGGGGAACGGAGGGACGATGCCGGCCCCTGGGTATCCAGAGGGGCAAGGCTTCCAAGCCCCATCAGCAGGTCCTGAATTGGGCCTAAACATGCGGGACGGCACACTAGGTGGAGGTCCAGGAAAAGTCGTGCTGAAGCATGGAGATTGCATTCCAGAATAGCCTCCGATCAGGGCAAAGCTGGCAAACCACCGCTTGATCGGCAGGCGCGAGCGCCAGGCCGCGGTGGAGCGATTCAGGGCTGGGTGGCGTACTGAAACAGTTCGCACAGGGCGGTGCGGATGCATGCGGCCGCCTCGGAGCCGGGATCGCTTTCGCGGCTGAGGCGATGCTGGAGCTGCTGGGCGACGCGGGCGATCAGCGGGTCCTGGCTGCGGGCGGTGAGCCGGTCCAGTTCCTCGGCCTCGGGGGCCCGCTGGCATTCGCCCTTCAGCCGCAGGCGCAGCAGGCGGTTATGCAGCTCGTCGAGCCGCTGCTGATAGCGACGATGACCCGCCAGGCTGAGGCTGCCGCTCACCTCCAGGCGCAGCAGATCGCGGGCGACACGGCCGGCGGTGAGCGATTCGATCTGGCGCTCAAAGCGCTCCAGATCGTCATCGCCACGGAAACAGAAGTTCAGGTTGTGCCACTGAAACCGGCCGGTGGCCAGCGCGGTCACAACCGGGGCCAGACCGCGTTGCAGCTCCACCAGCAGCACCTGGCCGCGCTGGTTGTCATGCCCCTGATCGAAGCGATCCGGTTCCGGTGTGCCAGGATACCAGGCCCGATCGGATACCTGCTTGAGGTTGTGCCAGTCGCCCAGGGCGATGTAATCGATCTGAGCCGCCGGCAGGGCCTCCAGATCAATCAGGTTATTGGCGCCGATCTGCGCCTCTTCATCGCTGTCATAGTCGCGGCCCCCGAAGCCGTGCACACCGCCATGGGCGAGCACGATGCGGGGACGATCGGTCGGCAGCCGGCTCCAATCCAGCGTCTGCAGCCATTGGCTGGGATCGTTGCTGTCCTGGTTGCGCAGCAGCGGGCAGGGCAGGAGGACGGCCTGCGCCAGCACCAGGGGCTGGCGTTCCAGCAGCAGCTGCAGGTTGGGGGCGAACTGCTGCTGCTGGCGCAGGAAGTCGTCGCGATGCCACACGGTTCCGCTGGCACCGTGGTCGTGGTTGCCGGGGATCACCAGCACCGGAACCCGCATCGCGCCGATGGCCTCGAGCACTTCCAGCACCGCCGGTGCAGCGGGGGTCGGTGAATCGAACAGATCACCCGCCACCAGCAGCAGCTGCACCTGATGCTGCGCCACCAGATCACGGATGCGAGCGACGGCCTGCAGACGTTCCTGCTGCAGGCGGAAGCGTTTCTGCTCATCGGCCACCGTGCCGTAGGGCTTGCCGATCTGCCAGTCGGCGGTGTGGAGAATGCGGAGCATGGGGAGAGGGAATGGCGGGCGTACTGCCGGGGCCGGTGCAGCGATCGGGTCACCCCGGACCACCGCTCAACACCTCAGGGCGCATAGGCCCTGCTTATGATTTGCGCCGAGCCAGCGGCGCCGGCCGGCAGGATGACCAGATTGCAGCCAGCGAATGCTAACGATGAAGTCGGCAGCAATCAAGGGGCCGGAGCAGGACGGCGACCCGCATCCAGAGACGGAGATCATGTTCAGAAATGACACCGATCGGCCGCTGGAGTTTCCTGCCTGGCGCATCTACTTATTTTCAGAACAAGGCCATCGCGTTGAAGGTTACGCCGATGAGCGTGATGATTGTCTTGAGCCCAGCGATCCCTGGGGTGGTGAACTGGGTATTGGTTCATGAAGTGATCGATCTTGTGCGTTGTGCGTTGTGCGTTGTGCGTTGTGCGTTGTGTGTTGTGTGTTGTGCTGGAGTCGGTTTGAGCGCAACCCGCAGTTGTGGCCACGCCGCATCCCCGCCCGCACAGCAACGCCGGGCGGCGATCCGCAGGCCGGCTGCGGCCCGGTTCAGCCCACCAGCCGGCACACCCGGCGCGCCACCGCGGTGCCGTAGCCCCGTTCCACCGGTCCCTGGGCCGGGCTGATCCGACCATCGCGGCAGTCGACCGTGATGCGCTCGTGATGGCCGGACTGATCACTCAGCCGCAGGCGCAGCTGAAACGCATGCTTGGCGCTGCGGCTGAAGCCATCGCCGCAGACCGGCCCGACACAGATGCCCGGAGCGGCCCAGGCCGGTGCCGGCAGAGCCAGCAGCAGCAGGGCACACAGCAGCGCCAGAGCCCGGCCGAGCCGTGCCGCCCAGCCCGTGGCATCGCCATCGCCATCGCCATCGCCCATCGCCGTCGCCCACCCCAGGCCGCTGCAGAGGCCGCGCCTGCGGGCCGGAAGCGAGCAGCCGTGGCGTGGGCAGGCGAACAAGGGCAGCGACCGCAGGACCGCCATCCTGACGCCTGGCCCGCAGGGCTGCCTGAACGTTCTGCCGCAGGGTTGCCCTGCCGCGGAGATCCGTCCAGCGCTTGCCCCTGCGGCCAGGCGCCCAGGGCCGCTTCCAGGTGCCGGTTTCGCCAGTCGTGCGCGACACGGGCAGCATGCGTGGGCTTCAGCAGCCCAGATGCTGCCAGGAGCGGGTTGATGTCTGCGCTTCGGCCGCAGCCCTCGCGCCGAGTTTGAATCCGCCCTGGCCAGGCGCCATTGCGGCGCCAGGGCGAGCTGAGATCTCAACCGTGCTCTCAACCGTAATCTCGACCGTGAGGCAGGGCGGCGGGCGGGCCCGCTGCGGTGATCCAGCATCGTTGAGATCAGCGGATCAGGCGACGGCGCCAGGCGCCGGGCCCGCTTCAGCCCACCGGCGGCTGCACCTCGCCACTGCTGAGCAGCGAGCGGGCCACCGGCGCCAGCGCCAGCCCCAGCGGATAGGTGTTCTGCCGGCGCGCCGCCGCCAGCAGGGCGCCCGGCAGACGCAGGCCGAGGCTGCCCAGCACCGCTTCGCCGATCTCCGGCTTCTCGATCGTGCCGGCGGGCAATCCCGCCGGACTCAGCACCATCAGGCGCGGATGCTCCTCCAGCTGCAGCACGGCCTGCCACAGCGGGGCGCCGCCGCTGATCGACGGCAGGCTGGCGAGCGGTCGCAGATGGTCGCGCACCCGCTCCAGATCCCAGTGCTGCACGGGCAGATCCCGCAGCGGCTGATCATCGATCCAGCCCTGCCAGCGGCCTCGTTCGCTGACGAGCACCCAGTCGGGCAGGCTGCTGCCGGTGGTGGGGATCGCGCCGGCCTCGGCCGCCGCGGCCGGGCCGCTGGGGAGGCCATCCTCCAGACGCAGGCGGCTGAGCTGGCGCAGGCTGGCCTCGCCCTCCAGCACCCGGAACCGCCGTTGGGCCACCTCCTGCACCTTCAGCTGCTGCAGGGCGGTCTGCACCTTGAGCAGCTGGCTCTGGTTGCGGGCGGCCCCGAGCCCGAACCAGCCGAGCAGCATCAGCCAGGCCCCGGCCAGACCCACGCCCCGCAGCAGCAGCAGCGTCCCCAGCAGCATCGCCAGGATCGAGAGCAGGCGACCGCTGGCATTGGCCACCTCCACCCCGCGCCGCTGGCTGCCGGTGAGCTGCCAGACCAGCGCCTTGACGATCAGGCCGCCATCGAGGGGCAGGCCGGGCAGCAGGTTGAACAGGGCCAGCACCAGATTGAGCACACCCAGCTGGTTGACCATCTCGCCGAGCAGGGGCGAGAGATGGGAGGCGCCATGGGCGCTGGCCAGCAGGCTGAACGCCAGCGCCAGGCTCACGGCCGGCCCTGCGGCGGCCACCAGCAGGGCGCCGCGGGCGGTGGAGCACTCCCGCTCGACGCTGGCAACGCCGCCCAACAGGAACAGGGTGATGCTGCGCACCTTCACCCCCTGGCTGAGGGCCACGAGCGAATGCCCCAGCTCATGCAGCAGCACCGAGGTGAACAGCAACAGAGCCGTGACCAGGGCGATCAGCCACACCAGGGCGGCGGAGGCCTGGCCCGCCAGGGAGAGGCGGTACTGCTGCTCGAAGGCCAGGGTGGCCAGCAGCAGGATCACGAACCACGTGGGGTGGATCCGCAGCGGAATGCCGCGGATGCTGAAGAGTTGCCAACCTTCGCCCACGGCCTCCGATGCGACGGGATCCCAGGGCGCACCTGGTGAAGTTCAACAGCGATCCTAGGTAGGCCCCCCTCGCCGCGACTTCCGTGCCTCGCCCCGCCCTGAAGATCTGTGGCCTGCGCCAGCCCGAGCAGGCGCTGGCGATCGCCGCGCTGGGGGTGGAGGCGATCGGCGTCATCGCTGTGCCGTCCTCACCGCGCTTTGTGGAGCCCGCCGCCCGCCGCAATCTGTTCACCCGCCTGCAGCAGGCCCATCCCGACTGCCTGGGGGTGGTGGTGGTGGCCGATCCGGGCGAGGCCGATCTGGCGGCGCTGGCGGCGGGTCAGGGGCATCGGGTGCTGCAGCTCCATGGTGGCGAGACGCCGCAGCGCTGCGGCGAGCTGCGCGATCGCCTCGGCGTGAGGCTGTGGAAGGCGCTGCGGATCCGCCGGCCGGCCGACCTGGACCGGGCCGCGGCCTATGCGGGAGCCGTCGATGCCCTGCTGCTGGATGCCTGGGTGCCGGGTCAGCTCGGTGGCACCGGCCAGCGGCTGCCGCTGGAGTGGCTGCAGGGCTTCTCAGCCCCGATGCCCTGGTGGCTGGCGGGGGGGATCACCGCCGAGGCGCTGGCGCCGATCCTGGCCGGCGTGCAACCGCAGGGGCTCGATGTCTCCAGCGGGGTGGAGGACGCCCCCGGCGTCAAGAATCTGGCGCGGGTTGAGCTGCTGCTGCAGGCGCTGCAGCGAGCCTCCAGCCCCAGCAGCCCCAGCCCCGGCCAGGCCTGAATCCATCGCCGCCAGGTGGCGCGGCCTCGGCGATGGGTGCAGGCCTGGCCGCTGCCTGACGTAGTGAGCCTGGCCCCCCGCGGCCAGGGCTGATTCAAACTCGGCGCGAGGGCTGCGGCCGAAGCCCAAGGGGCAACCCGCTGCCTGCAACGCCTGCGGTGCTGAAGCCCACCTGTGGTGCCCCTGTCGCGCACGACTGGCGCAACCAGCACTTGGAAGCAGCCCTGCCCCCGCGGCGTGGCGCGGCCCCTGCCAGCGGCGATGGCGAGCTGGGATCGGCAGCTGGGATCAGCGGCTGGGATGGCGGCTGGGATGGCGGCTGGGATGGCGATGGGGAGGCAGCCCTGCACCGCTCGGATCGCGAGCCACCCCGGCCGCAGCAGCCGCTCGATCCGGGCCTGGATTTCAGGGGATCAGCAGGGTTTCCTGCTGCTTGACCAGCTCAAAGAACTCCTGCTTGAGGCTGGGATCATGGCGGAAATCACCGCGCACAACCGAGTTGACCATGCTGGTCTGGGGCTCTTTGACGCCACGCCACTTCATGCAGTAGTGCTGAGCCTTGACCAGGATCGCCAGGCCCTGGGGGGCGCAGAGCTTCTCGATCTCATCGGCCAGGATGATCACTGCCTCCTCCTGGATGTGAGGCCTGGAGAACACCCAGTCGGCGACGCGCGAGAACTTCGACAGACCGATCACCCGATCACTCGGCTTGATGCCGATCCAGCAGACGCCCAGGATCGGCACGAGATGGTGGGAGCAGGCCGAGCGCACCGTGATCGGCCCCACGGTGTAGATCTCATCGAGCTTCTTGACATTGGGGAAGCTCGCCACCTTGGGCTGCTGGTGATAACGGCCCTTGAACACCTCATGGATGTACATGCGGGCGACCCGCTCTGCGGTCTCCTCGGTGTTGTGGTCGTTGTCGATGTCGATCACCAGGCTGCGCAGCAGATCGCGCACCCGCGTGGCCACCTCCTGCTCGAGCTGCTCCAGTTCCCCCTCCCGCAACACCGCAGCGATGTTGTCGTTGGCGAGGAAGGGCAGATCGGCATCCAGCAACCGCTGGCGCAGCCGGGCGCTGATCGACAGCGGTAGAGATTCGCCGGAGGTGGGCAGAGAGGTGAGGCTGGAGGGGATGGAGGGGATGGTGGAGGTCATGGATACAGTCAGAAGGCGCCGGCCGTCGGCATGAGGGTGAGATCTTCCACCACCTGGGTGGGAGGTTGCTGAGCCAGCACGAGCAGGGCTGCGGCCGCCTGGTCGGGCGGAAGCATGGCACGGCGGTCAAAGCTGCTGTTGACGGTTTCGCTGTCCCACAGAGGGGTGTTCACCGAACCGAGCGTGAGCGTGCAGACCCGCACGCCATGGGGGCGTTCCTCCTCCGCCAGACAGCGGCTGAACGCCTGCAGGGCCGCCTTGCTGGCGCAGTAGGCCCCCCAGTCGCTGAACGCCTGGCGGGCCGCGTGGCTGCTGACATTGATGATCAGCCCTCCCGTCCGCGCCGCCCGTTCCGCCGTGGCGGGCGAGCGGCGCAGCCACGGCAGGGTCGCCTGGCAGACCTGGAAGACGCTGGTGAGGTTGAGCTGCAGCAGCCACTGCCAGCGCTCGACGGGCATGGTCGCCAGCGGTCCGGTCCAGGCGGCTCCGGCGTTGTTGATGACCACATCCGGCAGCAGGCCGTGGCTGCAGAGGGCTTCGATGCCGGGCTTGATTGCGGCCGGATCGGACAGGTCGATGCTGGCGGTATGCACCCGCCCGCCGAGCGGGCGCAGATCGGCGGCGAGGGCCTCAAGCGCCTCAAGGGAGCGAGCCACCAGCAGCAGCTGGAAACCGGCCTCCGCGAAGCGTCGGGCCGCAGCGGCGCCGATACCCCGGGAGGCACCGGTGATCAGGGCTACGGGCAAAGGGGCTTGTCGTGGAAGAAAACCTTAAGATGCCGGCAGCGGCTGTTGTGACTCCGCCTCCAGGAATCGGCCCATGCTGCGGAACTTGCGGTAGCGGCGATCACGCAGCTCCGCCTCCGGCAGCGCCTGCAGCTCGGCCAGATGCGCCAGCAGGGCCTGTCGCAGCGTCTCGGCGGCCTGCAGCGGCGCCCAGTGGTTGCCACCGGCGGGCTCCCGCAGCACCGCATCGATCACCCCGAGCTGCAGCAGATCGGCGGCGGTGATGCGCAGGGCTTCGGCGGCCACCGGGGCCTTGGCGGCATCGCGCCACAGGATCGAGGCGCAGGCCTCGGGGCTGGCCACCGTGTAGACGCTGTGCTCAAACATCAGCAGCCGGTCGGCCACACCGATACCGAGGGCACCGCCGGAACCGCCCTCCCCGATCACCGTGGCCAGGATCGGCACCCGCAGCCGGAACATCTCGCGCAGGTTCACCGCGATCGCCTCCCCCTGACCCTGCTCCTCCGCCAGCACGCCGGCGTAGGCGCCGGGGGTGTCGATGAAGGTGAGGATCGGCAGGCGGAAGCGATCGGCATGCTCCATCAGCCGCATCGCCTTGCGATAGCCACCGGGCGAGGCCATACCGAAGTTGCGGGCCACATTTTCCCTGGTGTCGCGCCCCTTCTGATGACCCAGCACCACCAGTGGTTGCTCCCCGATCCGCCCGACTCCCCCCACCAGGGCCCTGTCGTCGGAGCCACGGCGATCGCCGTGCAGCTCGATCCAGCTGTCGCAGAGCAGCTGGATGTAATCGAGGCAGCTGGGCCGCTGCGGATGGCGCGCCACCTGGATCTTCTGGGCCGGGCTGAGGTTGCGGAAGATCTCCTCGCGGCGGCGGCTGGCCAGGGTTTCCAGCTGCAGCAGCTGCTGGCTGACATCCACCTCTGAATCGCGCGCCAGCTGGCGGATCTGCTCGATCTGCTCCTCCAGCTCCACCAGGGGCTTCTCGAAATCGAGCAGGGCGCGGCGGGCCATGGCGGAAGACAGCGGACGGGACAGGGGGGAAGCGGTGGCCCCCCGCTGCGGAACGGGAGCGCCGTGGTTGGGCGTGCGAGGGGCGGCGCGGCCTGCACCGGGGAGGGGAATGGGCTGCCGACGGGGCGGGGCGCAGAACGGATGGGGTGGGACGGGGGGGGATCGCCCCGCCCTGCCGCTACACCGCTGCGAGTTGCTCCTGGCGCACGGTTTCGAGGCCGAGCGCATGGAAGCCATGGCGCAGAGAGGCCTCGCCGATGTGATCCATGTTGGCCAGGGTGATGTTGTTGCGACCCCAGCTGAAGTTGGTGTGCATCTCCTCGAACTCCAGCAACATCGCCTCGGCGAAGCAGGCGAACAGCTGCCGCCTGGGATTATTCATCTCTGCCACCTCCATCATCTGCCAGCCCAGATCCTGCCAGAACTCCACAATGCCGCCCTTCACCACATGCACGTCCTCGCTGCTGAAGCGACTGTCGAGGTTCTTGGGATAGCCGCCATCGATCATCAGACAGGGCCGTCGCAGCGTGGCGGCATCGAGGCTGAGCCCCTGGGGAAGGCTGGCCACCCAGACCACCACATCCGCCTCGGGCAGAGCCTCCTCCAGCGCCAGGATGCGACCGGCACCCAGATCGTTCTGCAGCTCCAGCAGCCGTTGCTGCTGACGGGCGACCAGCAGCAGTTCGCCGACGCCGCGGCGCTGCAACCAGCGGCAGACGGCGCTGCCGATGTCGCCGCTGGCGCCGATCACCGCCACGCGGGCCCGGGCCAGATCGATGCCCAGCAGAGGGGCATTGCGCTCCACCTGCTGGCAGATCACCCAGGCGGTATGGGTGTTGCCGGTGGTGAACCGCTGCCATTCCAGGGTGGTGCTGCGGATCTGCTGCTCCTTGAGCAGATTGAAGTTTTCGAAGATGATCGAGGTGAAGCCGCCCAGGGCCGAGATGGCGATGTCGCTCTTCTGGGCCAGCTCCATGGCGCTGAGCACCTTGCGGCGCGCCGTCTTGAAGCGGCTGAGCATCTCGGGCACGAACACCGAATCGATGTAGGCCCCCTGGATCACCTTGCCGGTGCGGCTGGTGACGCTGACCGTTTCGACCAGCTGAGGCGGGGCCACGCACCACATCTCAAAATCCCCCTCGGCGTATTCGGGGTAGCCGAGCTTGAGGGCGTTGGCGCGGGCCTGCTCGAGGCTGGTGGAATGACCGATCAGGCCGAACATGCGCAGGTTGACGGAGGGGACCCGGGACGCACCCCGGTGGAACACCGGCGGCTGTCGCCGGCGTCACAGTTTGCCATGGATGGCGCAGCGGGCCGGCGGCGGCGGAGCGGCGACCTGCCGCGACCTGCCACCGCCGATCCCACCGCCGATCAACCCACCAGGGCCGCCATGGCGAAGCGGGCGATCTCGCGCGGGTTGAAGCCGATCTCGGTGAGCGTCTCCTGGTAGGAGGCCATGAAGTCGGCCATCAGATCCTCCTTATCCATGTGCAGCTGGGCGGCATCCTCAGCCACCTGCTCGAGCATGCGCCGCACCAGGGGCAGGTTGTCGCGGTTGGCCTGTTCCAGTTCGCCCCGCACCGCGGCCAGGTTGGCCTTGAGCCACTCCTGGCCGTAGTTGAGATGGGTGTACTCATCACGGACCACCGCCTCGGTGATCCGGCGGGCGAACGGATCGGAGACAGGGATGTAGATGTGGTAGGCGGAGATGGCGAAGGCTTCGATCAGAATCGCCTGGATCAGCAGGCACGTCGTCACCCGGCCTCGGCCAGGGCGGTCTGGAAGTTGTCGCGCAGCGGCTGGAAGAAGTCGCGGGCGAAGGCCATGTCGGCGGTGACACCCAGATTCTGGGCACAGGCGGTGAAGCCCTTCTTATGCTTGAGCTCCATCCGTGCCAGACCCGCCAGCTGGTCGGCATGCTCGGGGATCAGGGTGCCGAGGGCCAGATAGTTGTCGTGGGCCTCCTGCTCCCCCTCGATCACGATGGCATTGATGCGGCTGTAAGCATCCTTGTAGGCCTCGGAACCGAAATCGGGCAGGGCGACGTCGCCGTCGGCCAGGCCGGACCCCTGGGGATCCTGGAGGGCGGGAACTGACGCCATGAAGGAGCATGGTGAACGATCGTGGGATCGTAGTCAGCCCGTGCCTCGGCGCGGCGGCCAGTCGCTGCGCAGCAACGCATCCAGGCGGCGCTGCCAGCCGCTCACCAGACCTTCGAACAGCGCCGCCCCCAGCTGCGCCGAGGCCCCCTGCGCACTGCCGATCACGCCGCTGGCGCTGAGCTCCTCGCTGAGCCAGCTGCAGGGTGCGGCCCCCTCCAGGCTCCAGCCCGGCGGCGGCGGCGGCGCCGCGCGGCCATCCACCGGCCGCTGCGGCCCGACGGCAGCGGGCTCGAGGTGCAGCATCAGGGACGTCTCGGCCAGGCCGGCATGCAGCCCCTCGCTGCGTTCCGGTTCGGGGATCAGCGCCGCCACCCCCTCCGGGCCGCGCCACAGGAAGCAGGGCAACACCGCCAGCTGCGGCTGCCGGGCCCGCAGCTGGCGGCCGGCCACCTCCAGCAGGGCGATCTGGCCGCCATGGGCATTGAGCAGCACCAGTCGCTCGAAACCGGCGGCCGCCAGCTGGCCGCCGATGCTCACCACCAGCTGGATCAGCAGCTCTGCGGGCAGGCTGAGGGTGCCGGCAAAGCCGAGATGTTCGGGCGAGAAGCCCAGGGTCTGCAGCGGCAGCCGCCAGATCGGCAGGTCGGGATCGAGGCGATCGAGCACCGCCGCCGCGACCCGCTCGGCGAACAGGGCATCGGTGCCGAGGGGCAGCTGCGGGCCATGCTGCTCGCAGGCGCCGAACGGCCAGAGCACAGTGCTGCCGCGGCGGGCGGCCTGGCGCTGCAGCTCGGGCCAGGCGAGGCGATCGAGCCGCCGCTCCGGGTGCGACACCACGGCGGCCCCCGGGTCCCCGTCGCCGCTGCTGCCCTCGCGCCTGCCGCTGCCGCTGGTGGCATTGGAGGGGGCGATGGCGATGGCGATGGCGGGGGAGGGGGAGGGGGCGATGGATCCGCGGCCGGCCTCGCCCGAGGCCCCGTCGACCGCCGGCGGCGGAACGTCACCGGCGGTGCCACCGGCGACGCCACGGTCGGTGCCACAGGCGACGCCACCGTCGGTGCCGATCGCCGCTGCCGGATCGCCGCTGAGGTCCTGTGCTGATGCGCTGTCCGCCATGGCTGCAGTGGGCAGGGTCGGCGGACCGCCCGGGCCCGCTGCCTACAGTGTGGGATCGACTGCAACATCGGGAGACCATGGCCGGATCCGGCACCCCAGCGTCGCGTCAGTCCCGTGGGCCCGGCCAGGGCAGCACGCCGGCGACGCCGCGCAAGCCCCCTCAGGTGCTGATGATCCGCAAGGAGGAGGCCGCGCCGGCTGCCGCCCAGCCCCATCCCGCCGGCGCGGGCCCGGCCACCCCGCCCTCGGCCCCGACCCCGGCCTCGGTCCGGCTGGCTCCGGCGGCGCCGCCGGCCCGGGCCGCTGCGGCCGGCGGCGCCGCCGGCCGCAGCGACGAGGAGCTGTTTGACCTCGCCGCCCTCGAGGGGGTGAGCATGGCGGATCTGCTCGGGCCCGCCCCCGAGTCGCGCCGCACCGCCGCCCCGCAGGCCGCCGCTGCAGCCGGCAAGGGCAGCAGCGGCCCGGTCAGCGCCAGCGCTCCGGCGCGCACCGTCGATGAATTCGATTTCGATGCGGAGGCCTTTCTCGCTGCCCTCGATGAGCAGGACTTCGTCGGCACCACCGGCGAGGTGGTCACCGGCACCGTGATCGGCATCGAGAGCGATGGCGTCTATGTGGATATCGGTGGCAAGGCGCCGGGCTTCATGCCCAAGAAGGAGTGCGGTCTCGGTGTGATCACCAACCTCAAGGAGCGCTTCCCGCGGGGCCTGCCGGTGGAGGTGCTGGTCACACGCGAACAGAACGCCGATGGCATGGTGACGATCAGCGCCCGGGCGCTGGCGTTGCGGCAGAGCTGGGAAAAGGTGAGGGCCCTGGAGAAGGAGGGCAAGGTGGTGCAGGTCAAGATCACCGGCTTCAACCGCGGTGGGGTCACCTGTGATCTCGAGGGCCTGCGCGGCTTCATCCCCCGCTCCCAGCTGCAGGAGGGTGAGAACCATGAGGCCCTGGTGGGCCGCACCCTGGGTGTCAGCTTCCTGGAGGTCAATGCCGACAGCCGCAAGCTGGTGCTCTCCGAGAAACGGGCGGCCACCGCCCAGCGCTTCGCCGATCTGGAGGTGGGTCAGCTGGTGGAGGGGCAGGTGGTTGCCCTCAAGCCCTATGGCTTCTTCATCGACCTGGGTGGCGTCAGCGGCCTGCTGCACCAGTCGAGCGTCAGCGGCGCCCATCTGCGCGACCTGCGGGAAGTGTTCCAGCCGGGCGAACGGATCCGGGCCCTGATCACCGATCTCGATCCCGGCCGCGGCCGCATCGCCCTCAACACCGCCCTGCTGGAGGGGCAGCCCGGCGAACTGCTGATCGCCAAGGAGCAGGTGATGGCCGAAGCCGCCGATCGCGCCAACCGGGCCCGTTCCCTGCTGCGTCAGCAGGAGCAGTCGGCCGGATGAACACCCTGCAGCCCAGCAGCCGCCTGCGGCCCGGCCTCGACTGGGAGCTCGATTTCTATTCACGACCGATCCTGGAGGCCGATGGCCGCAAGCGCTGGGAGCTGCTGATCTGCAGCAGTCCCGATCCCGGCGTCGCCTGCGGCGCTGGGCCGGCCGACCCGTCGGCGAGCTTCCGCTGGCAGCGGGCCTGTCCTGCCGACAACCTCAACTCGATCTGGCTGCGCCAGGGGATCGAGGCGGCCCTGGCCGCCGCCGCTGAGCAGGGCTGGGGGCGACCGCGACGGCTGCGCTGCTGGCGTGGCTCGATGCGCACGATGGTGCAACGGGCCGCAGAGGGCCTGGGCCTGGAGCTGGTGCCCAGCCGCCGCTGTTACCAGCTGGTGGAGTGGCTGCAGCAGCGCCAGCGTGAGGTGTACCCACATGAACCCGGTTACCTGGCCGGGCCGCTCGCCCCGGCGCCCCAGCCGCTGCGGCCGGTGCCTGTGCCCCTGCCCGAGGCCGTGCGCGGCCAATCCTGGGACTGGGCCACGCTGCCCGCCGCGGCCCTGGCCGAGGCGGGCGAATGGGAGATCGGCTTCGCCGGCTTGATGCCTCTGCCGACGCACCTGGCCGTGGATGCACCCGTGCCCGGCATCCGGCTGTTCAGCCGGGCGCGGGCGCTGGCGATCGCCGGTTGGCTGGCGGGTCTGGAGCCGGTGCGGCTGGAGATCGAGGGCAGGCGGCTGGTGCTGGAGGCGGGCCTGGAAGATCGCTGGCTGCTGGCCACCCTCACCGAGGAGGAGGCCGCAGCGGCGGCGCTGGCCTTTGCCACCGCCCGGGACCAGGCGGCCGGATTGCAGTTCATCGCGGTGCTCAGCGAACCTGGAGCTGCGGAGCTGGAGGGGTTCTGGATGCTGCGGGATCTGCCGGATGGCTGAAGGCCTTGAGCCCCCCTGGCTGCGCCCCGATGCGGCATTCA
>Ga0172376_10005870_pt1 | contig 13538 bp, 8 predicted proteins | sample Lak35m_FD_121114 | JGI IMG/M metagenome (GOLD analysis project Ga0172376, IMG submission 121114) | Freshwater microbial communities from Kabuno Bay, South-Kivu, Congo - kab_092012_35m | ecosystem: Environmental > Aquatic > Freshwater > Lake | place: Democratic Republic of the Congo: South-Kivu...
AATTGAATATTTGGAGTTCTTGTACTTGAAGTTCCAACACCAACTCTTACAGTCTGCGCTCCAGAACGATAACCAGAGCCGCTGTTGCCAATACTAATTGATTGAATTGTGCCAGCAATAGAAACAACCGCAGTTCCTCCAGCTGAAACTAAAGGTTGGAATCCAAATCCAGCAGTTGAACCAACAGAAACAAGTATACCTTTCCTTGGCAATCCTGAGGCATTAATATCATATGATTGTGATGCATTACCAATGAACGAGATTGTAGTAATTCCAGAAGACTCTGAAAGACTATAATTACCAGTCACCGTAATTGGAGATGTATTTCTGGATGGTTGTTGGAAAATTTGATTTACCAATATCACCGCATTGCTAGTGCTTACACCAGTAATATTTGATGCATTAGATTTAAGGATAAAACTGGTATTAACTCCAGTAAATGATTCTGAAATATCATCAAATATTTTATTGTAAAAATATGCATCAGAAGAAGAATTTACATCTCCCGATCTTAAGAAGACTCTACCACTAAATGTGGATCCAGTTATCAGTCCAACATAATCCTGTTCATCCGCTCTACTTGATGGATTTGTAAATGGTATTTGCCCCCATGGAGAATTTGCAAAGTAAATTGTATTTGCATCGATATTATAATTTCCCGATAATTTAGTAACTACGGTTCCTACTTGGTGCGTAGCAATTCCAGTACCAAGCCATCCTCTTTGAACAATAGCAACATTAGTTGCACCAAATCCCAAAGTATCAAGTCGCATAATTTCGTTATCAATCTTTATTAAATCTCCACTGAATATTGACGTAATTCCGGATAGAGTAACAATATTTGTTATTGCTTCTACATATGTTCCAACAGTTGTTGTTATTGAAGTGCCAACGATTGGTGATTGTATTACGTTATCAATTGCAATCATCGATCTAGCATTTTGATTCGATCCTTTAACAATATGTGAAGTTCCAATTCCAACACTGGTTATGTCTAAGAACTTTGGTGGACTTGATAAAGCATCAGCAGCTGATCCAGCAAACTTTAGATATAAGTTATCTGTTTTATATGCATATAAAGTTCTTGGAAGTTTATCAGTAACTCCAATTCCAGAAATTGATGTGGTTGCAATTCCAATGGCATTGGCACTATTGGTATCAGAACCACCATATTCATAATAGATTTTTTCACCAGTTACAAAGAAATGTTCAGGAATCTGTAATCTATCATTTGCTAAATCTACAATATTAGTAGATGTTCCATCAAAATATCTTTCAAAAATTGGTCGTTGTCTATACGTCAAACCAAAATTTTTCTTAGAAGAAATAGCAGTTCCTTCATAGAGTGCATGACCACCATCTACAGCAGCATTATTTAAAGATATTTCTCTAGGATAATCATGAGCATGTAGTGCTGTAATTGCTTCTTGATATACTCTGACTTGTGTTTGTATATTTGCTCTTGGCGTAAATTTGAGTACCGTATCATCACCAACTCGATCAACTGTGAAATCTCCAAGAGAACCATTAGTTTGAATATACCCAAACTCTGATATGTATGCATTAGATTGATTTTTTAATACAACCATTTCAGAAATCTGATACTCATTATTTGTAAAATCTTCGACAACACCAATATAATAGGCTGCATCATGATCTGATGGGAACGATGCGACATTCACTGCTGTTGGAGAACCCGATGAAGCAATGCTTGTAAAACCAGATCCAACGAATCCGTCAAAGATGTATGATGTTCCAACACCAACTGAAGATGAGTTTGCAATTGAAACACGAATCGTATTTACAAAATAGTTTGTTGAAAGACCCGCGTATGGAATAAGATCAACATTTAAATTAGATCCTGAAAGATATGAATAATATGTGCCAATTCCTGGAGAACCATATGAAGAGAGACTTCCAGTTGTTAACTGCCCATAATCCATATATGAAACATCAGTTCCATTATGTACAACACTGAGTTCATCAACTTCATAGTAGGATCCATCTGTTGCCCCAATTACAACATAAATTTTTGATCCTCTATAAGTAGATGCGATTCCAACAACGGTTGTGGCAGTTGATGTTCCTGAAGGAATAGTTACACTCGATGATGCAATACTTACAACATCACCAAGGTTTAATTGCCCAACGGACGTTGTAAGATCGCTGACAGCAAGAGCTGAGAATGAAACATTATAACTATTCTCTTCATAATAATTTGGATGAAATTCTAATACACCCTCAGAACCAAAAACACTAAAGTCAAACGCTCCAAGATCATCATCATTATAAATTTTTCCATACTGATTCAAATACCCATAATTATCGTCATGCAATAATGAAACAAGAAGAATTTGATTTTGATCAGCATAAGCCAAATCATTTACAAAAGTCACATACTTTTTATATCTTGCAGTAGATAATGTAAAGACATCGATATTTGAATATTTTGTAGATCTTGGATTGCTATTAAATTCTGGTGAAAGATCATCAATCATCAGAACTCTATTACCAATAGACTCCAAATAATCTTGAAGAATCGCAGATTCAAAAATTATTTGATTAGATGCATAATTTGCTCCAATTATTATGTTATTTTCTCTAGCGAGATCAAAGTCAGTTTTACAATGTAAATTAAGTGAAGAATCTAATTCAACAATTACATTAGATTCAGTTCCAACAGTTGATCCTATACCTACACCCACAGGTAAAGATTTTACTTGAAGATCTGCAAACTTTTTAAATCCTACTGGATGATTTAATTCGTCAACACTACTATCCCAGGTTTCAAGTGGAATATTTGTTTTAACTGAATATGAAAAATATTGGTAATAATCGTTGTCATGAATTTTTTGAAGATCATTACTCAAAAATCCAGTTTCTTTTTGCCAACCTTTTTTGACAACTGAAGATGATTTAACATCATAAATTGAATTAAAATTCAATACGCTTACAATTTCAGCTTGAGTTTTAGATGATTCTCCAGATACAACTTCCCCAGAATTAAAATCTATATTTGAAGAAACTTTTAATAGTGAATTTTTATTATTCCATCTTACAACTTCACCAGATGCAGATTGTGAATTAACAATTTCACCTTCTAAGAAATCATTGGTCTTAAATTCTGGTACAAATATTGGAAGATCTTTTTCTGGTATAATTCTACCAGCAGAATTAATTGAATCATAATTTCCTGGTATTTCTCCAGTTTTAAGTAATCCAGAAATATTATAAGAAACTGTTCCTCCAATACCTCCAATATTTGGATCTAAATTCGCAATTGTAAAGAATCGATATCCATAGCTCTCTGAGTTGTATCCTTTAGCAGTAGAACCAATTCCAACACTAATATTTTCAATTAAAATTCTATCACCAATTGCAAATGGATAAGATCCAGCATCACTGAAACTAGAACCTAAGGTAACCACAACATCTTGAGATGCTGGTATAAATCTTATAGTGCTAATACCAACACCATTTCCATTGTTTACTGGTCGAATAACTGAAGTTTCTTTATCGAGGTTATACGCATTACTTAAAATAGTAACATTCTTGTCACCTAAGTTGTATCTCAGATTTGTTTGTGAATTTACTTCCCCTGTTAATTCATCAACAACAATTAAATCTGGAGCAACATTATAGTTTCTACCCACAGACGCAATTCCAATAGATTCAAATGAATATAAATCTTTGACTTGTAAAATTTGTGGAAGATTTGCTGTTGGTCTCAAACTTAAATCTGATGGATAATCAAATCCAATATCTTGCAATTCAATTTTATTAATTGAACCAATACTTGTTCCATATGAAACTAAGATATCTCCAGTACCAATTCCACTACTTACATAAGAAACTTTTGGTAAAGTTTTATATGAAAGTCCTTTGGAAATTAAATCAATACCAACGATAGATCCATAGACTTGAGTAGAATTAGTAGAGTATTTTAATTCTCCATCATTTTGTGTGTAGAGAGCGTTCTCTGGATAATCTTTGATTGTATATGTGAACTGTGTTCCGCCCGCAGAAATAACTTCATAATTTCCAGAGTATAAACTCGTGATAACTCCGGAAAGGACAGAAACATTTGCATAATCTGCAGACTGAAGATTATGAGTTGATGCTGTAGATACAGTTACTCGATTTAATGTTGTAGTTCCATCTAAAGTATTGTCATAATTTGTTGTAAGGCTATGAGTATTGCCAAGTCCAATATTTGTAAAATAAACTAGTGATGCTGTGGTTGCAATTCCAACAAAGGAACCTGTTGTTCCTAACCCAACCTTAACTGTAGAAATTCCTAATAAATTATCACCAAGACGTGCAGCATAGACAACACTATCATTTGCAAGTTGATAACTGCTTATTCCATCTGTTGAAATGGAAACAGCATTCCCGCCATTGGCATTATAGATTAACTGAGTTCCAGTTTCAATCTCATGTTTTGGTAACCATAATGCCTGAGTAGGGATTGTGATTTGAGTCAGACCTGCTCCAGGATTTGTAAATGTCAGAGTATATCCAATTCCTGGGCCAGCAGTTGTTCCTAAACCAACAGATTCTTTTGGATCAAAATAAATTTGCTTATCTAATTTGAAATTATAAGTTGAAGTTGAAATACCAAATGGTAATATAAACTTTCTTGGTTTTTCTGTAATCGCAATTCCGGCGGAAATTGTAGATATTCCTTGAGTTTCATTATAACTACGTCTTACTCGAATTCTAGACGAAACAGTATCTACATTTAAGACCTTTACTTGCTCTGCAAGAATTTGATAAACATCATTCTCTTTGATCGTAACTAAATTACCAGATACATTAAAATAAGTTACCAATCCAGTATATCCAGTCGAACCAATTCCAGTAGTTACTAAAAGTTCATTTGCAATTGATGTAATTTTTCCACTCGTAGTAATTCCAGAAGCTGTGAATGTGATGGTCTCACGATTTAAATAATTATGTGGATTTGGCGAATAACCAACAAAATTCTTAGCATCAGCAATTGGAATCATTTGGACATTAGTTAATGTAGAAGTAGCAATTCCAACACTTGTTACTTGTTTTCCTCCTACAATCGAAACTTTTGCGGAAATGCCAAATCCACCAGTAGTTTCGTTATCAAATACAATTTTATCACCTACTTGATAGTTTGATCCACCTGTAGTAATTCCAATCGAGTCAATACCAGATTTTGTTGTACTCTTGATCAAAGATAACTGTTTTTTGATTTTATTTGAATCTAAAACGTAGTCATAATAACTTCTAGATTTTGTGAGATGATATGGATGAGTGTTTCTACTCCAATTAGTCTCGTTAATGTTTATCTCATCTTGATTTGAACTTGCAAGATAATTAAATGATATTGGATTTGACTTATAGGTATTTCCTATTACATATGGGAATACTGGTCTTCTATAAGATTGGAATATTCCTGTGGAATCATTTATTGAGTTTATAGTGCAGAAGTATGCGTATGTACCATCTGGATATTCTGGAGTTGAACCATATTTTGCATTACTTGCATCAAGATCTCCAGTATTTGTAAATTGATAATCTTCTACGAAAAATCCTAAGGGATATCTTAGAATATTGGGTCTTACAGAACTTGAAACTTGCGTATATCCGGAAACCATTCTCTTAACAGAACCATTAGAATCAAAACCATATGGCCCATATATTGGATTTCCATCATAAGCCCAACCAATAATTGGTGAGTGGGAAGATGAATTGATTTCAGATCCTCCAGATGTTCTTAAATCTGGAACATAAATTGGTCTTTCGCCAACCGTTTCTTTTGCAAGTGATGAAGATCTCAATCCTCTAGATGCATAAGCATGACCATATTGCAATCCGTATGATTCGGTTTTAGACTTTAATAAAATGCCGTCATCAAGATTAATCTGATTAAAGTATAATAATCTTTCTACTTCATTTACTCTCCAAGATTTTATTTCTGCTTCAAACTGAGCACCAGATCCTGCTGCAATAATATCAATATTTGTACCTTAGGAATATCCAAGACCTTCAAAAATTACTTTTACATCTACTAATTGTCCATTTTGAACAACTGGAGATAATACGGCACCAGATCCTGTTGAACTATTGATAATCAGATTTGGTGACGAATTATAGTCATGCCCAGGTTTTGTAACAAAAACTTGCTTGATTTTTCCATTTGAAATAACTGGTATTACTTCTGCCCCAGATCCACTATTCAGAGAGAATGTTGGTTGCCTATTATAATTGATAATCTCTTCACTTCCATATTCTACACCAGAAGAAGTGAGAGAAACTGACGTAATATTTCCTCTAAAGATGGGATTTAAGATGGCCTCAAAACTTTGTCCAGTTAAGGTTGAAATTCCAATTCTACTCTTGATTGTAAGTAGAATTGTAGATCCACTACTTACATATCCGCTACCACCATTAATAACAGAAATGGTTCCAATTTTCTTTTTCTTTGCTGTGGAAAGCAATTTATGATTTCCAGCACCATATGATGTCAAATCAACGGTATTAATTCCAACGGCAGAATCTGTAAAGGTTTTGTGTAATTTAATAGTGAATCCATCCTGAACCTTGACGTAGTATTTTGCACCTGTTGTAAGTCCACTTACGTTTGTTCCGCCCTGAGTATCATAGATTACTTCTTCCGAATCTCGGAACTTATGGTAGGAAGAGAAACCAATCGTATCATTCGTTGTATTGACCTGTAATGCCCCTGCGGATGAGTTGAAGGATGAAGAGTGGTCAAACTCGATTAAATTAGGTTTGACCAAAACTCCAGATCCACCTCCACCGGCAATTGTAATAATTGGATCTTCCAGATAATCAAATCCGGGATCAATGACATCGACTCGGACTAAAGATCCAGTTACAGTGCAAATGCCAGTTGCTCCAAAACCAATTGCATCTGCAATATGAAGAGTTGGAGGGTTGATAACATCATAATCACTTCCAGATGCAGTTGGAACTACCTGCTGCAGTGGACCATAAAAGATAATGTCGGTTGTTTTGTAGTTGACTAATTCAACTCCATTGATAAACATTCCCGTTGTTCCAACAGGAGTATCATATGATGACCCGTCACTTTCTGCTGGAGATATTTTACGAATTAATTTTTGTGGCTCTACTTGTTTTGCATTTAAAAGATCATCACTAAAATCATATAAGAAGAATACATTATTTGATACGGTTCCACTTACAGAAATATAATTTTCCGTAAAGATATTTTCTCTGCTTCTTGCAATACTAATCGTAGTATTGTTTACTCTTTTAACAAAATATATGCCGGGATGTAAGTCTAATTTATTTGTAGTATCTGTTGGATTATAAACAATCGCATTTCCAGTTATAAATCCATGCGTTCCAATTATTAACTCAGTTCCTGAGAAAGATCCCGAGAAAGTAATTGATCGATCATTAATTGCTAATGGATTATTATAATATGTTGGGAGTGAGTTAGATGCAACATATAAAGTATCATTCAGATCTGTATAAACATTCTGAACATTAGTAGTATATTTTGTTAAACTTGGATAATTTGTTGTAGATACTTTGGAAACGTTTTTCCTTACGGTATAAAAAACGCTTGTATTTAATTGTCCTTGGCCAGTTATATTAAAGGATAACTTACTATCAAATCCAGAAATACTTGATGAATATACTGAATTAATATTTTCTGGAATAATTTCACCATAGAATTCTCTGCTGTTTGATGAAATTAAAGTAATTGAATCTCCAATTACAAAATCGTGTTCATCAAATAAATTGACTCGATAAGTATATGTTGAGACATCTACTAACTGAATTGATTTTACATCATATCTTACTGATACATTGAAAAACCAATTGTTTGCTTTTGCAGAAGATAAGTTTGAACCAAGACTTTCTATTTCAATTCTTTCATCTTTTTCATAATAATAAGTTTTATCTAAAATTTTAAGATCTGATAATACGCCCGTTACTCTAACCTTTACGACGTTATTTGTAGAAATGCCGACATGTCCATATGCATATGAATCCAACACAACTTCTTTTTGTGATGGAATTTCTGAAGTAATATTGGAGCAACCAAGAAACTGGTTTAGTGTTTTTTCCTGATAAGTTACTGAAAACTCAGTATCTGTAGCTTGATTTAAAATGAGGGTTCCTGATTGTGGAAATCCAACTGTCGAGTCAACATCAAGAGTTGTAACACCGATTCCTGCAGTTGTTACAACTCTTGTTTTTGGATGAATTGCAAATGTGCCATATGCCTGGAAATCTGTGTCTTGATCATGATCAAGACTGATAATAAAATACTCTTTTTGCCCTCTAAGAATTCTTTCTACTTTTGAAACAGTTCCTTTTGCAGGTTCAAAGAATCCACCATCTTGATATAACGTAGATCCTACAAGATCATTTGGATCTCCTATAATTTTTTCTACTACCAGATCTTTTGTGATATAATAACGAGCATCGGATGGTTGAATCAAATAATCACTTGGTTTGATGACCGAAGCTTCAGTATCTCCATACAAAGCATAGAACAGAATTCTAAATGAATTATCCGTTCCCTTTGATGAGTAAAAATCTTTTACTTGCTTAAGAAATAAGGATTCATTCAGTTGAGAATATAGATCTCTTCCATCAAATCCTGGAGAAATTTGCTTTTTAACTTTGAGCAGAAATTCTTTTAAGAAAAGAACACTTAAATTTGATACAATAGACTCGTCTGCATGTTCATCGACATTTGTGTCGGCAAATACAAGTTGATCTACAGATGTTGAGTCTTGATATGCTGTTGTTCCAGAAAATCCCCTCTTACAATTTACAAATGAAGTAGAAGTCTTTGATTCATATGTAATGATTTCATTATCAATCAGAAGTAAACCATATGAGTCTGGAAATCCTGTAGTAGATACGACATTAATCGTCGTATCGTAAAATTCTACAAAAGAACTTAAAGTAGTAGAGTCAATTAAGCTTACAAGACTATCTAATTTTACATATTGATCAATATTCTGTAGAATATCAGATGGCCCACTTTGAAAATCTAAGGATCTATAATATTGCGATAAAAATTCAACAAGAAGAGGAAATTCTTCTCTAACGTATGCTGGAACCTGATTTTCAACGATTAAACTTGTCTTGACTCTAAATTCTGACATATTACAATCTGATTAAATTCCCGTTTGTGTAACTTGATGTTACTGTGTATGTTGATCCAGAAATATTTGCTCCAGATGAGATATCATCTGTTTGCATATTTAATACACTGTTATTAATATCTAGTTGTAAATAAAGATCCTCTTTTCCGATGACATCATTTGAATTTGGAGATGCAGAAATTTCAATAATTCGCACACCATCCTTCGATTTTGCTGCATTTGTAATTTTAATTGGATATAGTTTTACTTCCCCTCTTTCATAATCAATTGTACCAACATTATTTCGAACAACGACTGGTTCTGTTGGTGAATTTAATTTAAACAGGAATACTGCTCCCGTTTTTTGGTTTGCATTGGGCAAATCGCCAAGATAAACAGTATCTACTATACCATCGACATTGAATCCCGATGATTTGATGTTATATCCACTCTTTGTGTTCTTTAAGTGGAATGCATTTCCAAAACAAATTTCATAATCAGCAAGGATATTTACTTTTGCCTGTAAATTGCGACGAATTGTGATTTTTGTGATGTTTGAAGTGATTGCTTGATGACTATCATCAACTATTTTTTGGAATTTACTATATTTGAACTTAGAACCATACTTATTCAGTTCAATTGAGTCGGAATACGCGGAAATATTACTTTGAATAATTGATTTGACAGTTCCTTCTCCAGGAGCTACGTTAGCATTGTAATATGCGACAGTATCATACTCAACATACAGATACTTAAGGTCAATAATTTCTACTACAATACCAGCAACAGTATATTTTCTTAATTCTGTTATGATTGCGTTTTTAAGAATATCTGAAACAAAATCTCCATTATAAGGTTTGATGGAAATATAAACTTTTCCATATCTTGGGGGATTTAAGGTCTCTCCGCCAAAAACTGAAATTGATTCTGTCTCTTGAAAGATCTTAGGAATGATTGCTTCATAATCTGCAGCAGTAACTGCACGATTTTGTGATGCATAGATTCGTGGAGCGTACTTTTTAATAGAATCTACAGATTCAATCTCTTGGCCGTTATTTGATGAAACGTCAGTTGTTAATGCTGAGATTGAAGTTGTGACTGGAGTGCCGTTATTATCTAAAATTCTTCCAGAATATGTAAAATCTGATATGCCATTTCCATATTTGCCATTGGTGGCGACATAAGAGACTTCAATGTAGTTAAGATTATCAAGTTTAACACCAAAAACTCCATCGCCAAAGATGAGTTCATATCTCTGATCTTCAATCTCTTGAATAAAGAAAACCTTTGATGATGCGTTGATTCCAATTAAATTGTCAGCGAGGGTAAATTTCCTCGTAACCGTGCTGTTCTGCGTGTTCCTGACGCTCACACGTATCGATGACGTATCAATATTGGGGTTCGTCAGAATAAACTTTTGATTTGGATTATTTGCATCTACAGTAAATGTCTGAGTAAGATATGTTCCCTCATAAATTGTAATTGAGTCAAATGATGCAATATTATTGACGACAGGCTTTGTAACCGGATCAAGGATATTGTAGGTATAACTTGTACCTTCAAAGGAAGAAGCACTTGTACAAACCAAACCTTTTTGTAATGTTAATGTAAGAGGTGTTGTTGCTTCAGAAGTTGTATCGACATAAAATGAAATCGTTGCAACAGCAGATTTCCTTGATTTTGGCACATAACCAATGGTTCTTGCAAGAGAAACGACATTTTCTCTTAAAGTTGCCGAATCAATGAAAACTTCGTTGCTAACCATGTTAGCGTTGTACGAAGTAATGTACGTATTGTACGCAAGAGTGTCAATAATCGTTGATAAATTAGAACCTTCGAAATCATAGTCAGTAAAATTCGAGTTTGCTCTCAGATATTCCTTGAGAGAACTCTTAATTTGATCGAAATCGAGATTGCTAAAATTTACTAGTGCCATTTATCGTGTCTGTTGTAATGCAAATGTCAACTGTTGTGGTAAAACATCAATTCCAATGATCTCATAAGTGATAGTAACGTTAAAATTGTTGTTATCAAAGTCTGGATCAACCTTTACCTCAAGTAAATTGACTCTTGGCTCATAATTTTTGATTGTATTTTCAATTTCACTCTGTATAATTGATGCTGAAATCGAGTCAATGTTCTCAAAAAGTGATTTTGAGACGTTTGAACCCAAATTTTCATTAAAAAATCGCTCTCCAGGCAGTGTCAGAACCAAATTTCGAAGCGAACGAGCAATTGCATTTTCATTTTTAAGCGAAATAAGGTCGTAATTAAGTGCGCTTACTAAAAAAGAAGCACTTACGTCCTTAAATCCTTTACTTACCCTTTCTAAAGGCATGAAAATATAATAAATCTATCTTATTTATTCGTAATTTTGAAGATTATTCGTGCCATCTTTCGACAAAATCGTCAAATCCACCAGCTCCACCGCATGGTCTGGAGTAACGATCTGTCGGAATGTCATATTGTTCAGTTTTTTTCTGTTTTTGAAGGTATTTCTCAGAGGAAACTTGAGTGATTAGCGTCATTCCAGACTTAATAAACTCATTTCCTTTATCTGTTGGTGAAGTTGCCATTGGGTTTAGCTCCTGATTCGTTAAAATCAGAACTTTTTACGGGGTTGCTATCCCGAATTTCTGTAATATCGTACATAAAATCATCTGAGGTCTCAATTTTTCGACGATTTTCGACAGAGTACTCTGTTAAGTCAATTTCATAACCTGGATTTTGAGTGATTCTGTTCTTAGTCCATGCATCATCATACCATAAGATTTTATTATTTGGATATGCATAGAAATTTCCATTGTCCATCTTAAAAACATGAGCACATTTATGCTCTGGAGTCTCACTAAAGTTAGTATTCAACGTAGATTTTGACTCCCATGACCAATCAAGAGTAAACAAGTAGGTTCCTTCATTCTTTTCTCCACGATAATTGATCAGTTCAGCACGTAAGTTAGCCAGTCTTGCACGAACTTGAACATCAATATAAGGAGAAAAGCAATCCCACCACATACACTCTTCTAACTTTGGCATTGCCGCATCAGGTTTCCAACAAAATGCATGAATAGGTCTACGAGTCCAATTGACTCCATTCTCCAGAAACGCTTCAAAGAGGGGTACGTGCTTCTCTAAGGACGCTACGGAGTGTACATCACATAAAGTTACCTCACCATGCCCTTTTTTATGATTAAACAAAAACTCATTACGAATATAACAAGTGATAGTTGGAAGATTATGATTTAAGTATGCCATAAAGTTAATAAAAAGCAGGGACGAATCCCTGCTCTATCTATATTACCTACCTTGTCCTCTATATTTCTTCGACTTACCATTACGAGAAGTGGCAGAGGTCAAAGTCATCTTACTCATACCTTGCCGAGTTTTTTTCGGAGGTCCGGGGACATGAGAAGTCTTAGTTGGTGAAGTCTTTGGTTTAGCCATAAGTATTCTCTCTTAATTCTAATTCGTTTGCATCAAACTCTTCGTCTTCATAATACTTCTGAGAGAGTTCATCCAGAATCTCAGCACAGTCTTCATGAGTGAGATTACGATATAAGACTCTCCCTCGGTATACGATATCCATCAGATTACACGAGTCTTTTCGTGACCTACACGGATACGAGGATCGCACCAGATCTCAAAGCCTTTTTCTTTTGCATCGAGACAGAACGATACGTCTTCTCCACACATGTCCTGAACATTCCCAGATTCAAACACCTGCATCTTCGGAGCAAACCAGGGGTACTCAAGGTTCTCAAAGACACCGTTCTTAATCATCACCCAACCGAAACCGGTGTAGTCAACCGTGAAAGGCTTACGACGCTTTTCCATGGTGGTCAGAGTTTCATGATTCATAACTCCACCGTTCTTACGGAAGTCATCTTCTTCCAACCAGTGTGCTACTGAGGTCGTGTGACCATCTTCTGTACAATACCAACCTGCGGTGATTCCTCTGTCAACGAGATTACCTTCGCTGTCTTCACTCAGAGCCAGATCACAGAGTTGCCAGAACTTTTCTGTGTTAAACACAATGTCATTATCAATCCACAGTTGATAATCATACTGCAGTTTACCATCCCAAGGAATTTGCTTTGGTCCACGCAGTACATTTGCACCTAAGCACTTACAACGTGCAAAGTTGACCATAGAAGAATAATCTTGAGAAATCTGAATACTCATACCATTCTGTACCATATCAAAGCACAGTTGTACGAAAGACTTCAGAAACTGATATGAACAACCACGACCTGGAAGACAGAATACAATTGACTTCCCTCGCATTCTTTCTTTAATTTTATCATAGTCCCACTCTGCTTCTTGTACTTTTGGAGCAGGAGCCTTAACAGTAAATCCTTTTGCCATAAGAGAAAATAACTTTCAGATCAATTTTACCATGTATATATGGTA
>Ga0172376_10005871_pt1 | contig 13538 bp, 10 predicted proteins | sample Lak35m_FD_121114 | JGI IMG/M metagenome (GOLD analysis project Ga0172376, IMG submission 121114) | Freshwater microbial communities from Kabuno Bay, South-Kivu, Congo - kab_092012_35m | ecosystem: Environmental > Aquatic > Freshwater > Lake | place: Democratic Republic of the Congo: South-Kivu...
GGGCGCCACGACCAACAGTTCATCGGACGCCAAGGTGGCCAAGGCCGCCGCCACGCCGGCCAACGGACCCGACTCGCCCGGCGCATCCAGCACGAGCGGAACACCCAACTCGGTGTAACGCGGCGCAGCGCCACAACACAGCAGCATGCGGGTGCACGAGCCGCCCAGCAACGACGACGCACGCTCGAGCAGCGTGCGCCCATCCAACTCCAAGCGCGCCTTGTCGCGGCCCATGCGCCTGCTCGCGCCACCGCACAACAGAGCGCCCACCAGCTTGGCGGCGGCCGCTGGGCGCATGGCCTGGGCTGATGAAGGTCGAGGGCCAAGTTGCGTCATGGGAGACCCTTCGAGGACCAGGGCTGGTCCGCGGAGTCTCCATGTACCCGACAGCCTCGCGCAGGTGCAACCTGCACGAACAGTCCGCTCCGCGCCGAGACTGGCGCAGGATGCGAGTCTCTACTCCTTCGAGGCCTGCGAGTTGACCTTGGCGGCTTGGGCTTCGGCTTGCGCTTCGGCCTTGCCGTCGTTCATGCCCTTCTTGAACTCGTGGACGCTCGAACCCATCGAACGCGCCAGTTCCGGGAGCTTGCGGGCCCCGAAGAAGAGCAGGACCACCACGAGGATGATCAGCCATTCGCCGATGCCCATGTTGCCGATGAAAGCGAGAGTCGTCATATGCGGTGTACGCCCTCGGCGGCGCGCGCGGCGCTCGCGCCTGCCACGGTCCCTCGCGGGAGTCGCCTCGGAGAGTGCGAGGCGAGGACCGGACGGTGTGCCCAGTCCGTGCAGGCATCTGGAGTCTAGAGCATCGACCATGCCCCCGGCCCGCGAGCAGGCAAATTTCACGACAGGATCAGGCCAAGGTCGGAAAAACATGCGTGGCCAAGACCACGCGGACCAAGGTGGCGTCGCCCACCGCCATCCGCCCCCCACAGAGCACGCAGGTGGGCTCAGGACTCGGGACTCGGGGACTCCAGAGACTCAGGGCTGGGGTCGCCGGAGGCGGCGCGCCTGGCGTGGCTCCAGAGGAGGCAAGCCGCTCGCATGGCTGGCGAGGGTGCCCTCGCGCTTGGCGCCCACGCGCGCGCCTAGGCCCACCTGCAGCCCGGCGGCGTGCAGGGCGCGGCGCACGGCCGAACCCGCGGCGTAGGTCGAGAGGCGCGCCTCCGGAGCCATGCGCAGCGCGATCTCCCGCAGGAAGTCGACCTCCCACAAGGCGGGCTCGACCTTGGGCGAGAACGGATCCAGGAACACCGCGTCGAAGCGCGGTTCCAAGGGCAGGCGCGACAACATGGTCCGCGCGTCGCCGCGATGCATCGAGAGTCGCAGGCCATGCGCCTCGATCCAGGCGCCAGATGGCGCGCCGGCGTCAAGCCAACTTGACAGTGCCGCGCGCGCGCGGGCCACGAAGGGACCGGCGGGGCCCTCTTCGGGCGGCAACTCCAGGGCCGCGCGCGGCACGCGCACGTCGCGCTCGAAGCCCTCGACCTCGAGGAGGAGCCCGAGGCCTTCGAGCTCGTGCAAGGCGGCCGCCAAGTTGAGCCCGAGTCCGGTGCCGATGTCCAGCAACCGGAAGCGAGTCGCGCCCGCTCGGCTCAACTCCTCGGCGCGCTCGCGCACGCGGCATTCGCGCGCGTAGCGGAGCAAGGCCTGCGTCCACGCGCCTTCGCGCGCGTGGAAGCCTTCGCCGTGGACCTCGTGCAGGAGCGTCCACGAGCCGTCGCCCGTGCGACTGGGCCGATGCTGCATGGCGCCGCGGCGAAGACGCGTCCCGCGAGGAGCGTCCTCAGCCCTTGGCCGTGGCGAGCAGGCTCGCGTCGGCCAGGAACTTCTCCATCGTCTCGCCGAGGCGCGACGGGCTCTTGCACATGCGCACGCCAGCCTTCTCCAGCGCGGCGATCTTGTCGCCGGCGCTGCCTTGGCCACCCGAGATGATCGCGCCCGCGTGGCCCATGCGGCGGCCCGGCGGCGCCGTCTGACCCGCGATGAAGCCGACCATCGGCTTCTTGACGCTGGCCGCGATGTACTCGGCCGCGCGCTCCTCGGCGTTGCCGCCGATCTCGCCGATCATGATGATCGCGTCGGTCTCGGGGTCTTCGTTGAAGGCCTTGAGCACGTCGACGAAGTTCGTGCCGTTCACCGGGTCGCCGCCGATGCCGACGCAGGTCGACTGGCCGATGCCACGACTCGTCAATTGCCACACGGCCTCGTAGGTCAGCGTGCCCGAGCGCGAAACGACGCCCACGCGGCCCTTCTTGTGGATGTAGCCCGGCATGATGCCGATCTTGCACTCGTCGGGCGTGATGATGCCCGGGCAGTTCGGGCCGATCAGGCGCGACTTGCAGCCCGGCTGCGCCATGCGCTCGGCCACCTTGACCATGTCGATCACCGGGATGCCTTCGGTGATCGTCACGACGAGCTCGATGCCCGCGTCGACCGCCTCGAGGATCGCATCGGCGGCGCCCGCCGGCGGGACGTAGACGACGCTGGCGTTGGCTCCGGTCTTCTCGCGCGCCTCCTTGACCGAGCCGAACACCGGCAGGCCGAGGTGCGAGGTGCCCGCCTTCTGCGGGTTGACGCCGCCGACCATCTTCGTGCCGTAGGCGATGGCCTGCTCGCTGTGGAATGTGCCGGTCTTGCCGGTGAAGCCTTGGCAGATGAGTTTCGTGTCCTTGCCGACCCAGATGCTCATGGTCTCCTCCTCAGCCCTTCTTCAGCGCGGCCACCGCGGCGCAGATCTTCTGCGCCGCGTCGTCGAGGTCGCTGGCCGCCACGATCGGCAAGCCGGACTCCGCCAGGAGCTTCTTGCCGAGCTCCACGTTGGTGCCTTCGAGACGCACGACCAGCGGCACCTTCAACTGCACTTGCTTGACCGCCTCGATCACCCCGGTGGCGATCGTGTCGCACTTCATGATCCCGCCGAAGATGTTGACGAGCACGCCCTTCACCTTCGCGTCGGAGAGGATGATGCGGAACGCGGCCGCCACCTTCTCGGCGGTCGCGCCGCCGCCCACGTCGAGGAAGTTGGCGGGCTCGCCGCCATAGAGCTTGATCACGTCCATCGTCGCCATGGCGAGTCCGGCGCCGTTGACCATGCAGCCGATGTCGCCGTCGAGCGCGATGTACGACAAGTCGTACTTGCTCGCCTCGATCTCCTTCTCGTCCTCCTCGAACAGGTCGCGCATGCCGACGACGTCGGCATGGCGGAACAGCGCGTTCGAGTCGAAGTTGATCTTGCCGTCGAGCGCCACCACGCGATTGTCCTTGGTGACGATCAGCGGGTTGACCTCGGCGATCGAGCAATCGAGCTCGCAGTACAGCTTCGTCAGCGCCACGAGGAGCGGCACCACCTGCGGCTCGAGCCCCGGGGACATCTTGACGCCGCGCACGAGCTTCTGCGCCTCGGCCGTCGACAAGCCCTTGGTCGGCGAGAACGGCGCCTTGACGATCTTCTCGGGATGCGTGGCGGCGACCTCCTCGATGTCCATGCCGCCCTCGGAGCTCATCATCACCACCGGACGCCGCGATTCGCGGTCGAGCGCGATGCCGAGGTAGTACTCCTTGGCGATGTCGCTGCCCTTCTCGACCCACAGGGTGCGCACCAAGGTCCCCTCGGGCCCGGTCTGGTGGGTCACGAGGGTCTTGCCGAGGATCGCCTGCGCGGCGGCGCGGCACTCGTCGGCGCTGCGCACCAACTTGACGCCACCGGCCTTGCCGCGCCCACCGGCGTGGATCTGCGCCTTGACGACGCACAGAGGGCTCTTCAGGTCGCTCCAGGCCGCCATGGCCTCGTCGACGGTCTTGGCGACCCGGCCTTCCGGGACGGCGAGGCCGTAGCGCCGGAAGAGCTCCTTGGCCTGAAACTCGTGGATCTTCATGAGGCGTCCTGCTTGGGGGGATGGGCGCGCGCCGAACCCTTGGGCGGGGCCGCGGCTCTCTGCTCGAGGGCGAAGAGTGTAGCGGCGCAGACGGGCGCGTCCAACATGGAGCGAGCCACCGCACGGCGCGCGCCGTGGTTCAATGCGGCCCCCTCGTCTCCATGGAGTCCCTCGGCCACATCCTCGTCGACCGCGACCTGCGCGCCCTGCTGGGCGGGGCCATCGCTCCCTCGGATCCCAGGCGGCCTGTGGAGGCAGGGCAACTTTCGCCCGCCTCGCTGGACCTGCGTCTCGCGCGGCGTGGCTGGCGCATGCGCGCCGGGTTCCTGCCCGGTCGCGAGCCGCTGCAACTCGCGCTCGAGCGCCTCGCGCTGGCGCAGATCGACCTCGAAGGCGGCGTCGTGCTCGAGCCGGGCGTCCCCTATCTCGTCGAATTGGAGGAGCGCTTGGCGCTGCCGCCCGACCTGCGCGGGCGCTTCAATCCGCGCAGCAGCACCGGGCGCTGCGACATCTTCACGCGCGTCCTGTGCGACGGCCACCCGCGCTTCGACGAGACTCCCGCCGGCCATCACGGTCCCTTGTGGATCGAGATCGCGCCACTCTCGTTCCCGGTGCGCCTCGCGCGCGGCGATCGCCTCGCGCAGCTGCGCCTCGCGCGTGGAGAACCGGCGCTCGACGCCGACGAGTTGCGCGCGCTGTACGCGCGCACGCCGCTCCTTTGGACGCGCTCGGGCGACGAAGCGCGCCCTGTGCCGATCGATGAAGCGCGCATCGCGCCCGACGGCACGCTCGAGGTCCGCGTGGGGCTGGCCGGACGCGCGCCGGCCGGCTGGCGCTCCGCCCGGCGCGGTGGCGTCGTCGAGTTCGCCGGCGTACACGTCCACGACCCGCGCGAGTGGTTCGACGAGGTGCACGCCCACGCTGGCCGCTGCATCCTCGAGCCGGGTTGCTTCCACATCTTCGCCTCGCGCGAACGCCTCGTCGTGCCGCCCGAAGTCGCCGCGGAGATGCTGCCTATCGACGTGGGCATCGGCGAGCTGCGCAACAACTACGCCGGCTTCTTCGACAACGGCTTCGGTTGGAGCGAAGGCAGAGACGGCACCCCCGCGGTGCTCGAGGTGCGCGCCCACGACGTCCCCTTCCTCGTCGAGGACGGCCAGCCGTTCTGCCGCCTGCGCTACTTCCGCGCCCACGGACGACCAGACAAGCTGTACGGCGAGGGACGCCGCTCGTACCAGGAACAGGATCTGACGCTAGCACGCTGCTTCAGGCCCGCCACCTAGCGCGCATCGTCGCCGGGCAGGCCGCACCCGACGCGCGAGCGCTGCAGCTCAACAACGCGCGCTCGCGCGCTTCTTCGTCGACCGCGCCGCCATCTTGGCGATGCATTGCGCGGCGTCCGGCACGCTGCAAGCAGTCCCGCCCATGTCCACTTCGACCTTGCCGATCGCCTTCGCCACCTTGGTGGCGCGCCCGCGCAGGGCCGGGACCCAACCACCGGCCGCGATCACGAAGCCGTTCATCGTGTAGCGCACGCGGTTCTCCGCGGCGTGCAACCGCGCCTCGACGCGCGCCAACAGCTCGGCAGCGCCTTCCAGGTCCAACTCGTCGTCGGCGCGAGTGGCGAGGCAGCCCGACAAGCTCGCCCAACCGCAGGTCTGCACGCCCGGGTCCTTGGCGTCGATCCACTTCGACCCCAAGGACCAGCCATGCGGACCATCGGCCGCCACGCCGGCCACCGAGTACTCGCGCACCATGTACCAAGTGGCTGTCTTGGCCCAGCGCTCGAGGTCCTTCTTCGTCATCGCCTCGGCATTCGCCATCAAGCCCGCCAAGTACTGCGCGTCGCCGTTCTTCGTGTCGTAGAGCCGCAGGGCCAACTCGTGGTCGCGGCCGGCCTGCTTGAGGATGGCCTTCATGTCCGCCACGGAGACGCCGAAGAAGGGCTCGGTGGCGCCATGGTTCATGTAGATGCGCTTGGTCGAGGCCTTGCCCTTCGACTCGAGCGCTCGCATGGCTTGGGAGAGATCCATGGCGGCGTGGCTGGCCCTCGCCGGCGAGCTCAAGGCTGGTACAGCTCGATGCTCGTCGGCCCGCCGCCGAAGATGTAGGCGCGACCATCGGCCGCACCGCCGAGGGCGACCGCACCCACGCGCGGCGCCGCCATCGTCGGGCCGAGTCGCGCGGCGGTGGTCGAGACCAGCTCGGTCGTCGCCACCGCGGCAGGCAGGTTGATCTCGCCCGTCAGGATGGCGCCGATGTCGAGCGCGCCCGAAATGCCGCCCGCGACCAGCGCGCGGCCGTTGTTCAGCGCCGCCACCGAGTGCAGCGCGCGTGGCGCGGAAAGCGTCGGGCCGTTGCTGAACGAACCGAGTCCACTCGTCGAGTACAAGCTGGTCGTCGCGATCGAAGTGAAGGCGATCTGCGTCAAGTCGCCGGTCTTCAGCACGCCGCCCAGATCGGCGGTCAAGCCGCCCGAGAGCAGCACCCGCCCATCGGCGAGTCGCGTGGCGTCGTGCAGAAAGCGGGCCGTCGAGAACAGCTTGGGCAAGGGGCTGAAGCTCGTGCCCGACGCGTTCGAGGCGTAGCCGAGGTTGGACACGTAGGGCACGCCCAGGATCTGCACGACACCCAGTCCACCAGCCACGAGCAGCGAGTTGTTGGCGAGGCGGGTCGCGGTGTGGAAGGCCTTCGGCTCGGGCATGAGCGGACCGGGCGCGAACGAGTTCGTGGCGGGATCGAACAACTCGGTGGTGTTTTCGATGGCGCCGAAGAAGGCGGCGATGTCGCTGAAGCTCGTCGTGTCGATGCCGCCCGTCACGAGGATCCGGCCGTCGGCGCGACGCACGGCCGCGGCACCCAAGCGCGGAGTGGCGAGCGGCGGCAAGGCGGTGGCCACGGCGGTGGCGGGGTCCCAGAGGAAGGCATCCGTGCTGGGTTGGCCATCGGCGCCGATGCCGCCCGCGACGAGGATCCGACCGTCGGCCAATTGCGCGCGCGCGGCGAACAAGTTGGCGCTGGGCAGGATGCCGATCGGCGCGCTTTGTTGGGTGCATGGATCCCAAGCGGTCACGACCGGGCCCGCACCGCCCACCAAGGCCACGCGTCCATCCGGCAGGACAAAGGCGTCGCCGAAGGCGGACACCGCGTTGCCCGCCGCGACGCCCAAGCTGTTGGCGGAGAGATAGCTCGCGCGGCAGATGTTCGAGACCTCCGGCGCGGGAGCCAAGGCCACCGCCTGGAAGGTCAGCCGGCCACCCGTCAGAGCCTGCGTGGTGGCGAAGCTGAAGTTCGCGGTGCCTTGCGCACCGAGCGTCAAGCCCAACGTCACCTCGGCCGCCAGCTGCCTCAGGGGGTTGATGTCCAACGTGATCAAGTCGCTGATCGGCGTCTGGCCTTCCGTGGCGCTGATGAAGAGCAGCACGCGCTGGCCGGGCTGGCCGACCACTTGGGCAGTCGAAGTGCCGGGGGCCGTGGCGGAGAGGACTCGCACGGACAGCTCGGCGGAGGCGAGGGGCGACAGGGCCGCGAAGGCCAAGGGCAGCAGGATGGAACGCATGGTTGAGGATCTCGGACGAGCGGGCGAGGGCTGGGTGCGGAACTCGGGACGCAGGACGCGGCTCCCAGCGGGGAGTGTCCCCTCGGCAGGCCGTGCCTTCAGCCTAGAGGGTACGCCCTCCTCTTTGGATCGGGCAAGTCGGAGCACGACGGCAACACGGCCTCGCGCCGCTTATCATGTGGGCATGCACGCCTTGCGCGCGTCCATCCTGTGCCTCGCGGCCCCCGTGGCAGCGGTCCTGTGCGCCGCTTCCGCCGCGCACGCCATGCAGGGCGCGGACGCCCGTCCAGCGGATGCCGCGGGAGCGTCGTGGCGCGCCGGACGACGCCTCGAAGCGTTGGAGCTGGAGGAGGCGCGCCTCGCCAAGCAACCCGCCTCGGCGCCCGGAGAGTGGGCGCGACTGGCGGCCTGGCAGCTGGAGCTGCATCGTCCGGCCGCGGCCCTCGCCAGCGCGCAACGCTGCGGAACGGCCTGCGCCAAGGAGCGCGGGATCGCGCTGTTCCTGCTGGCGCGCTACGCCGAGTGCCTGCCGCTGCTCGAGCGCGGCGAGCCGCAAGGCGCCTTGATGGCGATCGACGCCTGCGAAGCACTGCAGGACTTCGCGGGCTCGGATCGCGAACTCGACGCGGCCTTGGCGCGCTTCGGCCGTGGCGACGCGCGCCTCCTCGCGGCTGAGGGGCGCCGCCACGCGCGTCAAGAAAACTGGATAACCGCCATCGAGGCCTTCCGCGCGGCGTTGGCGCTCGATTCGTGCGAGGCGGAGGCCATGCTGGGCCTGGGCCGCGCGCTCCTGCGGACGGGCGCGCGCGCCGAGGGCCTCGCTACCATGGCCCGCCAGCGCGAGCTGCGCGCCAAGCTGGACGTGCTCGACCACGCGCTCGAGGCGGTCGACCTGCAGCCCGCGCACGGCCCCAACTGGACCGCGGTGGGCGAAGCCGAAGTCGGGCTGGGGCGCCTGGAGCGGGCCTTGCGGGCCTACGAGCGCGCGGAGGCGTTGTGCGACACGGCGCAACTCGTGCCCAACGCGCTGCGCCACGCCAAGGCGGCGCGCGCCGCCGGTGGACTGGACGCGGCGCTTGCCGTGCTGCGTCGCGCGCGCGCGCGCGCCGACGATCCGCGCCTCGTCGTGCGCGAGGCCGACCTGCTGGCCGAAAATGGGCGCTTGGACGAGTCCGCGCGCCTGCTCGAGGCCCTCGCGGCGCGCCGACCCGACGATCGCGCGCTGCGCGAGCGCCTGGAAGCGCTGCGCGCCAAGCTCGAGGACGCGCGCGGCGCGGAGCGTCGCCCATGAAGCGTCGCGCGGGACTCGCGCGGCTGGCGGGCCTGCTGGTCCTCGGTTGTCCAATCGCCTTGACAAGCTGCGGCGACGGGGCCGGGGAGGCGCGCTCCGCCGCCGACGAGTCCTGGTACGCGGACTCCACCGAGGCGAGCGGCCTGCGCTTCGTCCACGACGCCGGTCGCAGCCCCGAGCGCCACCTGCCCGAGACCATGGGCGCCGGCGCGGCCTTGTTCGACGCCGACCGCGACGGCGACCTCGATCTGTACCTCGTGCAAGGCGGTCCCATGCCGCCCCAAGGCGCGACGCCATCGAGCTACGGTCCCCCGCCCGCGGGCGCGCCGACGAACCAATTGTGGCTCAACGACGGCGCGGCGCGCTTCGTCGACGCCACGGCCGGAAGCGGAGCCGCCGCCGACCCCCACCATGGCATGGGAGTCGCGACAGGCGACCTGGACGGGGACGGCTGGGAGGACATCGTGCTGGCGAACCTCGGACCGGCGAAGGTCCTGTTGGCCGATGGCCCGGCGCGTTGGCGCGACGCCACCGAATCGAGCGGCGTGCTGGTCGACGAATGGAGCACCTGCGCGGCGTTGTTCGATGGCGATGCCGACGGCGATCTCGACTTGTTCCTCGTCTCCTACCTCGCCGTCGACCTGTCCAAGCCCGAGCACTGCGGCCAGCGTCGCGAAGGTTGGCGCTCGTATTGCCACCCTGATCGCTACCCCGGCTTGAACGATCGCTACTACGAGAACGACGGCCGCGCGCGCTTCGTCGAGCGCACGCGCGAGGCGGGCTTGTTCGATCCCGACGGCAAGGGGTTGTGCGTGGCCGTGGCCGACGTCGACGACGACGGCGACCTCGACGCGTTCGTCGCCAACGACTCGACCGAGAACCGCTTGTGGACGAACGACGGACGCGGGCGCTTCGAGGACGCGACGCTCGTCTCCGGTGTCGGCGTCGACCGCTACGGACGCACCGAGGCCTCCATGGGCGTGGCCATCGGCGACATGGACGGCGATCGCGACATGGACATCTTCGTGACGGGCTTCGACGACGAGTCGGACACCCTGTACGTGAACTTGGGCGAGCTGCTGTTCGACGACCGCACGCACTTGTCGGGCCTCGAGCACCCGACGCGCCTGCCTGTAGGCTTCGGCTGCGTGCTCGTGGATCCCGATGGCGATGGCGACCTCGATCTGGTCGTCGCCAACGGCCACATCCTCGACAACATCCACCTGTACCACGATGGACAGACCTTCGCGCAGCGCCTTCTGTGCTTCGAGCGCGAGGGCGGGGGGTGGACGGACAGGTCGGCGCGCGAGCCGGAGCTGTGCGGCGTCCCGCGCGTCGGACGCTGTCTGGTCTCGGGCGACCTCGATGGCGACGGCGACGAGGACCTCGTGCTGACGGAGAACGGAGCACCCGCGCGAGTGTTCTTGCGGCGCGGATCCGAGGCGCGCATCCTCGCCGTGCGCGGACTGCCGCGCGGCACGCGCGTCGAGCTCGCACGCGACGATGGTGTGGTGCTGGCGCGCGACTCGCACCCGCAACCCTCCTACTTCGGCGCGTGCGAGGAGGTCCCGCGCTTCGGCCTTGGCGCCGCGCGAGCGCTAGGAATGCGCCTGCGCGCGCCCGGCGGCGCGTGGAGCGAACTGCCGCTGACGGGCCTTGGTCCGGGGGACGCGCGCGTCGCGCGGGACGGTTCGGGCTGGCGGCTGGTGGAATTCCGCGAAAAAAAGTGAGGGGCGCCGTCTCGCGCACGCCGCGCGCCACGCGTGCATGATGCGCGCGAGCGCGCGGGCAGGCGCGTGGGCGCGCACGCACGCGAGGCCGATAGGAGGCTTGCCGAGCCCAGTTGCGGCTCGTATGGTTCGCCCGACATGACGAACCTGATCATCGTCGAGTCGCCGACCAAGGCGAAGAAGATCCGCGACTACCTCGGCAAGGGCTACAAGGTCGTGGCGAGCCAAGGCCATGTCCGCGACATCCCGAGCTCGAAGGAGATCCCGGCCAAGTACAAGGGCCTCCCTTGGGCGCGCCTGGGCATCGACATCGACAACGACTTCACTCCGATCTACGTGGTCATCGACAATCGCAAGAAGCAGATCAAGGAGATGCGCGAGGCGCTGGAGTCGGCCGAGGTCGTCTACCTCGCGACCGACGAAGACCGCGAGGGCGAGGCCATCGCCTGGCACCTGCTCGAGGCGCTCAAGCCCGAGGTGCCCGTCAAGCGCATGGTGTTCCACGAGATCACCAAGTCGGCCATCCAGAAGGCGGTCGAGACCGCGCGGCAATTGGACGACAACCTGGTGCAGGCCCAAGAGGCGCGCCGCGTGCTCGACCGCCTCTACGGCTACCAGGTCTCGCCGCTCTTGTGGAAGAAGATCGCCCAAGGCACCTCGGCCGGCCGCGTGCAGAGCGTGGCCTCCAAGCTGCTGGTCGAGCGCGAGAAGGAACGCATGCGCTTCGTCTCGGCCGAGTGGTGGGATGTGAAGCTCAAGCTCGAGAAGGGCGGCGCGCCCTTCGAGGCGGAACTGGCGAGCATCGCGGGGCGCAAGCTCGCGCGTGGCGGCGACTTCGACGAGTCGGGGCGCCTCAAGAAGAAGGACGCGCAGGTCTGGGACGCCGCGACAGCCGCGGCTCTGGGCGAGGCCTTGCGACGCGGCGCGTTCCGCGTCGAGGGGATCGAGCGCGAGGCGAAGACCTCGCACGCCCGCGGCCCCTTCACCACCTCGACCTTCCAACAGGAGGCCGGTCGCAAGCTCGGACTGCGCGCCCAGGAGGCGATGCGCGTGGCGCAGCGCCTGTACGAGAACGGCTACATCACCTACATGCGCACCGATTCGATGTTCCTGTCGGGCGAAGCGCGCTCGGCGGCGGCGCGCGTCGTCGAGGAGCTGTACGGCAAGGAGTACCTGCCGCCTTCGCCGAACTACTACGGTTCGAAGAAGGGCGCGCAGGAGGCGCACGAAGCCATCCGGCCGGCTGGCACCAGCTTCCGCCACCCCGAGGAAGTGGCGAAGGAGCTCGGCGCGGGCGGCATCGAGGCGCGCGTCTACGAGATGATCTGGAAGCGCACCCTGGCGAGCCAGATGGCGGAGGAACGCTACACCTCCATCGTCGCCAGCTTGTCGGCCGACGCGCCCCAAGGCCGGGTCCTGGCCGTGGCGCGTGGACGCACCACCGACTTCGCCGGCTATCGCCGCGTGTATGTCGAAGGCAGCGACGATCCCGAGGCCGCGCTCGACGAGCGCGAGAAGCCCCTGCCGCCGCTCGCCGTCGGCGATGCGGCCAAGGTGCTCGACGCCGTCCCCGAGAGCCACTCGACCACGCCGCCCGCGCGCTACACCGAAGCGTCGCTGGTGGCGAAGATGGAGGAGCTCGGCATCGGCCGTCCGTCGACCTACGGCGCCACCATCGAGACGATCACCTCGCGCGGCTATGCCGAGCTGCGCGGCAAGACCTTGGTGCCGCAACCCCTAGGCTTCGCCGTGGTGCAGGCGCTCGAGATGCTCGAGCCGCAGCTCGTCGACTACGGCTTCACCCGCGACATGGAGGCCGAGCTCGACAAGATCGCCGAAGGCCAATTGTCGCGCAGCGCCTTCTTGAAGGGCTTCTGGTCGGGTGCCAACCCCGGGCTCGAGCGCATCGTGACGCAGCGCGCCGAGGCGCTCGATCCACGCACGATCTGCTCCATTCCGATCGGCGAGCACGCCGGACAACCGGTCGTCATGCGCGTCGGCAAGTTCGGCACCTACGTCCAGCACGGCGAGGTGCGCGGCGCCGTGCCCGCCGGCGTGGCGCCCGACGAAGTCACGGTCGAAGCGGCGCTGCAGTGGATCGAGACCAGCAAGAAGAAGGACCAACCGATCGGACTGTTCGAGGGCTTGCCGGTCTACGTGCGCACCGGCAAGTACGGCCCCTATGTCCAACTGGGCGACGAGCCCAAGGAGAACGAAGCGCCCAAGCCCAAGGTCAAGCGCAAGAAGGGCGATCCGCCCGCGCCGAAGGCGCCCAAGGTCAAGCGCGTGTCGCTCTTCAAGGACATGGATCCGGCGAACATGCCGCTCGAGACGGCGGTGCAACTGCTAGCCCTGCCGCGCAGCCTCGGCGTGGATCCCAAGGACAACCGTCCGATCCGCGCCGCCAACGGCAAGTTCGGCCCGTACTTGATGAAGGAGCCCATCGACGATGGCAAGCCCGAGTACCGTCGCCTCAAGAAGGAGTCGGAACTCCTGTCCGTGACGCTCGAAGAAGCCATCGCTCTCTTCGCCGTCCAGCCGCAGAAGCGCACGTTCGGACGCGCCGCCGCGACGCCCAAGGACCCCATCGCGGTGCTGGGCCCCGATCCGGCCACGCAGAAGGAGATCCGCATCCTCGACGGCAAGTACGGTCCATACGCGACCGATGGCGAGACCAACGCCACGCTGCCGAAGGGCGAGGATCCCAAGTCGACCACGCTCGAGCGCGCCAGCGCGCTCTTGGCGGAAAAGCGCGCCAAGGGGCCGTCGAAGAAGCCGGCACGCCGTCGCGCGGCGCGCAGCTGAGATCGACGCGACCGAGATCGATGTTCATGCGCGGGGCGTCTCCGCGCGCATGCGAGGCGTCGTCGCGCGCATGCGGGGCGTCGTTGCAGGCATCATCGAAGGCGCTAGGGCTCGCCCTTGCCGACCAGCGTCTTGCGCATGGCGCGCAGCAGGATCAGCATCGTCGCCACGAAGGCGAGCAACACGCCCAACGCGCGCAGGAAGAAAGCCAGATTCTGGAAGGTCTCGCCCAGCGAGTACTTCACCTCGTCGCGCACGACCCAGATGCCGCTCGA
>Ga0172376_10005875_pt1 | contig 13530 bp, 12 predicted proteins | sample Lak35m_FD_121114 | JGI IMG/M metagenome (GOLD analysis project Ga0172376, IMG submission 121114) | Freshwater microbial communities from Kabuno Bay, South-Kivu, Congo - kab_092012_35m | ecosystem: Environmental > Aquatic > Freshwater > Lake | place: Democratic Republic of the Congo: South-Kivu...
GACCGGGATTTGAACGGAGCGCGTGGGATATACCTGCGCGTGTTGGTAGATACCCCTGGCCTGAGAAATCAGGCTTGCAGTTGTTAGCAAACAATAGTGTTTGTTAACGATAAAGTATCGGTTATTGCGAGCCATGTCCTGATGTTATACTGGCCTTCGTTTTTTTAACCCTGGAGCCTGATTGACATGCTCACCATAGCATCGAACCCCATCGACACCGCCCGGGTCGTGACCCTGGCCGGGCGCATTGATGCCACCAATGCCCGGCAACTGGAGGAACAATGCCTGGCCTGGATCGATGGCGGTGACAAACGCCTGATTTTCGATCTGGCCCAGGTTCAGTACATCAGCAGTGCCGGACTTCGAACCTTTCTTCTGGCTGCACGCAAAATGAGTAGCGTAGAGGGAGAGATTCGGCTGGCGGCCCTGAATCAAACCCTGAGCCATGTCTTCGACATCAGCGGTTTCAACCGGTTATTCGCCATTTATCCCGCACTCGAAGCCGCCCTCGCCCCCGAACCTTCCTGACCACCGCATGAATACCACCACAGCCGTCCTCAAATACGCCACCACCCATGAGTGGGTACGCCCGGAATCCGATCACATCGTCACCGTGGGCATTTCCGGTTTTGCCCAGGCCCAGTTGGGTGATGTGGTCTTTCTGGCCCTTCCCGAACCCGGTCGCCTCGTGAAAGCCGGTGAAAGTGTGGCCACCATCGAGTCAGTCAAAACCGCTTCCGATATTCACAGCCCCCTGAGCGGTGAAATCATCGAAGTCAACACGGCACTGACCGAAACCCCCGAGGCCATCAACGACGCACCTTACTCTGCCTGGCTGTTTCGCCTGCGAGCCAGCCAGGCGGAAGCGGAAATGGACGATCTGCTGGATGAAACGGCTTATGAATGCCTGACCGAAGCGGCCTGACGGAATCGCTTGCGATGGCTGGACAATCCCTGAAAGGTTTTCCCCGGCTGGTGGCGGCCTGGGCCAACACCCTGTCCGGTCTGGGCATGGCCTGGAAACATGAAGAGGCTTTCCGGCTGGAATGTCTGCTGCTGCTCCCGGTAACCCCTCTGGCTTTGCTGATGGGCCAGACGGGAGTCGAAAAGGCCCTGCTGCTGGGCAGCCTTTTGATCGTCATCATTACCGAACTGCTCAACACGGCAATAGAAGCCACCATAGACCGTGTAGGCCTTGAACATCACGAACTCTCCAAACGGGCCAAGGATACGGGATCTGCTGCCGTGATGGTGTCACTGGCCCTGTTTATCATCGTCTGGATTTTGATCTCAATGCACTGAGGTATCTGAACAGTATGACTGCCCTGATTTGCGGCTCCGTCGCCTACGACACCATCATGGTGTTCCCTGACAGTTTCAAAAACCACATCCTGCCCGAGCAGGTTCATATCCTGAATGTCTCTTTCCTGGTACCGGAACTGCGGCGGGAATATGGCGGCTGCGCAGGCAACATTGCCTACAATCTCAAACTGCTGGGGAAAGAACCCCTCATCATGGCCACCGTCGGCAAGGACTTCGGTCCCTACGGTGACTGGATGAGCTATTGCGGGCTCAACCAGGCCTACGTAAAAATTCTGGACGACAACTACACCGCCCAGGCCTACATCACCACCGATCAGGACGATAACCAGATCACGGCCTTTCACCCGGGGGCCATGTCGTTCTCCCACCTCAATGACATCCCGACCGATCAGGGCATTCGCTTCGGCATGGTCTCTCCCGATGGCAAGGCCGGCATGGTGCAACATGCCCGGCAGTTCGTGGAAGCCGGCATTCCCTTCATTTTCGATCCGGGTCAGGGCATGCCCATGTTCGATGGCGAAGAATTGCTGGATTTCATCGACAAGGCCACCTGGATTACCGTCAATGACTACGAAGCCCGCCTGATGCAGGACAGAACCGGCCTGAGTGCGAATCAGATCGCAGCCCGGGTGGATGCCCTCATCATCACCCGGGGTGGTGAGGGTTCACAAATCCACGCCCAGGGAAAATGTCATGAGATTCCGCCGGTTTCAACCGCCGAAGCAGTCGACCCGACCGGTTGTGGCGATGCCTACCGGGCCGGATTACTGTTCGGGATGCTGGAACAACTGGACTGGCCAACCACGGGACGTATTGCCTCGCTGATGGGTTCACTCAAAATTGAAACCTACGGTACCCAGAATCACTCCTTTGAACAGGACAGCTTCCGGCGTAAATTCCACACCCACTTTGGTTACGATTTCTGACCCCCTATGAAAAACACCCTGGCCCTGCTCGACATCATGGCCCGCTTGCGCCACCCTGAAACCGGTTGCGCCTGGGATTTGCGGCAGGACTTTGCCAGCCTCGCCCCCTATACGGTGGAAGAGGCTTATGAAGTCGCCGATGCCATCGAACGCAATGACATGGCAGACCTCAGGGAAGAACTGGGCGATTTGTTATTGCAGGTGGTGTTTCACGCCCGAATCGCCGAAGAAAAAGGCTTGTTTGGTTTTGAAGCGGTGGCGGCGGCGATCAGTGACAAACTGATACGCCGTCATCCCCATGTTTTTGCCGATACCGAATTTGCCACGGATGAGGAACGGCATCAGTTCTGGGAGGCGGCAAAGGCACAGGAACGGCTGGAAAAAGCCGGGACAAATCCGCCCGATAGTGTGTTGCACGGCATGGCCCACAACCAGCCCGCCCTGATGATTGCCCAAAAACTACAGGAGCGGGCCGCCCGTCACGGGTTTGACTGGCCTGATGCCGCACCGGTATTTGCCAAGGTCAGGGAAGAACTGGATGAACTCGAGGCCGCTTGCCGGGAAGGCAATCAGCCTCACATCGATGAGGAAATGGGCGATTTGCTGTTTGTCACGGTCTGTCTGGCCCGTCATGTAAAAGTCGATGCCGAGTCAGCCCTGCGCCAGGGTAACCGGAAGTTCACGCGCCGTTTCCAGCACATCGAACGCCAGCTGGCCGTGCAGGGTAAAAGCCTCGGCGACAGCCACCTGGCCGAAATGGATCGCTATTGGGATGAAGCCAAAGCCATTGGTTTATAAGATCGACAGGTTGATTCAAGCCTTCGCCATCCGGCGATAATTCACCGTAGCCTCGATGCAGCGAAGCGAAATCGGGGAAAGTAGGGTCGTAACCTGACGGGCCGGTCGGTAATCAGAGCCTCCTCAAGTTCCATCCATCCGGGTCGAAAAGACAGGTTCGGCCATGACCCGCAGTCCTCAAGGCTACCCGCACAAAGCCGTCCGTTTGTCCCACCCGAGGCCGGGAGCCGCCACTCATAGACCGCGAGAATAGATTCTTCAAGTTGTTATGAACAAGATCGAGGATTACGATGTATCGTGTAACAGCGCGTTACTGTGGGATGCCCTGGATTATAAGGGCAATTTACTGCTCCGAAAGGGAACCGTGCCCAAAACTACAGCCCAGGTTAACCTGCTGATTCGTAATGGATACTACAAAGGGGTTCCAACCAAACCACCCGGTACCCAGGAACACGATGAAGACGAAACCGGTTTGGCAGAGGATGAATCCACCCTTGATCTCCAGCATCTGGATGAACGATTCGTCTTGACCGGCTGGAATAAAAAGGATGCCCACCGGTATGCCGTTGCCAGTGTGGAAGATGCCATGAAAAAACTGGATCCGCTATTGTGGAGCATCATCAGGGGCACTTCAAACAAACGCTTGCCCCAGGAACTGCTTGATGTAGCAGATGCCTTGCACCGGGCAGTCAAACTGAATATGGATGCCTGTTTGATCTCGCTGTTCTTTGGTCGGGGATGGGCCGAACAGAACTACCGGGTCAGGCATGCGGTTGATACCGCGATGATTGCCATTATCCTGTCCATCAAACAGGGTTTTTCCCGGCGTGACATCGCCCGGATTGCTGCCGCTGCATTCACCATGAATGTGGGCATGTGGTCGGTGCAAAATCGCCTGGCTATCGGGTCGGAACCGCTGGATGACACCGATAAGAAAAATATTTTTGAGCATCCCCTGAAATCAGTCGAATTACTGAAAAAAGCCGGTATCAAGGATACTACATGGCATGAGGAAGTGCTGTGTCATCACGAAAAACAGGATGGTAGTGGATACCCGTTGGGACTGGCCGGAAACGATATACTGCCCGGTGCCCAGATCATCGGTCTGGCAGACCGCTTCACTGCCCTGCTGGTAACCCGGGGAACCCGGGATGGCATACCGCCAGGCAAGGCCTTGAAATTACTCTTGATGGCTGAGGGAGAAACCATGGAACCCGCTTTGTTCGGATTACTCACCAAGTCGGTGGGTTTGTATCCACCGGGTTGTTTTGTCAGACTGGCGAGTGGAGAAACCGCGATAGTCGTCAGAACCGGTCAGGATGGCAAACCTTACGCCACCTCCTTTCTGGATGCCGACAACGGCTCCATGGCCATTCCGATTCAAAGGGACACCGCCGAGAAGCAATACGCAATTCTTGGCCCGGTCACCCTGCAGGAAGATGAAATACCCCTGATCGTAAAAAAAGTGCTTGACATCGGTGATTGATGGCCAACAACCACTGAATACACGCAACACACTGAAACAATACCAGACCCTGAGTGCCTGTATCCGGACAAACCCTCCTTAACATGAAAAGACTGACCAAAGATGATTTGCCAGCAGGCCAGCCGATTGCCTTCGACATTTATGATGAGGCAGGCCAGATCGTTATCAAAAACGGGTTTGTTCTCGAATCTGCCCACCAGATAGACATTCTGCTCAATCAAGGTATTTTTGCCCAGGATAAACAACATGTTGAAGAACCCCTGATAACCCTGAAAAAGGAACTTGAGATTCATGCGCACCTGAGTCGGATCATCAGAAACAACACGGCCTATCCAAACCTGCAAAAGGATTATCTCGATTCCGCCAGCAACATCCTGACAGCAATTGAAAAAAATCAGAATATCTGCCTGGCTTTTGTCTTTTTCAACAAGGGGGTCATCAATTACCCTTTGCGGCACTCGCTGGATACGGCCATTCTCGCCACGGTTCTGGCCAAACAGTTGGGCCATGACACCCGTGATCTCCCCGCCATCATCGCAGCCAGCCTGACCATGAACCTCAGCATGCTGAAGTTGCAGGAAGAATTGCTGGCGCGGGTTGAAAAACTGACCGAGGAACAACGCACCAAAATCAAAAACCACCCGGCAGCCTCGCGCAAAATGCTGGAACAGGTCGGCATTACAGAGACCGCCTGGCTGGACTATGTTTTATGCCACCACGAAAAAAAGGATGGTTCCGGTTATCCCCGCCAACTGAAAGATTCGGCCATCCCTGACGGTGCCCGCCTGATCGGTCTGGCGGATCGCTACACCGCCATGGTTTCACCCCGATTGTCACGTCCCGGTTATTTGCCCGGTTCGGTCGTCAAACATTTGCTGCTCCGTGAAGGAGACACCCTGGATTTGCCGCATGTGGGGGCGTTGAATCAGTCCATCGGCATTTATCCGCCAGGCACGATCGTCAGGCTCCGAAATGGCGAAACCGGTGTCGTCAGTGACAGCGATACGTTTCGTACGGTCAAAATATTCCTCGACGCAGAAGCCAACCCCTTGCCAGCCGTAGTGACACGCAAAACCGATAAAGGCCCACTGCGTATCGCCGAGGCTGTCCGGCTTGAATCCGACCAGATTCCGTTCGACCTGCTGACCCTCATGACAGAGGGTGAGTAGAGGCCGGACTGAAACGACTCAAACCTTGAGGTTGAACTTGTCCAGCAAGGCATAGAGCGTAGGTCGGGTGATATCCAGAATCCCGGCGGCCCGGGTCATGTTCTGGCCGGTTTCAGCCAATGCCCGGGCAATGGCCTCGCGTTCGGCGGCATCGCGCATTTCCCGCAGGGTGGAAAGGCGGGATTTGAGTGAACACCCTTCGGGCAGATCGAGATCGCGGGGTTCTATCAGGGGAGGATGCGCCATGACGACAGCCCGCTTGACCTTGTGTTCGAGTTCCCGCACATTTCCAGGCCAGCCATGCGCTTCCATCGCCCGCAGGGCGGCCTCACTGAAGCCGGTCAGATCGGGTCGCTTCAGTGTCTTCGCAAACCGCTCCAGAAACCAGTGCGCCAGTAGCGGAATATCCCCTTCCCGTTGCCTCAGCGGCGGAATGTCTATGGTCATTTCATTGATCCTGAAATAAAGATCGGTGCGAAAGCGGGATTCGTCCATTTGCTGAATCAGATTCTGGTGGGTCGCACAAATCAATCTCACATCCACCGGCAGGGTCTGCCGACCGCCAACCCGTTCCACCACCCGCTCCTGCAAGACCCGAAGCAGTTTGGGTTGCAGCGAACAGGGCAAATCGCCGATTTCATCCAGAAAGAAAGTACCGCCATCCGCCAGTTCAAATTTGCCCCGGGTTTGCTGGGTAGCCCCGGTATAGGCCCCTTTCTCGAATCCGAACAACTCCGGTTCGAGCAGGTTTTCCGGAATGGCCGCCGCGTTGACGGCCACGAACGGTTTATGTGCCCTGGGGCTTAAACGGTGCAGGGTTTTAGCCAGCACTTCCTTGCCGGTACCGCTTTCTCCGGTCAGTAACACCGTCAGATCGGTCGGTGCCAGTCGTTCCACCAGACGACAGACTTCGTGCATGGCCGGACTGATGGCAATGACTTCATCCAGCGGGCGGGCAATGGGCACCCGATGCAGGCGACGGTTTTCCTCTTCCAGTGCCCGCAAGCGAAAAGCCCGGGCAATAATGAAACCCAGCGTCTGCGCATCAATGGGTTTCTGATAATAATCATGAGCCCCCATTCCGATGGCCTTGACGGCATGGGCACGTTCCTCGCTGCCGGTCAAAACGATAACCTTGCAGGCCGGTGTCAGGGCCAGCAAGGCCTCGAGGGTGGCAAAACCTTCGCTGACCCCATCGGCATGAGGCGGTAATCCCAGATCCAGCAAAATCACGTCCGGTTGATGTCGCTTGAACTGCACCAGGGCTGATTCGCGGTTTTCAGCCACAAACACCTTGTAAGCCTCGAGGCTCCAGCGTAATTGACGAATCAATTCCGGATCATCCTCTACAATCAGCAGTGTTTCCTCGCTCATGCGGCCTTCACCCGGCATTCGGGCTGATCGTGATGATCGGTTTCGCTGAATTCAGGCAGGCTGATGTGAACGATCGTACCCCGACCCGGTACGCTCTCCACCGCCAGGTCGCCGCCCAGGGCCCGCACATAATCCCGGCTTTCGCAGGCACCAATGCCCATGCCGGACAACCCCTTGGTGGTTTCAAACGGCGTGAACAACCGGGTTCTGATGAAGGTCTCGGTCATGCCGCTACCGTTGTCCTCGACACTGATGACAGTGGATCCTGCCGCGCCCTGTCGACACCGGATACTCACCCTGCCGGTGGGGCCTGCGGCTTCCTGGGCATTCTTGATGACATGTCCCAACGCGGCAGACAACCGATCCCGGCAAGTCCACACCCGCCGGGAAATCCGGCAGGGCCAATAGACCGGACAGGGCATCGGAATGACCCGTACCTGTATGAGCTGACGAATGAGGGTATCGAGGTCGATGCATTCGGAGGGGGGCTCGCCACCTGGCGGCTGTCTGAGTTGGGTGACCAGTCGATTCATGCGGCGAACCACATGATCCAGGGTCATGATGGCCTCTTCGCCAAACCGTTTCTGATGCCGGTGTTGCCGGACGTTGCCCAGTAGCAGGTTGAGTTGCGTCAGCAGATTACGCAAATCATGCACCATGAAGGAGGATAAACGGTTCAGTGTCTCGAACCGGCGGGCGATGGTCAGTGCCTGACCGGCATCCTGCAGGGCCAGATAACTCGCCGCCAGACGACTCGAGGTTTTCAGTCGCTCGATGGTCTCGCGGTTCCAGGGCACGACAGGAGCCGCCCGCATCAGCAGCACCAGTCCGCGCAGGCGGTTTTCCGGTAACAACAGGGGAATCAAAAGCCAGGCATCCAGATAATCGGCAAACCAGTCAGGCAGCTCCGGAAAGGGATCTCCCCGGTTGATGATCCATTCCCGTCCCGCCATGTAACGGATGAGCGGGTCGGAATCCTGTAAGGTCGGCCATTCAAGACCGGCACTCCCGTAACGACTACGGGGAAACAAAACGCCTTCGGGAGTGGCCTCCCACAGCAAACCACCCCGGCTCTGTACGATTTCTCCCAACACCTGAATGACCCGCTCCTCCAGGTTTGCCGTGCCACACGCATCGGACAAAACCCGCCACCCCGGTGTGAATAAAGTCCCTGTATTCATGACATACTGTTCCCTGATCGATGGATGATGAATCGGTACCGTGACAAAGTGTGACAGAAGTGAACGCCCTGCGCCATTCGCAAAAAACGCAGGGTGAACCGGCGTAAGCGGTTCCCCCAAGCCATCCCTGTGTGAAAGCAGCGACGCTGGTAGCAAGCCAGACTGGTCAGTCCGGCTGATGGCTAGAAACCCTGCATTCTGCCATACTTGCCCGCAACCGGCTCCCGGCTTGTGCGGGTAGTCGTTCCCTTCGCCGAACCCACGTGAAAGAAATAAAATGAACCCATCCGATAACATCGTAAACCTGGAGCAGGCACTCGAGCTGGCCGGGGGAGACCAGGAACTGCTGGATATGATCCTGCACAAATTCTGGCTTCGGTATCCCGAGTTACTGGCAGGCCTTCGTCAGGCCCTGGAGTCCGGTGACCTGACCGCCGGCCGCGATGCCGCCCATTCACTCAAGAGCAATGCGGCTTACCTGTGTGCCGCCGAAGTGAGAGAGTGCGCCCGGGAAATCGAACAAGCCTTCAGGGATGGCCAACCGGAAAAAGCCAGGCTTCATTTTGCCGCACTGGAAACCGCCGGCGAACGTTTGCGGGTGCATCCTGCCATCGTGGCTGCCCTGAAATGACCCCCCCGCCGCCTGCCATTCGCGGAGGATGGCTGACCACCGCCACCCGCTGTGAAACCACGCACCAGGATGAGCGTCCCGCCGTGGATGACATTTCCCTGATTGTCATTCACTGCATCAGTTTGCCCCCCGGATCGTTTGGCGAAGCCTGGATCGATCGTTTGTTCCTGGGGGAACTGCCGCGTGCGGCTCACCCCTGTTTTGAAAGCCTGCACACGCTCAAGGTCTCGGCCCACCTGCTCATACGCCGGGATGGACAGGTCACACAATATGTACCCTTTCACGCCAGGGCCTGGCATGCCGGGGTGTCGCGTTACCAGGGACGGGAACGCTGTAATGACTTCTCCATCGGCATCGAACTGGAAGGGACGGAAACGATTCCTTATGAAACGGTGCAATACCGGGTACTGGCAGATATAATCGGCCATCTGATGCAACACTATCCACGACTCACCCTGGATCGGATCACCGGGCACAGTGATATCGCGCCGGAACGAAAAACCGACCCGGGACCCGCTTTCGACCGGGCGTACCTGCTCGATCTGTTGAATGGCCAGGCAACGTCCTGTCAGCCCTGATCAGGTTACCCTCTTACTGACTGCCATACCCTACGAGATGTCATTAGCACTTAACTACACCTACAAGGAACTCGAGCAAATCTTCGGCGCAGACTTGCTGGCAAAGGCCACAGCCAACCTTCACAACATAGAAAACCTTGTCTCTGACGGCAAGAAGGTAGAAGCCTCGGTGCGCGAATCCAGCCAGATTACGTACCGGGTCAGGGTGGAGCCCGTCTACGATAAGGGCCGGGTATCCGGCTTCGAGTCTTTGTGTCCCTGCCTGCAGGCAAAACCCTGCATCCACTCTGCCACCCTCACCCTGCTGAGCCTGACCGGCTTGCTGTCGAATAACCCGCCCAAAGCCGGGCCGGCTCCCGAGCTGCTAAACTGGGTACAAGCCTTTCGGGAGCTGGCCAACCAGCCCGCAAGCACGCAAACGGCCCCGTCCAGGGAAGTGGTGTATTACCGCTTCGTTCCGGTCAGGTCACAAGCCGCCTGGTTGCTGCAATTACTCAAATGCACGATCCGCAAGCAGGGAACCCCCAATGTCTGGCAACCGTGGACCTTCAGCGAGAGAACCTTCCTCAAGCCCCCCCGATACCTCCAGGACGATGATCTGGCCATCTTGCGGATACTGCACAATCATTACCGTTACCTCGACAGTCGGGTAGAGAGTGCTTCAGGCTACGAAATCAATGCTGAATGGGGCAGCGAGGTCGTCAAACGGGTTCTGGCAACCGGACGGATGGTCATTAGAGATGCGGCAGGACCCGGGCCACTCGCCTTTACCGCACTGACTCCGGGCGACAACCGAACCGGCTCGATAGACTGGCAACGCAACGGTGAAGGCCAAATCGTGCCGGTCATCAGTACCGGTCAGGCGGGCGATGTCATCATTCCGGTGGAACCGCCCTGGTATCTCGATCAGGTTCATCGCCAGGCGGGGTATATCGACATCCCCCTGAAGGGAAAATTACTGGCCAAACTGATGGATATTCCGCCGCTGCGGGAGGCCGATCTGAGTCCGGTTGCCAACCTGTTGACCGAAGTGGTTCCCGAAATCCCGCCACCGGCCCATATCGAGGTTCGGGTCGTCGATGTTCCCCTTAAACCGGTGCTGTCGCTGGGTACCCTGACCGACCTGTTCATGACCGGCTGGCAATCCTATCGTTACGGCGAAACGTGCTTCGATTACGCAACCCTCAGTTACCGCTACGACGACGTGGAAATCGGCCCTGACAGTACCGAGCGGTTTTTTCAGCGACCGAACGGTGAAGCCACCCGGGTGATGCGCAAAACGTCACAGGAAAAGGCCTGCATCAAGCAGTTGAAAGAACTGGGTTTCATCAGCACATCGCCCCAGTCGCTCTACCCTTACCCCAAAAACACCCACCTGCCCTCGACCGTGTTCGGGCTGGACCGGGAAGCCGCCTGGCCTGAATTTCTGCGCCGGGATGTACCGGCCCTGCAGGAAGCGGGTTGGGAGGTCTGGATCCCCCCGGACTTTCGTCACCGTTATCTGGAGGTGGAGGCCTTCGAAGCCGATCTGCATGAAGCGGAAGGCTGGTTCGATCTCGACCTGGGTGTCATCGTCGAAGGCCGCCGCGTGGCCCTGGCTCCCCTGATCCACGAACTGTTTCGCCGGGATGGCCGCTGGTTGAACCAGGACAGGATCGATCAGATTTCCGACGATGAATCGATCATACTGATCATGGCGGAGGGTGAGCGTCTGATGGTACCGGCGCAGCGTTTGAAGCCCCTGGCCCGCATGCTGATCGACCTGTTCGATGCCGCGCCATCCGATTCGCTGCGGTTTTCCCGTTTCGACGCGCCCCGGCTGGCTGATCTGGCGGAAATGTCCCGCTGGACCTTCAAGGGACTGGAAGCCATCACCGATCTGGCAAAGCGGCTGCAACAAACCCGGGGGATTCATGCGATTACGCCACCTCGAGGCTTTGCCCTGCAATTACGCCCTTATCAACTGGACGGTCTGGCCTGGTTGCAGTTTTTGAGGGAACAAAACCTCTCCGGCATACTGGCCGACGACATGGGCCTTGGCAAAACAGCCCAGGCCCTGTCCCACCTGTTGCTGGAAAAGGAATCCGGACGCATGAACCAGCCCAGCCTGATCGTCATGCCGACCTCACTGATTTACAACTGGCGGCGTGAGGCCCAAAAGTTTGCCCCCGATCTCAAGGTTCTGTCGCTGCAGGGCGGGGATCGCAAGGAGAATTTTGCGGCGATACCCGATCACGACGTGGTGTTGACCACCTACCCCCTGCTCTGGCGCGACGAGGAACAACTGGGCACCCACGAATACCATCTGCTGATTCTGGATGAAGCCCAGACCGTCAAGAATGCCAGCAGTCAGGCCGCCCAGGTCGTTCGCAAACTGAAAGCCCGTCACCGCCTGTGCCTGACCGGAACACCGCTGGAAAATCACCTGGGCGAACTGTGGGCACAATTCGACTTTTTGCTGCCCGGGTTTCTCAGGGACAGCAAGAGCTTCAACAGCACCTGGCGAACCCCCATAGAAAAGCACGGCGACAAACTGCGGCGTAACCTGCTGGCCCGCCGGGTCAAGCCGTTCATCCTCAGGCGGCGCAAGGAGGAAGTAGCCAAAGAGTTACCGGAAAAGACCATCATCGTCAGAACCGTCGAACTCGAAGGCGGGCAGCGGGATCTCTACGAAGCCGTGCGCACGGCCATGAACGAAAAAGTACAGCAGGCCATCGCCAGCCAGGGTTTTGCCCGAAGCCAGATCATCATTCTGGATGCCCTGCTCAAACTCCGGCAGGTTTGTTGTGACCCGCGTTTGCTCAAGCTGCCCAGTGCCGGTCGCGTCAAGGAACGGGCCAAACTGGATATGCTGATGAACATGGTGCCGGAACTGGTCAATGAGGGCCGACGCATCCTGATCTTCTCGCAATTTACCTCCATGCTGGCCCTGATCGAAGCCGAGCTCAAAAAGCATAAACTGGGTTACGTACAGTTAACCGGCGAAACCCGTGATCGCGAAACGGTCATTGGCCGGTTCCAGGCGGGTGAAGTACCGCTGTTTCTCATCAGTCTCAAGGCCGGTGGGGTCGGTTTGAACCTGACCGCAGCCGATACCGTCATCCATTACGACCCCTGGTGGAACCCGGCGGTCGAAAATCAGGCCACCGACCGGGCCCACCGCATCGGTCAGACCCGTCAGGTTTTCGTCTACAAACTGGTGGTGGCGGGCAGTATCGAGGAAAAAATTCTGGTATTGCAGGACAGGAAAGCCGAACTGGCTGCCGGTGTATTGTCCGAGGACACGGAAGCCCTGTCCAAGTTTGGTGAGGCCGACATCAGTGCCCTGCTCGAACCCCTGCCGGTGCAATAGGGACAGATGAAAGCCACCCTGATCGCGCTGCTGTTGTTTTTTTTGCAGGTTCCCCCGGCATCGGCGGCGGCGAAATCGCGTGGAGCCGCCCAAACTCCGGCACCGGTGTCGAGTCCGGCCCCGGTAGCCCCCCAACCGGACAGTGAGCGACTGCGGCTGGCCTATCTGGGCCAGCAAGCGGACATGCCGGTGACGATGCCCTTTTTTGATCCCTTCATCCCGGATCAGGGGCTACAGGGTGCGCGTCTGGCCATCCGTGACAACAACACCACCGGGCAGTTCACCCGGCAACGGTTCGAGCTGAACGAAACCCTGCTGCCCGCCGAGGCCGATGTCATCCGTGCCTTCAAGACCCTGGTGGAGACGGGTTACCGGCACATCCTGGTTCAGTTGCCGTCTGACACCCTCCGGCAACTCGTCACCCTGCCCGAAGCCCGTGATACCCTGCTCTATGACCTCACCGGTGAAGCGGATCCGCTGACCGCCGCCGACTGTCAGCCGCAGGTGCTGAAACTCATGCCCAGTCGCACCATGCGGGCTGATGCGCTGGCGCAATACCTGCTAAAAAAACGCTGGACCCGCTGGTTCCTGATCACGGGGCCGGGTGAAGGCGATCTACAGTACGCCGCCGCACTCAAAAGAGCCGCCAAACGCTTCGGAGCCCGAATCGTGCAGGAAAAAACCTGGCAATACACCTTCGAGGAACGGCGTA
>Ga0172376_10005876_pt1 | contig 13529 bp, 10 predicted proteins | sample Lak35m_FD_121114 | JGI IMG/M metagenome (GOLD analysis project Ga0172376, IMG submission 121114) | Freshwater microbial communities from Kabuno Bay, South-Kivu, Congo - kab_092012_35m | ecosystem: Environmental > Aquatic > Freshwater > Lake | place: Democratic Republic of the Congo: South-Kivu...
GCTTCGTGTGGTGTGTTGGGGATTGCCGTGTTGATTGCCTGGGTGCTCGTGGAAACGAGTCGTTTTGTAGGGACGAGCGATCGGCTGGTGTTTCCTCCGGCGTTTATTGTCAGCACGGTTTTTCTGGCGCTCGGTAGTTGGCACCTTGAGTCGGCCTGTTCTTGGGTACGAGTTGAGCGGCAGGATCGCTTTCGACGACATCTTCTACGAGCGCTGATTTATGGCACGGCTTTCGTCTCGACGCAGACATACGGCTTGTGGTGTTTCCTCGCGCAGCAGCAGATCGCGAGCTTGATTGGAGTGCGCGGCGGAGCATTTTCGTTTGTCGTGATGCACGGCGTGCACTTTGTGGTCGCTCTACTGTTTGTAGTGTTCGTGCTGCTGCGAGCGATCGCCAATCGCTATGACCACGAGTATTCGTGGGGCGTCGTCTTTTGTGCTTGGTTCTGGCACGCGCTCGGCATTTTATGGCTGATCATCATGGGGGCGCTGTTGCTGGCGTCGACCATTTTGCACAACGAGCAGGACGAATGGAGCAGGGCGTCGCAAGTGGTCATCACCCACTGGTTACAGCTTGCCAATCGGTGATTCGGTTTCGGATGAAGTTCGCAGTGTTGGTCGCAGGCGAAATTGTGGTTGAAGTCTCTTCTGCCCGAACTTCAACCGCAGACGAATTCTGGCAATGTGGACATTGTGGGGCAGGCATCGGTCTCGTTGGCGAGCGAGCCTTTATGGCACGCTCTGTGCATGATCCCAGCATCGAGTTCCAGCCTCTTATTTCAGGACGATGATGACGGCTCATTCCGCATTCACAGTCTCTGCTCCGTGGTCGCTGAATGGCGAGCAAGTTTTGGCTCAGTCGCAGACCAGCGCGGCCGGCCTTAGTTCCGTTGAGGCTACCCAGCGGTTGCGATCGTTCGGTCGTAACGAGTTGGCCGCGCAGAAGCCGGTCAGTCCGCTCGCCATCTTTTTCGGACAGTTCGCTAACTTAATGATTGGGCTATTAGCGATCGCGGCCTTGATCAGCGCGGCGATTGGCGAATGGGAAGATGCGTTGCTGATCGGGATCATTGTTTTCGTCAATGCGGTCATTGGGTTTCTACAAGAGTGGCGTGCGGAACAGGCGGTCGCGGCACTCAAGAGGTTGGCTCAGCCGACAGCACGTGTGTGGCGAGATGGAGCACTACGCGATGTCCCGGTTGCGGAGATTGTTCCGGGTGATGTGTTAGAGCTTGTGGCTGGCAACTATGTGCTTGCCGATGCGCGGCTGATCGAGATTGTTGATTTGCAGGTCGATGAGGCCGCGCTGACGGGCGAGTCGTTACCCATCGAGAAGCGACTTGATGTTCAGCCACCAGAGACCGCGCTTCCCGATCGCACTGGAATGGTTCATAGCGGCACGGCGGTGATGTTGGGGCACGGGCGTGCCGTCGTCACAGCGACAGGCATGCAAACCGAACTCGGCAAAGTCGCTGACCTTTTACAACGGCCGGAAAGCAAGCTGACTCCGTTACAAGAACGACTGGAGCATCTCAGTCGAAACCTCGCCGTCTTAGTGATCGGCATTGCGACTTTGCTGTTCGTCATTGGATTGCTGCGTGAACCTCGGAGCGAATGGAATAGCGCGTTACTCGGAGCGTTGTTGTTGACGGCAGTGAGCCTGGCTGTGGCGGCCATTCCAGAAGGCTTGCCGGCCGTGATCACGATTGCTTTGTCGCGCGGTTCCCAACGTATGTCGTCGCGTCGCGCCATCATTCGTCGATTAGCTGCCGTGGAAACACTGGGGTCGGTGAATGTGATCTGCAGCGACAAGACTGGCACGCTGACGCAGAACCGCATGGCGGTCGCCGAGCAGGTCGTCGCGGATGAGTCCCAGCCCGATGCGTTGAGACGACTGCTGACGGCCGCAGCGCTGTGCAACAACGCAGACCTCGCCAGCGATGACACTGTCAGTGGTTCCGCCACCGAAGTCGCGATCTTGAGAGCGTCGCTGGACGCTTCGCTCGATGTTGCTGGGATTCGTGCTGCACATCCGCGATTGGGCGAGTTGCCGTTTAGTTCCGACCGCAAACGCATGGCAACTTGGCATCGAACAGCCTCGGGAACACAGTGCGTGATTGTGAAAGGAGCCGCCGAGCAAGTTCTGAGTTTGTGCTCGTCACCTGCTGGCCTCGATTGGTTGAATGACATCGCTTTGCGATTGGCATCACGTGGCCGCCGAGTGCTTGCCGTGGCCGAGCGTGATTGGCCTCACGACTCGCTGGATGTTGATGGAGATGATCCCGAGGCGCACCTGACTTTGTTGGGCCTGCTGGCGATCGTTGATCCCGTGCGACCGGAAGCCTGCGACGCGATCGAACAATGCCGCGCGGCGGGTATTCGGACGGTGATGATTACTGGCGACCATCCTGGCACCGCGCGTGCGATCTCCGAGGAGTTGGCACTGTGGCAAGTTGGTGACGAAGTCCTGACGGGCGTCGAACTCGAAAAGCTCACCGACGACGCATTGTTCGAGCGAGTGCCGCGCATTGCGGTGTTTGCGCGAGTCGCCCCCGAGCACAAGTTGCGCATTGTGCGGGCTCATCAGCGACACGGTTCGGTTGTCGCGATGACGGGTGACGGCGTGAACGACGCACCCGCGCTGAAGCAGTCGGATATCGGCGTGGCGATGGGCAAGAACGGCACCGATGTGGCACGTGAGTCGGCAGATATGATTTTGGCCGACGACAACTTCGCAACGATCGTTGCTGCGGTCGAAGAAGGTCGCGTTGTCTATGACAACATTCGCAAGTTCGTTGCCTTCTTGCTGACGGGCAATCTGGCGGAAGTGCTCGTTCTGTTTCTGGCGATCTTGGCCGGTTTGCCCATGCCTCTGCTGCCGGTGCATATCTTGTGGATCAATCTTGTGACCGACGGACTGCCCGCCGTTGCGCTCGGCTTTGAACCCGCCGAGCGATCAGTCATGCGGCGTCATCCTCGCGCTCGCAGTGCAGGATTGTTTGAGCATGGATTGGCTTATCGAATTGTCGGCTTTGCGGCCGTGATCGCCGTCGCCTGCCTCGTTGTCTTCGTATTCGCGACACGCACGGACGGAACTGGTTTCAGCGATATCGACCGGGCTCGGACGTTGGTCTTCGTGGCGTTATCGCTGGCTCAAGTCTTCTTTGTGCTTTCAATCCGAGCAGGTCAGCACAGCGCATTCTCGGTGCCGCTGTTTAGCAATCCGCAGCTTGTCGGAGCGGTCATAATTGCCACCGCGATGCAGTTGGGCGTGGTTTATGTTCCGGCTCTGGCGGGCTTCTTTCGAACGGTCCCGCTCAGCCTAGGAGACCTTGTGATCGCGATGGGAGTGGCATCGGCGGGATTTATCATCGCCGAGATCACCAAGATGATGATCCGATCGCATGCGCATTCATCGGCTCAGAAGTAGCTGCTGCGGATCGAGCAGACATCCGAAGTGTTCAAGACTTCGGATGTCTTAGCCTCGCGCGGGCTTGTTCCTAGGATGCAAAAAAGGCGGATGCTGCAAGAGTATCCGCCTTTCTCAACTGCTCGACGGGGACGTTACTTATTCTCGATGCCGGCCTTCGAGAGCACGTCCTTAACTTCGGGCTTATCGCCTAGCTTCTTCGCGATGGTCGTGGCCACCAAAGTCGCATCATCCTTGAGTTCGGGATTCTTCACGGCCGCTGCGGCCATCTTCAGGCCCGGCAAGCTCGGATGAATGCGGAGCACATCGAGCACCAACTTTTGCTCGGCGACTTGCGTCGCGCTGTTCATGGCTTTCTGGCACATCTCGACACGGTCTTGTTCAGGCATGGCGAACTTCCGCGCGAGTCCGATGTAGCCACGCAGAGCACGCACGCGGTACTGCACTGCTGGACCAGTCTTGGCAAGATCAAGGAGCACCGGCGCGGCATCGACGCTGCTCCACTTGCCGAGGACGCGACTGCCGACGTCTTGCTGGACGGGGTCGTTGCTTTTGGCGGCCGCTCCGACGGTTTTGAGTGCTTTCTCGCCACCGACTTCGCTCAAGATTTCTAGTAACACAGTTTTCGATTCCGTGGATGCCTTCGGCAACGCTGTCGCGAGTTCGCCCGCGCATGCTTCACGATCGGGCATGCGCACGCTGGCTGCACGTAACGCCGCTTGAGCCACTGCTGCGTCGTCTGCGTCTTTGGCGGCATTCACTTGAGTGATCAACACTGCGAGTCCCTGGAGATCAACGGTCTCGCCCAACGCGACCAGTGCCGAGCGACGCACGGCCTTGTCCGTGTTTGTCAGTGCTTTGAGCAGCGCCGGCGTGGCGTCAATCCGTCGCATGCCGACCAGTTCGATCAATAGTGAGTAAGTCTTACCTTTGGCATCGGGGAGCAGCGTCGCGATCTTCGAGTCAATCTTCTGTCCCGGCAGTTCCGCTAACGTTGTCTTCGCGGCGGCGGCGATGTCAGCATCCGCGTCTGTCGCGCCTTGCAAGAGAATGTCGAATGCGGACTCATTGCCGATACGGCTCAAGGCGCTGAGCGCTGCCAGACGCACCGGCTTCTTGCCGCTGCCGGCTGCAGCCAGGATTGCCAACGAGTCAACGGTTTCGGGGCGGTCAGCCATCGTGGTGACGATCAATGCGCCCCGCTCAGGTGTCGTTTGCAACAACTCGCCCGCGAGCGCCTTGTCGATCTCGGTACCCGGAAATTCACGGGCGACCGTTAGTCCCAAGCGGAACAAGTCTTTGTCTTGGGAACGGAACAATTCGATCAACAATGGGAGTCCTTCCGACTTCCGCGCAAGGATTGCGCCGCGTGTCGCTTCAATGAGGCGCGGCTTCGAGACCTCGGCCTTGCGAACCTCGTCATAGATCGCGACGGCCTCGACAGACTTGCCGCTTGCGTTCAGCCGCTCCGCGGCCAGCACACAACCTTCAGCCATGGCAGAGCGAGTCTCTGGTCCAGCACTCGCAAGGGCAGTTCGTAAGGCTTTGACAGCCGAATCATTTCCAATGCGTCCGAGTGCCACCGCCGCCGCCGCCGCGACATCGCGGTCTTTGTCGTGCAACCGCGCCGTGAGCACTTCGACTGAGCTCGAATCGCGACGGACTCCAATGGAGTTGATCATGCCGATGAGCAAGCGGCCTTCCAGCGTCTCACTTGCTTTACGGAGCGCGGCATCAGCTTCGGGACCGGGGATCGCTTCGAGCGCGATGCGTGCCCATGACGAAAGTTCGGGATTTGTGAGCAACTTCGCGAGTTCCGCGACCGACTCTCCCGAGCCATAGATCGCGAGCTTCTTGCAAGTGATGGCTTTCTCTCCCGCTGGTGCATCTGACTTCAGCACAGCGAGCAGTTCTTTCTCTTTGGCTGCGTCTGCCCAAGCGGGCGAGCCAACTAAGCTGAGTGTCGCTGCAAGAGCGACTAAGAATGACCGATAGGGGCGATTTAACGTCATGAAGAAATCCTCAAGCGGCAGTGCCGCGATGTTGTGTGGGAGATGAATTCGTGATCGCACATCAATGCGTAACGCCAAGTGGTCACTACAAACGCCACGGCTCGCGCAGTGCTTCCGAACGCAGACGATTGGCCTCGTCATCGTTGATGAATTCGTTCTTGGTGTTGTCGAACTTCACCGTTCGTCCCAAATACAGCGCGATATTGGCGCCGTGACACGCGATGTGGGCTCGGGCTGCGGCTTGAGCATTGCCCTTGGGCTGGCTACGAGTCTTGACGCAATCCAAGAAGTCACGCACATGGAACGTGGCGGGATAGCCGCCGATTTCAGCGACCGTGCGGCCAGCCAAGAGAGCCGGGGAACTGAGCACCATCTTGCCGCTATCGCCGGCCTCGACCCAACCCGTCTCACCTTCAAAACGCACAGGGCATGAACCCAGCGGAATCCAGTCCTTTTCACGGAAGATGAGTTCGATACCGCTCTCGTATTTGGCGACTAGGTGTCCGTCTTTCGGCGCGTTGTATTCAATTGGGGGAGCACAATCGCCGACTGCCCATTGGCAGAGGTCCACGCAGTGTGAGCCCCATTCCAACACACCGCCGCCGACCAATCCGCCGCCCTTTTCAAAGTGGAATCCATTGAGATGCGCCTTATTGAAGGGACGCCAGGCCGCAGGGCCGAGGTATGTATCCCAATCAACCGAGTCTTTATTCGGCTCGGGTTCGGCGGGTAACCATCCGCTCATCATGGCCTGCATGCCTGCCGGATGCGCGAACACGCGTTTGAGCTTTCCGAGTTTGCCCGTGCGAGCCAACTCACAAGCGAATGCGAAGTGCGGCAAGTTGCGCCGCTGGGTTCCCGCCTGAAAGATACGTCCGGTACGGGCCATCGTTTCGGCGAGGATCAAGCTTTGTGAAATGTTCTTGGTGCAAGGCTTTTCGCAGTAGATGTCCTTGCCCGCTTTGGCGGCAGCCATGGCCATCGTCGCATGCCAGTTGGGGCCGGTCGCAATCAATACCGCGTCGAGATCTGGGCGATCAAGGATCTCGCGATAGTCGCGATAAGTCTTGCAGTTCTCGTTGCCGTACTTGGTGTCGGCGATTTTCTTCACGACCGTACGCCGAATCTCTTTCACGTCGCAGACCGCCACGAATTGCACATCGCTTTGTTCCAAGAAGCAGCCCAGGTCGTACTGACCACGATTGCCGATGCCAATGCCGCCGACGGTGACTCGTTCGCTTGGTGACACTGCTCCATCAAGTCCCAACGCTGAACTGGGAATGATCGTTGGAGCGGCGAACGCGACTCCCACCGCTGATGCGGTCGTCTTCAAGAATTGACGCCGATGCAGCAACGAAACCTTCTGCGACATGACTGCTCTCCTCTGGGTAGTGACAATCCGAACCCGCAAACTCATCGCGGTGGGTCAGCAAGCTAATTCGTCTCTGCTGATCCGACCACAAGGTCGGAAGCACAGACCTGTCCCCCGCATGACCGTATCAACCGGTAAACTCGCCAGCACGCTCCGAGGTAGATACCTCAGCATGGCCTCCGACAACGGCCGTCTTAAGCCCCTGGACTCAGTGCGTTCTAAAGTCCGATTGGATCGTATTTTGCCGCTGTGTTTTCAAGGGACTCGCTCATGTCGCAATCGAACGTGCTGCTCACACGACTGCTTAGCTCGCCGAAGTTGCCTTCGGTGCCGGCGGTAGCGGTGCGACTGCTGGAACTCGCACAAGATCCCGACTGCACGACGAAAGCCATTGTTGAAGTCATTAAGGCTGACCCAGCTTTGGCCGTGAAGATTTTGAAGTCGGCGAATTCGTCGTTCTTCAGTTTTCGTTCGGAGATCAAGACGCTGGAACAAGCCATACCGATGATTGGCCGCGCGGCGGTGACATCGTTGGTGTTAAGTTTCTCACTGACCAATGAAGCTGTCACCGACGAGCGACTGGCACGTCATTATCAACGTTTCTGGTTGCAGTCGATCGTGCAAGCTTCTGCGGGTGAATTGATGGCAAAGTGGGCTGGAGTCACCCAGGCCTCTGAGCTTTTCATGACCTGTTTGTTGCTCGATTTGGGACAACTCGCGCTGCTGAAAGTGTTGCGTGCCGAGTACGCACCGTTCCTGGAACAAGCCGAGCAAACCGACGAACCGTTGCATTCCGTCGAAGCTCGCACGTTGGGTTTCACTCACGTTGATGTGGGGGCCAGCTTGCTCGGACAATGGAAGCTGCCCGATGTGATGTGTCAGGCAATTCGAGCACACCATTCAGATGACCTAACAATCGATGAACCACTCAGCAAAGTGGCGATCATGGCCGCTGCGGTGGGTGACTACTTCGGAGCGAAAAACTGCGGTGCTTGCTTGCTGCGGATGAAGACACTGGCCAAGGAATTCTTCAACGTCGAGCAATCGAGGCTCACGGCTTATCTCGAAGAAGTCGAGGCTCGCGCAAAACTAGCGGGCGACCTGCTGGCAACGAATACCGATGACTTGCCGTCCGCATCCGACCTGATGTCTGAAGCCTGCGAGCAGCTTGCTCAGATTTCAATTCGCCAAGAACAAGAACGCCGAGAAGCACTCACGCGTCAGCAAGCCATCGAAGACGAGAAGCAAGCCTTGCTCAATCAAAACGAGCAATTGCGCGAGCAAGTTTTCCGTGATCCATTGACTGGCGTGTACAACCGCCGGTTCTTTGACGAGACACTGTCGCATCATGTGCAACGCGCGATTCGTACCGATGCTCCGGTGGCGGTTCTCTTCATCGACGCCGACCATTTTAAGAAACTCAACGACCACTACGGTCACAAATTCGGCGATACGGTCTTGGTGCGGATCGCCTCGGTATTGCAAGAGACCGTGCGCACAAGCGGCGTCGTAGCTCGCTACGGTGGTGAAGAATTCGTGATCCTGGCGACCGAGACGAATGAATCCGGTTTGCACATTTTGGCCGAACGGATTCGCGCCGCGATTGAGGCTCAGGTCTTGGAACAATCTGGCAAGCGTGTGCCGGTGACGGTCAGCGTGGGGGCTGCGTTGATGGTGCCTCAGCGTGGTGATCGAGATCCAGAAACTCGTCTCGTCGAATCTGCTGACGCGGCGATGTACGAATCAAAACGCCGTGGTCGCAACCGTGCGACAGTGCAGTGTATGACAACGGAATTTGAACGTTCGTTGGCGACTTTCATTTCGGTCTTCCGCTTCAGTAACTGGCTGGTCGATCGCCGAGTGATCGACGTTGCTCTGATGCATGATCTCACTCAGCGTGCGCGTCCCAAGACCGTGCATATCGGTGAGCTCGCACTGCATAAGCACTGGCTCAATCTGCAAGGTCTGAAGCAAACGCTCGAAATGCAGGAGTCCACGGGAGAGCGTTTCGGAGGAGTGGCACACCGCTTAGGGTTGCTGACTTCGAATCAGTTGGCGTACCTCTTGGCGGAACAATCCGAAGACTCGAATTTGGTCGCGGAACAGCTTGTGAAGCTGGGCGTGGTTGAAGACGTGGAAGCTCGTTCGCTACTCGAATCATTCCGCGCCGATGTGGAACGATGCCTTGCGAACGAGCCCACGGTCGAACGCTCAGCCACCGAAGTGGCTGCTGTGTGACGATGCTTGAACTTGCTGTGGCTGGACGCGGATCGGCGAGACCCGAGTTTGCGGCATCACGCTGACGCAAATCGGGCTCGCTGAGGCTACTTGATCCCCAGGCAATACAAGAACTCGCGTCGTTGACCGTCGATGGTCTGCGCGACACGGTGATAGATGCGCCCGCCGCAGATGGCCGGAGTCGAAAAGACTTCGTCACCGAGCTTGCTCGTGCCGAGCGACTCAAACTCTTTGGGGCTCGCGCGGAAGAGAGTGGTCTCGCCGGTTTCGCTGGTGGCGTAGATGACGTCGCCGACCAAAATGGGTGAGGAACTAAAATTACCCCCGAGTCGGCTCTTCCACATTTCTTTGCCGGTCGCCGCTTCCCAACACATCGCGATGCCCGCATCCGCGACGGCGTAGAGATAGCCATCCTTGATGAGCATCGACGGCACATAGACCCGAGTGCCGTTGTCCCAAACGATCTTGCCCGAGCCATCCGCCTTCATCGCCGCAACGTGATTGCGCGGATAACCGCCGCTCGTGAAGATCAGCTCACCGTCGGTCACGGTCGATGTCACGCACTCGGTCGTCGAACCGGGATGCTCCCAATTCTTTGTGCCGCTCATTGGATCAAAGCTCGCGACAACATCGCAGCCGATCATGAAGAGCTGCTCTTTGCCCGCCGCCGTCAGCACGATCGGAGTGGGATAGTTCGGCAGCTTCGCTCGCTCTTGTTTCCAAACGATTTTGCCGGAAGTGCGTTCGAGTCCCGCGATCGCTCCGCCGCCTTTGTTGTCCGCCGCGACGAGTGCGAGTTGCTGATGCAGCATCGGCGACGAGCCATAGCCTTGATGCAGGACATAGTCGCTGACCTTCGTCTGCCAAACTTGCTTGCCGTTGAGATCGAGTGCCGTCGTGCGAATGGCCGCATCATTCGGGAAGTTGACGATGACTCGCTCGCCGTCGCAGGCCGGAGTCGAACTCGCCTGAGTGCTCCGCTTATTGATGCCTGCCGTCACGAACTTGCCGCTGTGAATGTCGGTCTTCCAAAGTTGCTTGCCGGTCGCGCGATCGAAGCACAGCACGGACTGCACCTGCTGCTCTTCATCCGCCGTCTGTAAGAAAACCTTCCCCCCCACAACCGTCGGAGCCCCGTGCCCTCGACCGGGAACGGCTGCCTTCCAAACGACGTTCTGCGAATCGCTCCACTGAGTCGGCGGCTTCTGCTTCGAGTCCGCCACTCCCGTCCGCGCCGGCCCGCGCCACTGAGGCCAATCATCCTGAGCCGCCGCCATCGAGCCGATCAAAGCGATGCTCATCAACGAGCCAATCCACAAGGCGAACAGTTTCATCAAAGGTCCCTTCATCTTGGAGTGCGAGGATTCATCCTCGCTTTGCGGCGCAGCCGCCTTCGCGGCGGACAAACGATTTCAAACGCACTGGCAGCCGATCGTCACGAGCGAGTCAGGTTTGCAATCGAAAGGAGCGGAGTACCGCTCAAAGCGGCGATCAATCGCCGCACTCCAAAGCTACTTTCTCGCAGGCTCGTTGCTAGGTTACGGCCCCGACTCTTTGAGTCGAAGTCATTCATCTTGGAGTGCGGTGATGCATCACCGCTTTGCCTTTGCGGCGGAGCCGCTCTTTTTCTTGCTGAGTCCGTTTCGAATCGACTCTCACGAGACGTCGCCGACAAAAGTAGCAGGCACTCTCCGAGTGCCGTCCGCAGGCGCCTAATTCGTAGGTGAATTTGGTGAACGGCACATGGAATGTGCCTACTACTTTGACCTTTGTCGGTGACGTCTCAGCAGTCATGCACGGTGAAGAAGAAAAAGAGTCGCTCCGCGACAAAGGCAAAGCGGCGATGAATCGCCGCACTCCAAATGTCGTCCCCGATGCATGCAGGTCCGCCCCAGTAGGCCGACAAACTGAAGGAGCCTCCTCGATGAAGCGTCTTGTGATGTCTTGCGCGTTTTGGTTGCTCGTCGCGATGAGCGCGACCGCTGCTGATTTCCCGCCGGTTTCGGAACTCAAGTCGAATCCCAATCTGCCTGATCCGCTGACGATGTTTGATGGCTAGAAGGTCACGACCAAAGAGCAGTGGGAGCGGAAGCGGCGGCCTGAGTTGAAAGCTCTCTTCCAACATTACATGTATGGATTCTTACCCGAGCCGACGAAGGTCACGGCGAAGGTCAATGCTGAGAACAAGCAGGCGCTCGGCGGGAAGGCGACGCTCAAGGATGTGACGATCAAGTTCGGTCCCGAAGGCACGCCGCCGGTCGGAGTGCTGTTCGTCTACCCCAACGAACGCAAAGGCAAAGTGCCAACATGGGTCGCGATCAACTTCTGCGGCAACCATACGGCGATCGCGGATGAAGCGGTCTCGGTGCCGACGAGTTGGTGCCGCAATGGTTGCCCCGGAGTGAAGGGCGATCTGCCTTCAGCGGAAGGTCGCGGCAAGCAAGCCGACGTTTGGAACATCCCGATGATCATCGAGCGCGGCTATGCGATCGCGCTCTTCTATTACGGAGACATCGACCCCGATAAGCACGACTGGACCGACGGCGTGCATCCTCATTTCATGAAGCCCGGCCAAAAGGAACTCGGCAAGCATGACTGGGGTTCGATCGCTGCATGGGCCTACGGCATTCATCGCGTCGTCGACTATGTGTTGACCGAAGACGTCGTCGATCCGAAGCACATCTGCTGCGTCGGTCACTCGCGATTGGGCAAGACGACGTTGCTCGCAGCGGCGATGGATGAGCGGATTGCACTCGCGATCCCGCATCAAGCCGGTTGCGGCGGGACGGCTCCGAGCCGAGGCAAAATCGGCGAGCCCGTGAAGCGCATCAATGACGTCTTCCCGCACTGGTTCAACGACACATTCCCCGAGTTCAACGAGCAAGTCGACAAGCTGCCCTTCGACCAACATTGCCTCGTCGCGTTGTGTGCTCCGCGATCGGTCTTGCTGTCGAACGCCATCGACGACCAATGGGCCAATCCGAGCGGCCAATTCGAAGTCCAACAAGCAGCAACTCCGGTCTATCAGTTTCTGGGCGTCGAGGGCCTCGCGGCGAAAGAGATGCCCGAACTGGGAGTGCTTGTGAATAGCAAGCTCGGCTACTTCATCCGCAAGGGCAAGCACTCCATGGACGCCGAAGACTGGAAGGCGTTCTTGGACTATGCGGATAAGCAACTGAAGTAGTCTTACCGTGAGACAAAGACGCAATGCCAACCAGTTGTGCTGTCCAGCGAATCAGGGTGCTGGCGTTCTTGGTTGGCAAAAGTCGCTGCCATCAAGTCACGACGATGTCAGCCGGATGGCGGCTTAGAGACCGTCATCCGGCGTCAATCTGACGGGCGTTGTGGACTTTCAGCTACCGCTCGCTAAGCGTAAGCACGGGCCTCCAGAGTGGCCCCAGATGTCGTCATCGTTGGCAGTAGCATTGCCTAGGTCGGCGATCTCTGTGCCGGGCCTCTTCAACTCCAGGTGACATGTGACGCAACGTTGCACCAAGGCGCGTACGCGGATGTTCGCGTCATCAGTGAGCTTTGAGTTTTCCGATTCGTCGAGGTGGCAGGCGATGCAAGCCGCGAGTGCAGGGGCCGTGGCTTTGCCGTCTGTATCGCGCCGCAAACAATTCTCCGTTGTGATCGCTGCCACTTGAGCAAGTGGTGTCGAGTTATCTCGACCAATGATGGCGAGCCCAACCGAAAACATCGCGATGAGTGACAGGATGGCAGCAACCTTCAAGCCTTCTTGATACCCACGTCGTCGTTGCTGTGCTTCAACTGCTTGCCAGTATTCGGGCGAGTCATAGCGCGACGCGCCACGACGCGTCTGCGCGTCGGTATTGCCTTCAAGGCTGTCGCTTGACCAATACAGCATTTCGCCATCAGGGCCGAAGGCGACTCCAGGGCCAGCTTCTTCGAGTAAGTGCAGGGCAGGGGCGAACATCTCGACCAGATCACGGCAACGAGGGCAACCTTGCAAGTGGTGTTGTAACTCAGAGTCGTGCTGCTCAGACGGACTTGTGATCAAATCAAAAGCGCGATCGCAATTCATGTCCGATCTCCTTCCTGACAAAGGCTCGAATTCTGATGAGCCAAGAACGCCAATTGCTCCAGTCCTTTGCGGACTCGATCCTTTGCTGCGTTCAAGCTGCACTGCATGGCCTGAGCAATTTCGTCGAACCGCAACTCTCCAAAGAATCGCAGACGCAACGCGTCGGCTTGCACTTCGGGCATACGGTCAAGCAACTCCGACAGGGCGGCGCTGCGTTCGGCGGCAAGCAACTCGCTGAGCCCATTGGTCGTGGTGAAGGGCTCGCGGTTGAAGCTGATTTCACCGAGTGACGTTGCCTGCGGCGCGCGGCGAACATGCCGACGGCAGACATTGAGCAAAATCGTCCACAACCAACCGCGCAACGAATAGACCGGGTTGAAAGTTTGCTGTGCACGGAATGCCGCCAAGAATGTTTCCTGCACTGCGTCTTCA
>Ga0172376_10005877_pt1 | contig 13528 bp, 12 predicted proteins | sample Lak35m_FD_121114 | JGI IMG/M metagenome (GOLD analysis project Ga0172376, IMG submission 121114) | Freshwater microbial communities from Kabuno Bay, South-Kivu, Congo - kab_092012_35m | ecosystem: Environmental > Aquatic > Freshwater > Lake | place: Democratic Republic of the Congo: South-Kivu...
AAAACCCCTGGCACGATTTCACTCTATCGCGGCAAGGAAGAAATCAAGCGTGTACCTGAAGCCGAAGGTGTAGAACAATTGATAGCACTAATTAAATCCGACGATCGCTGGGTCGATCCTTAAGTAATCTCAGTACAGGTTAATTTCCCATAGAGGGTTTGCTCTGGTCGCATCTAATTAGCGAAAATGTGACTACACTTTCACTAATCGATATAATCTGCAAAGAGATATGAAAGATTTTGTTTAAACTGCTCAAAACCGTATTTCTCAATCACTTTTTGTCTAAGAATCTCAGGTTTATACAGAATTGATAAGGGATGTTTTTTCATCAAAATTTGGACTATAGTCTCTCCTATTTCATTTATGCTGTCAGGATTAACTAGAACACCTAAATCTCCATTACACAAAGCATCAATCGCTCCATCTTGATTGCCACCAATTGTTGGTTTACCACACGCTAAGGCCTCTAAATAAACAATCCCAAAACCCTCTCCCTTACTAGGCATCGCAAACACATCACAGAGATTGTAATAATCTGCTAATTCGTAATCTGGAACAAAACCAGTCAAGATTACGCAGTCCCTGACATCCATATCATCAACCATTGCTTCAATGCGATCGCGGTCATCCCCCTTCCCAACCAATAGGTAACAAACATTAGGAATCTGAAGGCGGATAGCTGGTAAAGCTTGAATGATCTGGTCATAGCCTTTATAGCGATCTCCCCCAGCTAACCTAGATACAGTTAAAATTATTGGCTGGTCAGGATGCAATTGATGGCGGTTTAGTAGGTATTGAGGTTTAGGTTTGACAATAAATTGATCGTCATCAAAAGTTACGGGTAGAAGAGAGATAAGCTCATGTGAAATATTTTGTTCAGTGATTATGCGATTGCGAGTATAGTCACTAACTGAAATAATCTTTTGCGCTGACTTCAGACCATCTATTTTGGACGAATCTTCAACATTCCATGCATCAATACCATGGACAATTAACCAATATGGAATTTTTAATAGTCTAGAGATCTTTGCTGCAAGTGGTGAAAAATTAATATGACCACAAATAATTAAATCAGGAGAGTCTTTTATTGCAGAAAATAATAATTGAGCGACAAAGAGTGGAGTATGCAGAAAAGTCGATTTCCATCTGCCCGCAAATCTAAGTTTAGTCTGTTTATCAAACTTAATATTTTCTGTTGCAAAAACATCATTCTTGATAAATACAGAGCGATCGCTATTTGGTAGAACTTCCTCTAATGCACGGATCAAAAAAGCAGAATAAACCTGAATACCACCTTTAAATTGAAAGATATCAGGCAGCCAAATATGGATTTTAGGAGTTTTAGTCATCTTGTATTTAATGCTAGTTTTCTTTGCATTGCTTCAACCATAATTTGTACAATTTGCTGAACTCCTGTAGTAGCCTGCCATCCTAGCTTCTGATTAGCTTTACTAGGATTAGCACAACTGATTGTAATGTCAGTTGGTCTATACAAAGATTGCTCAGAAATTACATATTCCTCCCAATTCAAGCCCAAAATTCCAAAAGCCTCAGCAATAAAATCTGACAAACTAATTGTTTTTCCTGTAGCGATCACAAAGTCATTAGGTTGTTCTTGTTGGAGCATAAGGTACATAGCTTCTACATAGTCTGGAGCATATCCCCAGTCTCTTTGAATATCAATGTTACCCAATATCAGTTTTTCTATTTGTCCGCTTGCAATACGACAGGCAGTACCAATAATTTTTTGGGTTACAAAGCGATTATGCCGCAAGGGAGATTCATGATTAAAGAGGATACCAGAGCAAGCAAATAGTTTGTATGCTTCACGGTAGTTAGATACTTGCCAAAAAGCCGTAGACTTAGCAACAGCATAGGGACTGCGAGGACGAAATGGAGTCTCTTCATCAGCAGGTAACCCAAAAGTATCACCAAAACATTCGCTAGAACCAGCATTATAAAATTTGATAGGCTTACCAAGAAACCGAATTGACTCGAGTAAATTAAGTGTACCTGTAGCAATACTTTCTAATGTCTCGACAGGTTGTTCAAAGGACAAACTTACTGAACTTTGTCCTGCCAAGTTGTATATTTCGTCTGGTTGGACTTGGGTTAAAACTTGTAGTACACTGCGAAAATCAGTAAGAGACATAGATAATGACTTAACGCGATCGCGTATTCCTAAATATTGCAAATTTTGCAAAGTTGAAATTTGAGCATCACGAGAAGTTCCATATACTTCATAACCATGATTTAATAAAAGTTGAGATAGATAAGCTCCATCCTGCCCTGATATACCACAAATCAATGCTTTTTTTGGCATTTGTTTATTCAAGTTTTTCTTTAATTACCATTGCTAGTTTTTGGCGATACACTCCCCAATTTAGCTGTTCTGCTCTCTTCCGAGCAGCTATTCCCATTTTAGCTAGCTCCGCAGGGTGAGAGTAGCACCATTCTAATTTTTCTTTGATCGCATTAATATCTCGAATGGGAATAATAAAACCTTCTACCCCATCAGTAATAACATCGCTCGCTCCCGTATTGATAGTCATAATTACAGGAATACCACATGACATAGCTTCTAAAATAACCAACCCGAAACCATCAACCAAAGATGGTAAAACGAAAACACTAGCTTGACTATAATGCTGGTTAAGATAAAAGTGTGATGTAGCAGGAATGTGCGTATATGTATTTATATAACTTTCTTTGAGCCAACCTTGGGGAAATTTATCTTGACCAATAAATACTAGTTCAGCATTTTCAAAAATTTTTTGAGACTGAATCTCTTGCCAAGCCGCTAATAGATAGTGAATACCTTTTAAAGGAGAAATTTTTCCTACAAAAAGTACACGGAAACATTCATCAGATTTTGGTTGAGGCTGAAATATGTCAGTAGGTGCACCATAGGGTATGACACTTATTGACTCAGTATTAATGCCAATACTAGTTTAAAGATTTTTTTGTTACTGACGATGCAACGAAAATATGATCTGCAAGTTCAATTTCTCTTTGCTTACGTTGTAATTTCCATCTGGGTTCTCGAATAGATGGAATACTCTCTTTGAAACAAGGGAATAGGTTTGCTTCTTCCTGCATAATTTGCTTAATTGTTTGAAAATAAGGAATAGGCAAATCATACAAGCAAAGAATATTTTGTCTTTTTGCTACCTCAAACGTCTTCGCAGATAGATCTTCGTAGCTGTATATTGCTTTAATATTTTTTAGATGAGATTTAGCTACGTAGTGATCTAATATTAGAAATCCCAAATCAACTATTAGCTCATTTGTAATGCCAAAGGTATTTAAGAATTTATTTATCTGAATTCTAAATACAAGGAGGCGCAATATTTCATACCAAGAGTAAAGAAAAATATTTTCTTGTGGAAGTATCCAAGTTCTTTTACTTAATTCCTCGCGAATTAAATGTTGAAATTTTATAGGTAACAAATCCAGCTTATTCCAAATCTTTGAATTGGGATTATACGCTAAAGTTGTGATGACTTGATTAAGTAGATTAGCGTCAAGAAATGATTTGGCTGCTTGGCGGACATTTCCAGCATTGCCATGGTGAACTAATGATAAGATTTTGCTTTCCATTACAATTCTCCCTCAGAGCCTTCTTCCATATTATCTAATTTTGGTAAGAGGAAGATAAATCCTATAAAAAACCAGTAATACAAAGAAAAAGTTGGATTAGATACCAGTGAAGATGTAAATTGGATAGCTCCAAACAATAAAATCGAAAGCCCTAACTGTGCTAAAAGTGGGTCTTCTAGGCGTTTAAATGTATGCCATAATGCAAAAAGTAAATAGAGTCGAAATCCATCCCATATAATTAATCCTATCGGTCCAAGATCCAACATAACCTTAATGCTCGATCCATCATTAGCGGGTGGTAACTCTACATCTAAAGTAGGTACTTGTAAAATTTCTCTGAGTCTAGGAGTTCCTTGATGGCTCGCACCAGTACCGTATCCATCGAACCTAAATGGAAGTAACCAAGGCTCTATTAATGGGCCTAGAATACGATTAAAGCCTTCTTCTTGATTTTGCACAGTCCGCTGAGTGAATAAATCTACACTCTTACTAAAAAACAATGTGATAGACAAAAAGACTACCACTATGGGAATAATAAATTTTTTGTAACTAAGATTAAAAAGATGAATTTTATTAAATAGTAAAATACCTAAATACCCAACAAAGTAAATAGCAGCAAAAAAAACTACAGCTCTAGAACCTGTCATAAACGAACAAACAACAACTAATAATAATTCAAGAATAGTTAGCATCTGCCATACAATAATTTGCCTTATGCTGAGTAAAGGAATAATTAAAGTCAGCGACGTAGATAGGTAAACACCAAAACCTGAGATGTAAGGAAATGTACCAGTTACTCTGACGGCTCCTTCATCTCCTCCTACCCCGAAAGTTGCAATATTTTCAATATCTCCTGAAGCATATATATTAATCGGGCTATCGGGAGGACTAAAAAATTGAGCGATCGCTAAAATACAAATTGGAATAGTTAGAAGCAAATAAAATCTTAGGAATTTATAAAATTCTTCTTTACTAGTAAATAAGTTTGGGAGCATCCAAACCAATGGAGTGTAAAACAAATAATTCTTGATGCCAAAAAAACCAATGATTACAGATCCTAAGCTTGGATTAAATGCTTGAATAAAACAGATTGAAAACAATATCCAAACAAATTCATTAAATGTTTTATAGAAGTTTTTATTGAAGATTATTCTGGGAAGTTTGGACTTGGAATAGTAGTTAAAATAGGCGACTAATAAGATAAAGTCTTTTAAAAAGTAAATAGAATTGCTAGCTTGAGGTAATACCCATTTACGAAGTACACCTTCAGAGACAAGAAGAATTAGCGTAGCTATGACTAACTTACGCCAATTAATAGTAATAAGATAAAGAAAGCTACCCGCAATAGCAATAAAAATAAATATAGTTTCCACTGAATCTACCTTTTTTATTCCTGAAACATGCCAAGACAGTTTAATAAGTTTCTTCGTTAATCTGGTATTTTGCTTACGCTTTTTTCTACCTGTGAGTTGCCTAACCATGCTCCGTAGCAGGCTATGAGATGGACTGGGTTGTAGTTAAAGTAGTTGATTCTTTGTTTATCTATTACTTTAGCTGGATTACCAACTGATATAGCATAATCTGGCACATCCTTAGATACTACTGAACCTGCTCCGACTATTGCCCCTTTCCCGATATGAACTCCAGGTAGAATAATGGCATTTGTGGCAATCCAAGCATAATCATTAATAGTTACAGATTTTGTAATGGTACGCCATGATGGATCATTAACATCATGACTAGCTGTTAGTATCTTAACTCCATCATTAATTACAACATAGTTACCTATGACAACATCTGCGTGAGTTGCTATATGTACCTTGCCGATAAATGTATACTCTCCAATGTATATTCTTTCTAAATACCCTTCAAATTTATTTTTACTGGAGATTACAGTGTTGCAGCTTATTTTTACTCCTGATATCTTTAACAACAATCTAGTTACTAATATTTCAATTAGGCTGGGTGTAGTTAATATGCGTTTTATCCATTGCTTAAACCAAGCTATTGATAAGAGAGGAAATTTGACTCAATTCTTCCAGAGATATAATAGGCTCATAGTTTTTCTTAGTTATATATTTAATTATTCTAATAAGAAGTTTAGAAATAGATGTGTGTGTACTGATAATTTATGATTTTGATACCAAGCATAGGCATTGTTAGATATTTCCTGTCCTATTTTTAGCGATAATGTGCAGTTTTGGTTGTTAGTTGAAAAATAGTGCTTGGTCATTTCTAGATTATCTATGGGGCTTTTACTACCAGAGACTGTACAGGGAATTACACCATGAGAGCAGTAACCAGAAAAGATAGTTGACTTACCTAGAAAGTCAGGATTGTAGTTTAAAAAACCCGCGATCGCATCCTCCATAATATTACTAATTTCTTTAGCTGATAGCTGTCCTAGTTCTAAAATCGGTACATTTCCAATTGATTGGGGAGTTTGACCTGTTGGAGTTCCCAAATCTAGGATTCTTTGTATATCTAATTTTTGGCAAACATAGTCTAAATGAGCCTGAGACTTTTGGTAAACTCTCATACGGTTATTTACACCGCCAAAAACAACTAGCTGTTTTTGGCGATCTGATAAAGGACGAACTTGATCAGGCTCACCAATAGTAGAAAAAACTGGCAAAGCATTAATTTGGGTATGTTTGCCATTACTTAACGTCACAAGTATATCGGCATAGCTTTGCTTACTAGTAATGACGCGATCACTTAATCTCACTAATCTTGTTGCCAAGTTCTTTTGTAACGGTGAGAGCCAAAAAGAACTTTGCCAAGGTAGACCAAAGGCATAAATTTCATGAAACATCGTAATCAGAGATCTCTGTGGATATAAGCTTTTCCAACGCTGTAAACCCTCAATTAGCCAGATGGGACAACCTCGCCTAGCATAGCCATAACCTACGTAATTCAATAAAACTGGTAGTGGTCTATCTACTAACAAATTTATCAGTTGATTAGAATCACTATCTAAAACTTGACTAATAGAAAAACCTTCAATTTCTAATTCACCGTTCCATTCAGGATGCCCAACAATAAAATGGGTTTGAATATTAAAATCTTTACGAAGTTGACGTGCTAAATTTAAAGCATAGTCACCAATGCCATCAATCGATGGCGCAAGTCTAGGAACAATGGAATAAATCATACTGAGTAAACATAAGACTATTAGAAAAGATTTCAATCGGTTTGACTTCTATTTAACTTGCAAGTAAGCAGGGAAATTCTTTGCTCATCCGATCTCAATCGAATAGATAGGAACTTACATTTAAGAGACATACCTTGTAGCATGAAATCAAGTTTCTCTCAAATTATTAATTCTATATTGATCAAGCCATTGTAAATAAGTTATTTCTAATTTATCGATTGCATTATTCCATAGTAGATTCTGCACTCTTTCATAGCCATTTTGAGCTATCTTCATTCGTAAAGATTCATTGAGCAATAATTTTTTAACCGCTTCATATAAGTGAGGGGAAATTAGTTCATCTATCAACATAGCCTCCTCTCCATGTTTGAGGCTAGCTGCAAATCCAGTTTTGCTGGCAACTAAGGCACAACCACAAGACATTGCTTCGGCGGACACTAAGCCAAAGCTTTCATAAATCGAAGGCATAATAAAAATAGAGACCGTTTTATAAATTTTTTTTAGGTCATCTTTGTTTTCAACAAAAGGTATAATACTAATTCTATTGCATATCTGTATAGGAAAATATTCTTCTTTTTTAAAATCATTACCTACACCAATCAACTTAAAAATCAAACTAGGAAACTCGGCAAGTAAATTTGATACATCATTTATCATGATTTTCGTCCCTTTCCGAGGTATCCAACTTCCGCAATAGCCAATTATCGCATCTCTAGAGAAATCCAATTGCAGTCTTAGAAAAGTATTTAACAAACCAGGTTCAATTGTGGTTAAACGATCTACTTGTTGATACTGTTGATTTAACCCATAACTTCTATCATAGTCACTTTGAGTTATTATTCCGTCAACTTTATTAAAGAATATTTCAAATAAACCAGTTTGATCAAATTGATACCATTTCTTCAATTTTGAGCCATAACTTACTGCTTCATTATTTTGAGTCATAACTTTATGAACATTTGTTTCTAAACCATTGGAGTGACAAATAATTAAGTAAGGTCTTTTTTTAAATTGTTGCAAAAAAGCCACAGTTAACCATGCTTCAGCACCATAAAACTCAATAATGTCATATTTTTTTTTATTGATTTGAACTAAGCAAAAAAAGAATATCCCTAATGCTTTTCGATATCGACTAGCTCGTCCTTGTAAAAACTGAAGAGGTTCATATTCATTTGGACCAAACAGATCAACTTCATGTCCTCTTTGTTTCAATCCACGAACAAAGTTGACAATTGTATAACCTGACCTCTGAGATTCTATTAAATGACAGTTACTTATAGTTAGAATTTTCATAATCAAACTTAAATATTATAGGTTTTTGATTTTAGATAGTTGTCCATAAATCTTATCTAAAAATCTAAGCATTAAAGTTAATAATAACGGCGGTTTTTGAATAGGAAATTCAGGAATATCTTCTATTCCCTGCTTTTTCATATAAAGCCTACAAGCTTCCCAGTTAAAATGCCAAATATCATCTACCCAAAATTTAATTACTCCATATTTTTGAAAATACTTAAGAACCTCCATATCTTGCCAATAATACTTATAGTTAATAATTGTTTTCATATCAATTCCTATATTCTCCCATCCATCGAACCATTCTTGAGAAGATTGCTGTAAATTTCCACCTTTAGTCCAATCTTTAAAAGCACAATAGCTTTTCCGTCTCCTAAAAATGGGGTTTGTTTTATAAACATTGTCTATAACAGAATACATCCTCCACTTTGAAGATTGTGCTGCTAAGCGAAGAATAGCATAATGAAGAACTTTAACGTCATGAATGTGAAGCTGAGGAGCGCTATCTGGAACAGGGATTCTGATACTATGTAGTTTCTTGGGATTGTGTTCAACTCCATCATCAACATACCCTAAAGGCCAAGGTTGACTATATCTCACACATTGATCAAGTGTTAAATATAAATCTGGTTTTTCAAAACATAAAACAGTTCCAGGCTTTGCATTAAGCATTGTTTGCCAACCTAAAGTATGAATAGCATTTGCAGCTAAAATTTCATCTGCATCTAGTGCCAAAATAATTTTATGTTCTGGAACTAATTCTCTAGCTGTTCGTAATAAAAGAAGTTGACGGCTAGATTCATCATATTGATTTGCTTCATTTTTAATTAACTTTACTTTTGAATATTTCTGGCAAATGTTTCTACTACCATCTATTGAGTTTTGATCTGCAACAATAATTAAATCAGCAAATTGACTAGTGACAGATAGAAATCGATCTAAAATCCAATATTCATTTTTAATTGGAGTAACTACAACAATTTTAGGCTTTTGGTTGTTCATAAATTATTTTTTCTTATATTCTTATACATATAAAAATTAATTATATTTGACAAATATAATTAATCAATCACCTCTTCGCTTAATTAGTTTGCTTGGTACGCCAGCTACTACAGAATATGGTTCAACGTCTTTAGTAACCACTGAACCTGCTCCAATTATCGCTCCCTTCCCAATAGTAATCCCATCCAAAATTTGACAGCCAGAACCTATCCATACATCATCTTCAATTATAATTCCTTTTTTTGTGTCACCCTGACTTCTAATTAATTGGTTTTTATCATTAAAGGTATGATTAGCAGGAATAATTACAGTATGAGCTGCAATCAAAACATTATTGCCAATCTTTAAACCTCCATGTCCGTATAGAATAGCAAAAGGATTGATATTACAATAATCGCCAATTTCTATATAGCCTCCATAGGTTAAAAGCATACAATACTGTTTGACAACAGTATTATTTCCTATATGCACAAAGGAATTGATAGTATCACATTGAATTGTGACGTTGGGACAAATTAGACAATCATTACCTATACATATATTCTGTGAGAGTCCATTTAGTTTAGTAGAAGGATGAATATAAGAATTATTACCAACTGACTTTATGAATAGAGAAAAGTAATAAGAAAGAACTTTTTTCATGAGCCTCTTGATATTGTTCATATATTTACCTTGTCAATAACAATAAAAGCTTGCTCAGCAAATCCTCCCTCTGTACCGCAAGGATACTCTACTTGAAAGCCTCTCTCGATTGCCCAGTAATGGACTTCTTTTTTAGATGCGACATAAACTGCATCAATGTCAGTACCTATAATATCTAGATATGACAGACATATAGGATAAGGGTTTACAAGAAAATCACCTAAATTCATCTGAGTTTTTCGCAATGCTTGCGGAAGCCTGATCCTGCTATCATATAAACTTATTAAAGCGTCAATCAATTTACCTTTACGGAGCTTTTCAGAAGCGGTGGAAGCACAAGACCAGCCTAATTGTTGTGAAGCAAAACGGCCAGACTCAACGAAATCTGGAAAAACTAAAACAAGACGACCGTTCGGTTTTAATACTCGCATCATTTCTGTTAATGCACGTTCTGGATATACTAAATGTTCAAGAACATATAGTGAAAAACAAACATCAAAATATGAATCAGGGAAGGGAATATCATAAGCTGTACTACAATGCCAATCAGCTTCAGGGTGTTTATATCTATTCTGTTGAATAATGTAATCAGCTACTTCTACTCCAGAATAGCTCCCTTCATAGCCATATTTTCGGAGTTGACGGTATAAACGACCACTAGCACAACCTATCTCTAAGATGATTTGCGGGTTTAGTGAACAAATATATTTTGGCATTAAATGCCTTACTGAATCTAAGTCTGTGGGGATTTCTTCTTGAGTATCTAACATGGATTGATACATTTCACGTCCATCCTGATGACCGTAAAACCAAGTCATTTGATTATTCAAGGTTGATAATATTTCTGGATCACCATTAGTACTAGACACCCATCTAAATTTACGATCGCACTGTTTGATTTTCATTTTTTTGTTAAGAAATAAGGACTCAAAAATCAACTTTTGGTAGAGCAAACAAGTGAACATTATTATACTGAGCAATCAATTCTACTGTTTTATCATTAGGAACATGATGTTGTATATCTCCTTGTGGCAATAGCTGAAGAAAGAAGTCATAAGCAGGAAATGGAATATAGCTTAGAAGTTCTTTTACATCTTCCAAACGATTTTTAAAAGCAGCGCAATGAATCTCAATCTCTAATTTTGGTTTAGTTTTTAGGATTCCAGACGCTCCTTTAAGTACTTCAATCTCATATCCTTCTACATCTATTTTAATAAATGTTGGGCCTAGGTTCTTTATAGAATTATCCAACGTAACTACTGGAACAGTGATTACTCTGAAGCCATCAGTTCTTCCAACAGAACCATTCCCATAATCAGTAAAGTCTACTATTCCTTGAAAAGAGCCGACAGCTTCATTTCTAATTTCAAAATTTTTGACTTGGTTCAGTTTAATATTTTTACGTACTGTCTCAGCATTAGAGGCTAAAGCCTCAAATCCAATTACTTGACCTGTATTTCCTACGCATTGAGCATAAAAGATTCCTGTAAACCCAATATTAGCACCACAATCAATGACAATATCTCCTTCTTTTAAAACATTTTCTTTTATCCACAGAAGCTCTGGCCAATAATCAAACTCATGGGGGCGATCATACCAATGTTTGGAAAATAAATCACTGATTATTAGTCTTATAGTCTCTCCTGCTATACTCTTCTCAATCTCATATGGCTTAAAGGTTAATTTTTTATATACATAAACAATTTTGAGCTTAATTTTTTCGGCAAAAACACTAAAAGATTCATGGCGAATCGTATAAAGTGATTTTTTCAAAAGTCTAAACATTTTAAACTTCTCCTTTTTCAAAAGAATTAAGCCCTTTATATGTCAAATAAAAATTAACTAATAAAGTGGGCAAAGAAGATATTATCCCAAATAGAAGAACTCCTTTCGTAATAGAAACATCAATAAACATTAACGCAACAATTTGAGTAATAATTGTACTTGGTATTATTAGCCAAGAATCTGTGATCCATCCTCTGGAATGGTTGATTCCCCAATTCAGGCTAATCAACAAAGAAATACTTGTAGTTACAACAATTAAAAGTAACTCTTGATTAAGATTATTATATTTACTTCCTAAAATCCACAAAAATATTTGCGGTAATTTTAATGATGCGGCTATAAATAGAATAGAAATTGTAATATAAAATAACATTGCTTTAAAATAATATTTTCTTAAGATTTCCATAGACTGACATCTGGCGATTGAAGGAATAAAAATACTACTAACTACCGCATTTAATGGAGCAAAAATTGCTGCAAAACGCCCCAATGCTCCAACATCAGCAATGCCAGCTGTATTACCAAAGCTGCTAATAAGCAGAATTGTTATTTGTCCTTGAATACACCAAAATATAGTATAAGAAATTTGATTTTTTACTGCATAGATTATTTGTTTTTCATAAGCCTTGTTAATGAGGTTGTTCTTAAGATATACATCACTATTCCATTTTTTGATCAGAAAAGTCCTAAGCCCCGATGCTATCGTTGAACAAAATAAATATATGAAGGCATTTACAGGCATTAAGCTAGCTATAGCAATTAACACTAGACGAGAACTAGAAAACGTAATATCTAAGTGCTGGATCTGTTTAATTCGAGATTTTAGAAGAGGGATAATATACAAAATTTGTTGACAGAAATAATAATTAAGCTCAATTAAAATTGCTACAATTACAAATAAAGTATAGAATATCGATGCCCCATTGGATATCAACAAATACCCCATAGTGGGAACGATTAAAAAGCTTGCAGATATTCCCATATAATATCGCAATCGCATTCCAGTATGGAGTAATTGACTTAGGAGAATATCATCTTGCCATATTTTTCCACCAATAGATATTATGGAAGAACTGATTCCAGTATCGGCTAGAACATTAATTACTGATTGCAAAGAATTAGCGATAGCAAAATAAGCATATTCTTCCTTGCTAAGGGTGCGAATTATCAAAATTCCGCTAGCAAATCCTAATAATTGAACAACCAATTGAACTGAAATAAATTTGCTAATTAACTTGAACCAATAAAAAAACTTTGGTGTAGTTTTAAAAATATCTTTGGTGATTACTTTTGTGTAAGAATGACTTTTTTGAAGCTTATCATCATTGGTAACAGTATTTTTTTTTGATTGTTGATTTTCATCCAAAAATTGTTGATTTTCTTGCTCATCTTTCTTTAACAACTGAGCAACGATCTGTTTTGCCCAAAATTTCAAGCCAGCAAAAAAAATATTGATTTTTTTCATAGATTTTTCAGGCTTAGACATGTCGGACTAGAAATCCATTAATGACCAAGATTCGAGAAATTTTACATTGAACCAATAAATTTTAAAATTATGTTGTAAAGAGACATAATTTTAAAATTTATTGCAGTTCTTTTGATTGTAAATTCCTATAGAAACTTGCTGAGATAGAATCTGCGGTTTTCTTCATAGCAGAGCATCTGGTATCTAGCGAACCCATGTATTTGCGCTAAATAATTAGGATATCTAGCTGTATGAGTACGATATAATTATTGTTTAGAGCTGTAAGTACTTTTACATAATAAACCCCAGATTCAAAATCTGAACTGTTTGCTTCGCGGGCAATACAGGTTTTGAATTTAACATTTAATTGTGCCTCCCTACTTATACAAACATAAAATATTAGAATTAGGATTGTAAGCCCTGGATAACTTTACTTTTCAATTAGAGTGTCAGTGCGGTAGGACTGATGCCAGAGTTGGACAATTCCATACACCCCATGGAGTTGTGCATACCCCTCGTTTTATGCCCGTTGGCACATTAGCGAATATCAAAACTGTCACACCTGCACAGCTTAAAGACTGCAA
>Ga0172376_10005878_pt1 | contig 13525 bp, 11 predicted proteins | sample Lak35m_FD_121114 | JGI IMG/M metagenome (GOLD analysis project Ga0172376, IMG submission 121114) | Freshwater microbial communities from Kabuno Bay, South-Kivu, Congo - kab_092012_35m | ecosystem: Environmental > Aquatic > Freshwater > Lake | place: Democratic Republic of the Congo: South-Kivu...
ACCGGTAGATGCTGACAATATAGGAACTGCAATAATAAAAGAATATTGTGCGGATAATTTGTAATCTAGGCCTGCAAAAAGCCCACCCATAATGGCGGATCCTGACCTGCTCATGCCTGGCCACAGACCTGCTATTTGCGCAAGGCCAACCACGAAGGCCTGGCGATACGTCATGTCCTTAATGTAGACTGTTGTTGATTTTTTTTTCAATCTTTTTTCAAATAACAAAATAATAAGGCCTCCCACAATAAATCCAATAATGACATTATTCATAGAAAATAAATACTTTTTAATAAATCCATATAAAAAAAATCCAGTCAATAATGCAGGCAAAGTAGAAATTAGAATAAGGCCTGTCTGACGATGAACCCAGTTTTTCAAGGAAAAATAAGCCATAAAAAAGTGACGCTCATAAAAAAGAACAGCTAAAATAGCACCTAATTGAATTGAAATAACAAAGCTACCCAGGTGTGACATGTGAAAATTAAGCAACTTGCTTGCCACAATTAAATGTGCAGTAGAAGAGATGGGTAAAAATTCTGTGAGTCCTTCAACGCAGCCTAAAATGGCAACCTTAATCAGGTCTGTCATAGCAGGATGGCTTTTAAGGCATGAGGGCTGGCCTCTGTAATTTGAACGGGAATAATTTTTCCAATTTCATATTGACCCTCAGGCAAATGAACCAATAGATTGGCATCATTACGAGAAATTACCCCATTTCCACCCTTTTTGGCTTCAATAAGAACTTTTTCTTGATCTCCAATCCGAGATTGGTTCTTTTTTAAAGTGATTTTCATTTGTTCCGAAATCAATTGCGTAATTCTTTTTGTTTTTTCAATATCAGAGACATCATCTGGAAACTTTTGAGATGCCCTGGTATGAGGCCTTTCGGAATACTTAAACGTAAAGGCAGTATCAAATTCAACCCGCTGCACAACATCTAAGGTGTCTTCAAATTCTAAATCAGTTTCAGATGGAAACCCCACAATAATATCTGTGCTTAAGGCAATTTTAGGCATATAAGACCTAATCAGTGCCACCAAATCTAAAAATTCTTCTCGGCTATACGTTCTATTCATTTTTTGTAAAATACGATTGCTACCAGCTTGTAAAGGCAAATGAATTTGTTTACAAATATTCGGTCTTTCTGACATGACCCGTAACAATTTTTCTGGAAAATCTTTAGGGTGGGGGGAGGTAAATCGAATACGCTCAACCCCAGGAATATCACTGACTTTTTGCATTAAATCTGCAAAATCTTCAGTATCATATTGATAAGAATTAACATTTTGTCCTAAAAGGGTAATTTGTTTAAACCCATCTTTAACCAAACGTCTTACTTCAGATAAGACATTTTCAGGATCTCTACTTCGTTCTCTTCCTCTGGTATAAGGAACCACGCAAAACGTACAAAAATTATTGCATCCCCTCATGATGGCAATCCACGCATTAATGCCTTCTTCTCTGGAAGGATAGACATCGGAATAAGTTTCAAACTCAGACAAAGTCACATCAAAAGATTGTTTGCCTATACGAGACTCAGAAATAAGGGTGGGCAATTGCTTGTAGCTATCAGGTCCGGCAATAAAATCAATGCCTAATCGGGGATTTTTTAATAAATCGGTTTTAAAATTGGTTGCCATACATCCTAAAATGCCAATTAAAACAGGGGCTTGCTTTCTACGGTTTTTAATTTCATGAATACGGTTATACACTTTTCTATCTGCATTATCTCGAATAGAGCAGGTATTAAGCATGACGACATCGGCCACTTCTTCCTCATGGGTAATGGTGAAATGGTTTTCTTTTAAGATAGATTTTACCAGCTCTGTGTCATACACATTCATCTGGCATCCATAAGTTTCAATATAAACAGATGTCATACCCATTGACCTACCATATGGGCGTCATGTGCTTCAAGTAATCGAACTTTTACAAGGTCTTTTGGACGTTGATGTCCTTGAAATTTAACCTTGATAAATTGCTTGGTCATCCCATATAAAAATCCTTGTTTTTCATGCTCAACCAAAACGTCTTCTTCTGTATTTAAATAGCTTTGATGAAATGAGAGGCGTTTTTTTTGACTTAATGTTCTTAAAATCTGACTTCGTTTTTTAATTTCTAAAGAGTGAATTTTGGCCAATTTCTGACTTCTGGCAAATTTTCTTTCAGAATATCGAAACACATGAAAATAATCGATAGGAAGCGTCATCAACTGCAAAACAGTCTCATCAAAACATTCCGGTGTTTCTAAAGGAAATCCCACAATGACATCTGTACCCAAACATAAGTTTTTTACCGTAGATTTTGCCTGCAACACAAAATCACGATATTGAGAGACAGTATATTTTCTAGACATGGCCTTTAAAACGGCATCACTACCGCTTTGAATAGGCAAATGTAAATACGGGCATACTTTACCTTTGATCATGTGCTGAAATAAGTCTAAAGGCACTGTGGTGGGCTCAATGGATGAAATTCTAATTCTTTTAATCCCTTCTATGTCTTCAAGGGCTTTAATTAAATCTAAAAAGGTGTACGTTTGATCTTGATAAGTACCTACATTAATGCCGGTTAATACAATTTCTGAATAACCCAATGAAGCCAATGTTTGAGATTCAGAAAGAATATCTGAAAATACCCTGCTTCTTGCAGGTCCCCTGGCAAAAGGAATCACACAAAACGAACAATAAAAATCACAGCCATCCTGAATTTTAACAGAAGGTCTGGTGTGCTGAGGATCGATACTGGGTTTTTCAATGGTAAAAGATTCTTTTTTGATTTTATTCACCAAAATAGTGGGCGTTTTAGAGTCTAAAGTATGATCAATAATAGGTTTAAGGGACATTTTCTCTTGATTGCCAATCACCCATTGTACATTTTTATATTCAAGGAGTTTTTCTTTTAAAATTTGAGATTGGCAACCAATAAGTGCAATTTTAGTATCTGGAGAATTTAGGTTGATTTTATTAATTAAACGGCGTGTGTCGGAATCCCCATTTTCAGTAACAGTACAAGTGTTAATCACCACAATATCAGCATGATGATGATCGTTAACAATGCTGTAATCACTTTCAAATACCTGCTGCAATGTGGCCGTTTCAGATTGATTTAATCTGCATCCTTGTGTGTGAAAATGAATGGTTTTTTTACGCATTTAAAAAATTAAGAGGATGGGTTTTTAATAGAATCAAATAACAACGCTTCTTCTTTTGAAATGGCCACTTCATTCATTCCACAATCAACATAATGGGTTTCTGCAGTGACCCCTGAAGAAAGATCAGACAATAAGTAAAGACCAGATTTTCCCACATCTTCAAGAGACACATTTCGTTTAAGAGGTGCACGCATTTCATTGATGCGGTGTAAAATGTTAAATCCAGAAATTCCTTTTGCAGCCAAGGTTTTAACAGGGCCCGCAGACAAGGCATTTACCCTAATACCCGAACTGCCTAAATCTGCAGCCAAGTATCTCACAGTGCATTCCAAAGCTGCTTTAGCGACCCCCATGATGTTGTAATGAGGCACCACTTTAGCGCCACCCAAATAACTTAATGCCAAAATAGACCCGCCTTCTGTCATTAAGGGTTTGGCATGTCTTGCCATTGGAATTAAAGAATAAGCACTAACCCCCATGGCCAAATCCCATCCAGATTTTGTGGTTTTATAAAAATCGCCCATTAAATCTTCTCTATTGGCAAACGCAACAGCATGCAAAACAAAATCACATTGGCCATATTTTTGTTCATAGGCTTTAAAAGAAGCTTCAATCTGAGATTCATCAGACACATCGCATGAAATCACCAGTTTCGAATTCATTTCTTCTGCAATAGGTTTTACCCGGCTTTCCATCACTTCCCCAGCATACGTGAAGGCAATCTCTGCGCCCGCATCATGTAGTGCTTTTGCAACCCCGTAAGCCAATCCCATTTTGTTACTGACACCAAAAATAATTCCTTTTTTGCCTTTCATGAGCATAATCAATAATCCTCCTTAAAAATGAATGGCTCTATTGGCTGTTGCTGCAAGTGCCGCTTCTTTAATAGACTCACTAAATGTGGGATGCGCATGACTCATCATGGCAATGTCTTCTGCTGAGGCTCTATATTCCAAGGCCACAACACATTCATTAATCAGATCTGCACATCTAGGTCCAATCATATGAACCCCTAAAATTTCATCAGTTTCTTTTGAGGCCAATATTTTAATAAAGCCATCAGATTCTTCAGCAGCTCTTGCACGACCACTGGCTTTAAAAGGAGCAACCCCTTTTTTAAAAGGAATCTGCAATTGATTTAATTCTTCTTCTGTTCTACCTACACAAGCCACTTCTGGCCAAGTATAAACAACCCCAGGAATGGTCAGTGGGTTATAATGTGGTTTTTTGCCTGCAATATATTCAGCGCAAGCAGAGCCTTCTTCAGAAGCTTTATGGGCTAGCATGGGGCCTTTAATAATATCTCCTATGGCATAAATATGAGGAATTTTGGTTTGAAATTGAGAATTAACTTCAATAAAACCTGTACTTTGAAGACCTATTTTATCTAGATTTAAGCCTTCTAAATAGGGTTTCCTTCCAATGGAAACCAAGACATGGCTGCCTTCAATAAAAGACTCTGACGCATCTTGCTGAATAAATAACTTGGCGCCCTTTTTTGTAATGTCTGCTTTGGTTACCTTTGTTTTCAACAAAAATTGCATCCCTAATTTTTTAAGAGATTTTTGAAGTGCCACCCCCAACTCTTTGTCCATGGTTGGAATTAACCTGTCCATGTATTCAATAATGGTCACAGCGCAGCCTAATCTTGCGTAAATAGACCCCATTTCAACACCAATAACGCCCCCGCCAATAATGAGTAGATGAGAAGGCAAGGTTTCTAATTCTAATGCATGAGTAGAAGACAAAACCACTTGGCCGTCAAAAGGCAAAAAAGGAAGTTCGGCTTCTTTAGATCCTGTTGCCAAAATAATGTTTTTGGCAGAAATTTCCTCTCCATTGACAGTTAATGTGTGCATGTCTTTAAAAGAGGCTTCTGCTTGAATACGTGTAATGTTATTTTTTTTGATTAAGTAATCAATGCCGGCAGTGGTGGTTTCTACAACAGCTTTTTTTCTTTTCATCATGTCTTTTAGGTTAAGAGATAAATTTTCAATACCAATGCCATGAATAGAAAATTTCTCTTTTGCCTGATGATATAATTCTGAGGAATCTAGAAGCGCTTTTGAGGGAATACATCCCACGTTTAAACAAGTTCCCCCCAATGTCGGTCTTTTTTCAATTAAAACAACAGAGGCGCCCAATTGGGCACTTCGAATAGCGGCCACATACCCACCTGGTCCAGCTCCTACAACAGCAATATCAAAAGATTTTTTCATCATTACACTTCCAATAATAAGCGTGAAGGATCTTCAATATATTCTTTTATTTTTACAAGAAATCGTACAGCATCAGACCCATCAATAATACGATGATCATAAGACAAGGCCACATACATCACGGGTCGAATAAGAACCTGTCCGTTAACAGCCAAAGGCCTTTCTACAATATTGTGCATGCCTAAAATAGCACTTTGAGGACCATTTACTATGGGTGTAGAGAGCATGGATCCAAAAACGCCCCCATTTGTAATGGTAAACGTTCCTCCTTGCATATCTTGCAAGGTTAATTTTCCATCCCTTGATTTAAGGGCCAGTTCCAAAATAGAAGATTCAATTTTTTGTAAATTCATAGAGTCTGCATCTCTAACCACAGGAACCACCAACCCTTTGGGTGTGGATACCGCAATCCCGATGTCACAATAATCGTGATAAGCAATAGCATCCTCTTCAACGGAGGCATTAATAATGGGGTACTCTTTTAAAGCCAAACAGGCTGCTTTTGTAAAAAAGGACATGAACCCTAAATTAACTTGATATTTCTCTTTAAACTTGTCTTTATAGCGTTTTCTTAGTTCCATCACAGCATGCATGTCAATTTCGTTAAATGTGGTTAACAACGCAGCATGATGTTGGGTGTCTACCAGTTTTTGCATAATGGTTTTTCGTAATCGAGACATGGGCTCTAAACGAGGTTCACGAGAAGGGCTATCCGATTTTGTTGGAACAGAAGCAGGTGTTTGTGTTCCCGCTTTTAAAACATCTTGTTTGGTAATACGACCATCCTTTCCTGTGCCTTCTATTGTTTTAAAATCAATACCCAAGGTTGCACGGGCAGACTCTGCAGCAGGAGATGGATGGTTTTTTGCATAAGACATTTCAGGAATTGTACTCTTTTTATCAATATTGGATTCTTTTTGATTGGTTTCAAGAATAGGTTTTTTTTCAATAATGACTGTGTCTTGTTTGTCCAATTTTTTGCCTTCTTCAATTAAACCGATAATATCGCCTACTTTGACTGTTCCAGATAATTTTTTAATTCGTAAAACACCTGATTGCTCAGCCTTAATCTCTAAAGTTGCTTTGTCTGTTTCTAAATCCAAAAGAGGATCATCCATATTGACATAGTCTCCATCAGCACGATGCCAAGATGCAATGTCTGCTTCTGTTACAGATTCTCCAGCAGCGGGTACAATAATTTCTTTCATAAGAACTCCTTTGAAAACGCATTTGATAATAATGTTTCCTGAGAATGCGTATGTGCTTTTAAACTGCCTGTTGCAGGGCTGGCACTTTCAGGTCTGGCAATTAACGTTAAGTTAAAATCAGCTAAAAATCTAGAGACATGCGCCCAATATCCCATATTTTCAGGCTCATCTTGAACCCACATCCATTTTTTACAAACAGGATATTGTAATTTTAAAGCTTTTAATTGTGTGACAGATAGGGGATAAAGCTGCTCTATTCTCACAACAGCCACAGAATTTCTCTTTAATTCTTCTCTTTTTTTAAGTAATTCATAATAAATTTTACCTGTACATAGCATTACCTGAGTAATTTCAGAAGGCTTTGCAGTTTCATCAAAAATAATCTCTTTAAAATTGCCTTCTGTTAAATCAGAAATAGGGGAAATGACCTCCGGATGTCTCAGTAAACTTTTGGGTGTAAATAAAACCAATGGCTTTCGAAATGCATTCTTAACTTGTCTTCGTAATAGATGAAATAAATTGGCTGGGGTACTGACGTTTGCAATATACATATTGTTTTCAGCGCATAGCTGTAAATAACGCTCTGGTCTGGCACTGGAATGTTCAGGGCCTTGACCTTCATATCCATGAGGTAACATTAAAACCAATCCACTCATGCGTTGCCATTTATATTCTGAACATGAAATAAATTGATCAATTATGATTTGAGCGCCATTTGAAAAGTCCCCAAATTGGGCCTCCCAAATGACCAAAGCCTGAGGACAGGCCAAGGAATACCCATACTCAAATCCCATCACAGCATATTCAGACAGCAAAGAATTATAAACTTCAAATTCAGCTTGTGAAGATTGAATATGATTCAATGGAACATAAAGTTCTTCAGACCGACTGTCTCTTAGTACAGCATGTCGATGAGAAAAGGTGCCACGCTGAGAATCTTGACCAGAAAGCCTAACGGGGTGATTTTCGGCAAGCAAAGACCCATAAGCCAATAATTCTGCCAAAGCCCAATCCACTTTTTTTGAATCGAATAAAGCTTTTCTAGAATCAATTAGCTTTTCAGTTTTACTGTACAAGGACAAAGATTTGATGGGTTCAGTTAAAGGCGTTGCCACTTTTTTCAAGAGGTCTAAAGAAACCCCTGTTTGGATGGAATGGTTAAAATCTGAGGGAGAAGACAACCGATAGGGTTTCCAAACATCCTTAAAAGCAAGTTCCATGGTCACTTTAGGAGGGTTAGATTTTGCTATTTCTAATTTTTCTTGAAGGCTTTCTTTAAACATACCTCGGCTTTTTTTTGCAGATTCAGCCTCAATGTGACCTTGGTTGATCAAGTCATTTAAATAAAGATCGTATACATCGGAGTGCTTTGTAATGGCGTCATACATTAAAGGTTGTGTAAATCTAGGCTCATCGCCTTCGTTATGGCCATAACGGCGATATCCTAAAATATCAACATACACATCGATACCGAATAATTGCCTAATTTGAAAAGCCAGCAACATGGCATGAACCACAGATTCTGGTTTATCAGCATTGACATGAAAAACAGGAGACTCTGTTATTTTTGCCAAATCTGTACAATAAACACTAGATCGGCATTCAAAATAATTGGCAGTAAACCCAATTTGGTTATTTAACACAATATGAACAGTGCCCCCATTTTGATAACCGTTCAATAAAGACATATTGGCCATTTCATAATTAATGCCTTGTCCAGACAAAGCGGCATCCCCATGAATTAAAACAGGCACAATTTTTTTATTATTACCCTCATATTTATGCTTCTTTTTCGCATAAACAGACCCTTGTAAAACAGGGCCGATGGCTTCTAAATGAGAGGGGTTGGCGGGCATGCTTAAGTGAACTTTTTTACCATTCGCAGACACAATGTCTGCAGATTTTCCCAAATGGTATTTCACATCCCCTTTTTCTAAATTTTTGAAATCTTGATTTTCTTGAAACTCACAAAAAACATATTCATAAGACTTTTCAAACGTGTTCACTAACACATTCAGCCTTCCCCGATGCGCCATTCCAATGACAAATTCCTCAACACCCAAGTCAGAGCCCGTTTGAACAAGGGCATCCAAAGAAGGGATCAGTGCTTCAAGACCTTCTAAAGAAAATCTTTTTTTACCAACAAATTTGGTTTGTAAAAAGTTTTCAAAGGTAACGGCTTCATCCAACTTTTTTAAAATACGTTTTTTTTGATCTAAATTGAACTGAGGTTGGTTGGCTTGAGGTTCAATTTGAGAATACACAAAATGCCTTAAGCGTTCATTTCTACAATACGCCACTTCAACACCAATATCTCCACAATAAGTTTGGTGAAGATGCTGAATAATATGCCTTAATGAGGTGCGTCCTAAAGCAATGTCATGACCCGCATCAAATTCTGTGTCAAGATCAGAGTCTTCAAGTCCAAAATATTCAAGCTCTAAATCTGCTTTAAATTTTCTTCTTTCACGAATAGGGTTGGTCTGAGAAAGCAAATGACCTCTTGATCTGAAGCCATCAATTAACTTAATGACACTGGATTCTTTGGTTAACGCAGGGGACAAAGTGCTTGTACCTGAAAATTCATATCCTTGAAAAAAACTTTGCCAACTGCTGTCTACTTGGTCTGGATTTTCTTTATATTTTTGATACAGGTCTTCAATAAAAGAAGCATTTGTATTATTTAAATAAGTAAAAGTACGCATGATGTTTTTTCCTCCTGGACATATCCAGACAATTTCAAAAAGACAGCTTAGCAAAAAGGAAAACCAATGTTAAGAAGAGAAACAAAGAATAAAAAGGTCATTTTAATCACAGGATGCAGAAGCGGATTTGGCCTTCTGACAGCCAAAAAATTGTCTCAAGATCATATTGTTTATGCAGGGGTTAGAAGTGAAGAAGGACATCAGCATTTAAAAGCATTTCAAAATAGCCATTTACACATTGTTCACCTAGATGTTTTGTCTTTATTGGACATTAAAAAAACCATACAGAATATAAAAGAAAAAGAAGGCAAATTGGATGTTTTAATAAACAATGCCGGATACGCTTTAATGGGTTTTTTTGAAAATTTAACAGAAGACGAAATTAAAAAACAATTTGATACCAATTTTTTTGCGCTTCAAGCGGTCACAAGAGAGGCATTGCCTTTGCTTAGACAAAGTCAAGACCATCCTAAAATCATTAACATTTCTAGTATTGCAGGGCTTACCGGAACCCCTTGTTTGGGGGCTTATAATGCCAGCAAATGGGCTGTAGAAGGATTTTCAGAAAGTTTATATTTTGAATTATTGCCATTTGGAATTCATGTCATCTTGATTGAGCCCGGGGCCTTTAAAACAAAAATATTTTTTGAAAATAAAAAAATAGGAAAAAACTTTTTAAATCCCAAAATGCCAACTTTTAAGTTTAGTCAAACCTTAATGTCGAAGATGGATGATGTGACTCAAGCCATTAAAAATGATCCTGATCAAGTGGCCCTACTCATTCAAAAAATAATGCATAAAAAAAATCCTAAATTGAGATACTTAATAGGAAGAGATGCCCAAATTCGATTCTGGTTAAAATGGGCCTTGCCCTTTTCTGTTTATGCAAAATTGCTAATAAAAAAATTTACAAAATTACTGAATGAAGTAAAAAAATAAAACCCTCCAATCATAGAGGGTTTTATTCAAAATACAGTATTAAAAAATAATTAAACTTAGGCTTTTGAACTTGTTAAATTCACTTTTAAGTTAATATAAGGCTCAAATTCTTGGTCCATATTTAAATGTGCGATGGTTGCTATCAACCTGGCGGATACAACATAAGGGTCTGAATTAGCACCTGGACGACGGTCTTCAAGATAGCCATAGCCTTTTTGGGCAACACTTAGCGGGATACGGATAGAAGCGCCTCGATCAGAAGTGCCAGACCTAAATTGCTGATAAGAACAGGTTTCATGCTTGCCTGTTAGCCGCTGGTCATTATTGGCACCATAGACTTGAATATGCTTTTCATGGTTTTTTTCTAATGCGGAAACAGCGTCATCAATAGCTTTTTTTCCAGTTTGTTTGTCCCTCATGGCTCTCGTTGAAAAATTGGTATGACAACCTGCGCCATTCCAATCTCCTAATTTTGGCTTATTAGAAAATGAGACATTAATGCCTTCTTCTTCTGCAATTCTTTCAAGTAACCAATTTGCAATAATCCTTTGATCACAAAGGGTGAGCAAATCGTTTTGGTCTTTATCAAAGCCCCTGTAGCCCATTTGGTATTCCCATTGACCTGGCATAACCTCGGCATTAATGCCATAAATATTGAGCCCTGCTTGAATACACGCTTTTGCATGTTTTTCGACCACAGAACGACCAAAGGCTCTTGTGCTTCCCACACTACAGTAATAAGGTCCTTGTGGTTCAGGTTCTTTGTTTAAAGAAAACCCCAATGGCTGTCCTTCTTTAAAAAGGGTATATTCTTGTTCAAATCCACCCCATGGCTCTAAATCAGAGCCCGCTTTTTGAATGATGCGTCTTAATAAAGAGCGTGAGTTGGTTTCATGAGGCGTTTCATCAGAATTATGCACTTCACATAAAACCAAATAATTACCTTCACCACGAATAGGGTCTGAGACAAAATAAGAAGGAACTAAAATAAGATCTGACTTGTTTCCTGGAGCCTGCCAAGTAGAAGACCCATCAAAGCCCCATTCTGGAAAATCAGATAAAGAGACGGTGGCACCTGTTCTAACCACTCTGGCTTTACTTCTTAAAAGTGGGGTCGGTTTTGCACCATCTATCCAAATATATTCCGCTAACCCTATCATATATATAAACCTCCTAAACTGTATTAAAAAGAATTAAGATTTAAAGTAAATTAAGCTCATCATATCTTAGAAAATACAAAAAGTCCCTATGTTTTTAAGCTTAATGAACGATTAATAAAAGGCATGGTTTAACCAGAAAAAATAGGCATTAGCAAAATATTGTGAAAAAAATAAAAGAATAAAAAAGGAAGTTAAAAGAAAAAAGCATTAAAAAAATTGTATTATTGCGAAGTAAATGAAGCGTTTTGAAACAAATCTTTTTTAATTTTTTTATTAAAAACGAAAAAATTTTAAAAAATTAAATTCAGTTTAATCAAAATGGGTTCTTTAGGATCATTTTTTTTTAAAGGTTCCATAAAATTGAGACCTGTTCTTACTAATCCCTTGCCATTCTGTTTGGTAAAAATCTGACCAAAACAAAGGGTCTTCTATCAAAACAAAAAGGCCAGATTTTGTAATCAGTGACATCATATACGTCCATAACTCTGGGACATCTGTAGACAAATAAAAAAGACCCGTTTCTTTTAATTTCTTTTTTAAAATTTCTAAAAAATAAACCTGAATCACGCGTCTCTTGTGGTGGTAATGCTTGAACCAAGGGTCAGGGTGAAAAAGAAAGACCTTGTCAACCATTTCATCCTCTAAAGCATCTTCTAAAAAGGTTTCGCCTTTGCCATGTATGAGATGAAGATTAGTTAAATGCTCATTTTCAGTTCTTTTAATAGCGACAGCCACCGCTTCTTTTCTAATTTCTAAGCCAATCATGCACCGATCAGGATGTTGCTTTGCCCATTGTCGACCAAAAAGGCCCGTTCCAAATCCAATTTCAATGTCCAAAAGGCCTGAATAATTTGGGAAAATACCAGGTAAATTTATTTTTTCCATGCGTTTGTAAAAGTGAAAAGGATTGGTGTGGGTTCGAAGGCGCATTTAAAAATTAATAAAATGATTTTAACTTACTGAATTGTGCAAACATCTTTGGTGATATCAGGATCTTCAGCGGCTGTATCTGAAGAAAAATATTTAAAAAAATTTAAATGGTAAAAATTTAAATGGTATATATGGCTTAATGTACTTTTTAACAATTGTAGACCTGAATAAACGGTTTGAAGTGAAAAATGTGGTTTCACTTCAGGTAATTTTTCAACAGAAAGCCTTTTTAAGAGAAACATAGCAAACCCCTTTCAATTTAAGATAATTCTTTGATTAAACCTGTTTTTAAATCTAAAACCCAACCATGTAAGCTAGGTGCATATCCTTTGCTGAAGGCTCTTCTATAGACAAAGGTTTTTTTTAAATTTTCTACTTGCTTTTTGACGTTTAATTCAGACAAAGTGTCTACCCGTTTTTCAATATCAGAAATGGAATCAAGTTCAATCTTATTCTGAATGTAAAGATCTTGAATGGGCGCAACCCAATTTTCAACAATACCCAATGCTGTGCCGTCATAGGCCGCTTGGACACCGCCGCATCGATAATGGCCACAAACAATGACGTGAGATACTTTTAAAACATCAATCGCATATTCCAAAACAACCAACAAATTCATGTCCGTTACAGAAATTTGATTAGCCACATTGCGATGAATACACAATTCTCCAGGTTGGGTTTTTAAAATGGTATCTAAAGGCGACCTGCTGTCAGAGCAACCAATAAATAAAAATGGAGGCGATTGCCCTGCAGAAAGTTTTGGGAAAAAACCGGGATTTTTTGAAGATAAATCTTGGGCCCATTCTCTGTTGTTTCTAATTAAATTTTCATAGTTATTGTGATACATTTTTTGGGATAATAGGTTAAAGATAATGGAAAAGTAAACCCCTTGTGTTATATTGCAAAAATGTTGCATAAATTTATTAAATCTTGTGTAAATTTTTTCGAAGAGTTGGGTCATTTTATTTTGCTAGGAATATCTTTGTTTTCATTCAGAAATTGGATGACGTTTTCTAGAAAAAATTTTTTTAATCAGCTTTATTTTTTAGGCATTCATTCTGTAGGGGTTACCTTAATCACAGCGTTTTTTGTGGGCATGGTTTTTACACTTCAAGTTTCAAAAGAATTTATTCGATTTGGGGCGTTAAAAATGATAGGCGGAATTGTGGGTCTTGCCTTTTGGAGAGAATTGGGGCCTATTTTAACA